>ERZ772924.483-NODE-483-length-19178-cov-6.933536_pt1 | contig 19178 bp, 15 predicted proteins | sample MGYA00512116_ERZ772924 | MGnify/ENA primary metagenome ERZ772924 (study PRJEB29015, sample SAMEA2737920) | human oral metagenome | biome: human oral; feature: human-associated habitat; material: dental | place: China | collected 2134 ...
AAAGGCGCCGACCCGTACCAACCCATCCACAAACCGGGCAGCCAGATTGACGGCGCCAACAGCTTCGACTTCCTGCAAAAAATCGAAGAAAAAGAAAAAGCGCGCAAAGGCGAACACCCCGACCGCTCCGCCGTCGCTACCGCCCTGCAAAAATACCGCTGAGACGCTGCCTGCCCCCGTGGTCATCGCGCCACAAATCACACAACACAATGGGCTGTTTGCAATTGAAAAATATCCCTCCCCCACAGGGGGAGGGGCATATCGGCGGTTTTCTGTTCTTCATTTCACTACCCAAATACGTCAAACAGGATTATTTCAAAATTATTCCACTATAGCCATTCACCGAAAGTTTCAGACAAGGCGCGTCGCCTGACCGTATGAGGCTTTCGGTGGATGGCTATACATACAGGGTAGCGGGGAAGGTGTATGTAAATGGTATCCGGGTTGGTGCGCCAAGGCGCACCCTATGGTGAACGCCGTGTGCAGGGTGGGTTATTCCCGGCTCAGGGCTTCGACCGGATCGAGGCGGGCGGCGTTGCGTGCGGGCAGGAAGCCGAAGAGCAGGCCGATGCCGCTGGCGCAGATGACGGCGGCGATGGTGGAGGCGGTGGAGTACACGAGTTTGAACGCTTCCTGCTCGCCGTTGCCGCCGCTGTTGGCGCTGGCGATGAAGTTGTTGTTCACCCAGCCGATGCCGTAGGCGAGGCCGACGCCGATCGCGCCGCCGAGGAGGCAGAGCATCAGCGCTTCTATCAGAAATTGCATGAGGATGTCGCTTTGGCGCGCGCCGACCGCCATGCGGATGCCGATTTCCTGGGTGCGTTCGGTGACGGAGACGAGCATGATGTTCATGACGCCGATGCCGCCGACGACGAGCGAGATGACGGCGATGGAGGAGATGAGGATGCTGAAGACTTGTATGCTTTGCGAGATGGCTTTGCGCAGGCTGTCGCTGTTGAAGAGCGAGAAGTCCTGGCTGCCGTGGCGGCGGGTAAGGATGCGGGTGATGGCGTCTTCGGCGACGGCCGGGTTGGCGCTGTCGTTGATACGCAGGATGATGCTGGAGACGTTGCTGCGCCCCAAGAGGCGGTTCATCGCGGCGGTGTAGGGCATATACACGCTGATGTTGTTGCCGACTTCAAAGCGGCTTTGGCTACTGGTATCGACGACGCCGATGATGCGCACCGGGACGTTTTTGAGCAGGATGACTTCGCCGAGCGCGCCCGCGTAGCCGTTCGCGGCCGTTGCGCCGAAGAGGTTTTCCGCACCTTTCTGGTTGAGGATGGCGACGGCAGCGTAGTTGTCGATGTCTTTTTGGTCGAAGGCGCGCCCGGCGACGATGGGCAGGTTCTGCACCTGGAAGTATTGGTCGCCCGCGCCGGTGATTTCGCCGGTGAGTTCTTTGTTGTTGTAGCGCACGGTGGCGCTGGCGCTGACCACCGGGGTGGCGCTGTCGATGAAGTCCTGTTTGGCAAGGACGGTGGCGTCGGCGGGGATGAGGGTGCGGATGCGTCCGGCGCGGCGGTCGCCAAATTGGCCGGGGAAGATTTGGATAGTGTTCGAGCCGAGGTCGCTGATGCTGTTCAGCACTTGTTGTTGGGCGCCTTGTCCCAACGCGACGACGCTGACGACTGAGGCGATGCCGATGATGATGCCGAGCATGGTGAGAAAGGCGCGCAGTTTGTGGCCGAGGATGGCGCGCCACGCCATGCTGATGGCCGACGTTATGCGCCCGGCCGCGCCGAAGACGGTTTTTTTGACCTCAGGCGTGGCGGCGCGTTTGCCGCTGGCGCTGGCGTCCGCGTCCTGACGGCGGTCGTCGATGATTTCGCCGTCTTTGATTTCGATGACGCGGTCGGCGTGGTCGGCGATGTGGCGGTCGTGGGTGACGAGGATGATGGTGTGGCCTTCGGCGTGCAGTTCGCCGAGGATTTTCATCACTTCTTCGCCGCTGTGGCTGTCGAGCGCGCCGGTGGGTTCGTCGGCGAAGATGATTTGCCCGCCGTTCATCAGGGCGCGGGCGATGGAGACGCGCTGCTGTTGTCCGCCGGAAAGCTGGCTGGGTTTGTGCTCGGTGCGGTCGCCGAGGCCGAGGCGGGTTAAGAGCGCTTTGGCGCGCGATTCGCGCACGTCCGCCGCCGTGCCGGCGTAAATGGCGGGAATGGCGACGTTTTCCCAGGCCTTGAGGTCGGCGAGCAGGTGGTAGCGCTGGAAGATGAAGCCGATGTTTTCCCGGCGCAGCGCGGCGCGCTCCTGCGGGCTGAGTCCGGTGGCGTTTTTGCCGTTGATGTAGTACTCGCCGTCGCTGGGGCGGTCGAGGCAGCCGAGGATGTTCATCAGCGTCGATTTGCCGCTGCCGGACTGGCCAATGATGGCGACCATTTCCCCGGCTTCGATTTCCAGGTTCAGCCCCTTGAGGATGGTGACTTCGCCGTCGCCGCTTTTGAAGCGGCGGTAGAGGTTGCGGATGCGGATAATCGGCTCGCCCATCAGAACGGCCCTCCCGGCATCGGCATACTGCTCTCGCCGGTGCCGCTGCTGACCACGACCTGCTCGCCCGCCGTCAGCCCTTCGGTCACTTCGGTATTGACGCCGTCATTGATGCCGAGCTTGACTTCGCGCGGCTGCGGCTTGCCGTCCGCGCCCATCACCTGCACCTCGTCCGCGCCCGCCGAGTTGGTTTGCAGCGCGGTCATCGGGATGGTGAGCACGCCCTTCGCCTCGCGCACGTTAATCACCATGTTGGCGGTCATGCCGATGCGCAGCTTGCCGTCGGCATTGGGCACGTCCATCTTGCCGTAATAATAGACGGCGGTGTCGTTGCTGCTGCTGGTGGTGGTAGTGGTGTTCTTGGAAGTGGCGAGCGGGGCGGGGTCAATCGATTTCAGCTTGCCCTCATAGCGGGTCTTGTCCGCGCCGAGCAGGGTGAAATACGCCGCCATGCCCGGCTGCACCGCGCCGACATCCGCCTCGGCAATCTCCGCCTCGACCGTCATCGTGTTCGTCTGCGCCAGCGTCACCAGCGTCGGGCTGTCCTGCACCGCGTTCACCGTCTGCCCCTTCTCCACCGCGACCGAAATCACCACGCCATCCATCGGCGCGGTGACGCTGGTGTAGCCGAGACGCAGCCCGGCGTTGTCCAGCTCCAACTGGCTCTTGCGGATGTCGGCCTTTGCCTGATCCACCGCACTCTGCGCCGACTTCAGCGTCGCCTGCGCCGCATCCAGCGACTCGCGCGCCGCCGCGCCCTTCTTCACCATCTCCTGCTGGCGGTTGAAATTCTGCTGCGCCTCGCGCAACTTCGCCTGCGCCGCCGCCAGCGCCGCCTTGCTTGACGCCAGCGTCGCCGCCGCGCTGTCGCGCGTATTCTGCTGCGTACTTGCATCAATCTCGGCGATGGGGTCGCCGGTCTTTACCTTGTCGCCAATCTTCACCGACAGCGCGCTAATCTCGCCCGACACCTGCGCGCCGACCTTGACCGACTTGAACGGCTGGATGGAGCCACTCGCCAGCACCGTCTGCGCGATGTCACCTTTCTTCACCTCGGCGGTGATGTACTTGATTGCCCCCGCCTCGTCGGGCTTGGCACGGAAATGCCACCAGACATAACCGCCCGCCGCGATGAGCACCAACACCACCAAAAACCGCATCCCTGCACGGCCAGACTGCTTGCGTAACATAAAACCTCTCTTTAATTAAGGAAAACACGCGGATGCGTGAAGGCGCGGATTGTACCCGCAAACCCGGATGGCAAAAATGAGCGAATGCTTGGCGACGCCCTACGCGCGGTTCATGCGGACGGGGCTGCTTGCACACACGCATGAAAAAAGCCCGCATGACGCGGGCTTTTTCCGGGTAAATATTTACAGAATGACGTAGTAAGCGAACAGCGCGACCACGGCGATACTGACCAGGTTCAGCACCAGCCCGGCACGGAACATATCGCGTTGCCTGACCTCGCCGGTGCCGAACACCAGCGCGTTCGGCGGGGTGGCGACCGGTAGCATGAAGGCGCAGGAAGCGCCGATGCCGATGACCAGCACCAGCACTTCTTTCGGCATACCGGTTTGCGCCGCCACCGAAGCAAACACCGGCACCAGCAGCGCGGCGGAGGCAGTGTTACTGGTGAATTCGGTGAGGAAGATAATGAAGGCCGCGACGACAGTGATGATGACAAAGGGCGAACTGCCGCCAAAACCGTTGGCAATCATCTGGCCGATTTCTTTTGAGGCACCGGAGGCGCCAAGCACGCCGCTCAGGGTGATGCCGCCGCCGAAGAGGAGCAGCACGCCCCAGTCGGTGTTGTCCGTCACGTCTTTCCAACTGGCAAGCCCCAGCACCACCACGGCGATAATCGCGCAGAGGGCGACGAAGGTGTCGGGGTTGGTGATGCCTAAACGGGTTTTTAACTGGTCGCCAAAAATCCACGCCAGCGCGGTCAGGGCGAAGACGGCCAGCGTCAGCAGGCGGATGCCCGTCCACGGAATAACCTCTTCATTTTCCTGGCGGATTTGCTGTCTGAAATTCGGCTTGCAAACCATCCAGAGGGTGACAAACATCACCGGCATCAGAATGAACGTAATCGGCAGGCCGAGACGCATCCACTCGGTGAAACCCATGCCCAGCTCCTTGGCGGCGATGCCGTTCGGCGGCGAGCCTTGCAGTAATCCCATGCCGCCAATGCTGGACGAATAAGCAACCGCGAGCAGGACGAAAACGCGCGTGCCACGGTCATTCTTGTCCACCGAGGAAAGCAGGCCGAGCGCCAGTGGCAGAATCATCGCGGCGGTGGCGGTGTTCGAGATCCACATCGAGAGGAAAGCCGTCACCGCACATAAACCGACCGCCGACCACAACATACTGGAACCGGCCATGTGGATGATGGCGCTGGCGATTTTCTTGTCAATCTTCTGCACCTGCAAGGCGGTGGCGAGCGCAAAACCGCCGAGGAACAAATAAATAATCGGGTCGGAAAAGCCGGCGAGCGCCGATTTCATCGTCATCAGCGTGACCGTGCCGTCCTTGCCGACACTGGCCGGCAATTGCAACAGCACCGCGCCAATCGGAATCATGACGGCGGTCAAACTGATATGTACCGCCTCGGTGAACCACAGAATAGCGATAAAAATCAACAGTGCCAGACCCTTGTTGGCCTCAACCGAATACGGCAGCGCGCCATAGGCAAGCCAGGCGACCACCAGCGCGACCACAATAATGCCGAGACCGGTGACAATCCCAGGCGGGAAAAAGCCCTTGATTTCATTGGAAGTAACAGGCGAATTCACAGACATAAACATAACCTCACAATAAATTTACCCGCACTTAATATAAATCAACACAAACAAAATCGGAAAGAAAAAAATACTAAAAAATCAAGACAATCACCGAAAACCTAAAAAAACCGTGCGACCGCCCCCGCGCGCCGCCCGCCGCCTTGCAATCCCCGAAAAACCCCCGTAAAATCCGCGCTCTTTTCACAGGCCCACCGCCATCGGCAACGTGAACTTAACTTGGAGAATCCCATGCTTACCGCTGAAAACAAAAGCGAAATCATCAAAAAATACCAACGCAAAGAAGGCGACAGCGGCTCGCCCGAAGTACAAATCGCCCTGCTTACCGCGCGCATCCTTGACCTGCAAAACCACTTTGCAACCCACACCAAGGACTTCCATTCCCGCCGTGGCCTGTTGAAAATGGTCAGCCAACGCCGCCGCCTGCTGGACTACTACAAGCGCGTCAATTTCGACGGCTACCGCCATCTCATCGCCGACCTCGGCCTGCGCCGCTAATTCCTGAAGAGAGGCAGACAGCGTGAAAGAAAGCATCACCTTTAGCTACGGCAAGCATCAAGTTACCCTGGAAAGCGGCGAAATCGCCCGCCAGGCCGATGGCGCCGTTATGGTTCACATGGAAGGCACCGTCGTCCTTGTGACCGCCGTTGCCAAAAAAACCGTCGCCGAAGGACAGGACTTCTTTCCGCTGACCGTTGATTACCAGGAAAAATCCTACGCCGCCGGCCGCATCCCCGGCGGCTATTTCCGTCGCGAAGGCCGTCCCAGCGAAAACGAAACCCTCGTCTCCCGCCTGATTGACCGCCCGCTGCGCCCGCTTTTCCCCGAAGGCTTCTTCAACGAAGTACAAGTCATCGCCAGCGTCATGTCGGTCAACCCCGACGTCAATCCCGACATCCCGGCGATGATTGGTGCCTCCGCCGCTATCGCCCTCTCCGGTGTGCCGTTTAACGGCCCGATTGGTGCGGCGCGCGTCGGCTACAAAAACGGCGCCTACCTGCTCAACCCCTCCGACAAAGAACTGCAAACCTCCGACCTTGACCTCGTCGTCGCCGGTACCGCAGGCGCGGTGCTGATGGTCGAATCACAGGCGAACGAACTGCCGGAAGACATCATGCTCGGCGCCGTCATGTACGGCCACGAACAAATGCAGGTCGTCATCAACGCCATCCGCGAATTGGCCGCCAAAGCGGGCAAACCCGCCTGGGACTGGCAACCCGCCCCCGCTGACGAAGCGCTGGTCGCCAAAGTACGCGAACTGGCACACGACAAACTCATCGCCGCCTACCAAATCGCCGACAAACAAGAACGCCAGGCCGCCGTTGCCGCCATTCACGAAGAAGCACAAACCGCACTAGTGAGCGAAGACGGCTGGACAGAAACCGCTGTCGGCAACACCGTACACGACCTCGAATACCGCGTCGTGCGCGACCGCATCCTCGCCAAAGAGCCGCGCATTGACGGCCGCGATACCGTCACCGTGCGCCCGATTACCATCCGCACCGGCGTATTGCCGCGCGTCCACGGCTCCGCCCTCTTTACCCGTGGCGAAACGCAAGCCTTGGTCGTCGCCACCCTCGGCACCGGCCGCGACGCACAAATCATTGACGCCCTGACCGGCGAGTACCGCGACATCTTCATGTTGCACTACAACTTCCCGCCGTTCAGTGTCGGAGAAACCGGCCGCGTCGGCTCACCCAAACGCCGCGAAATCGGTCACGGTCGTCTCGCTCGCCGTGGCGTCACCGCTATCCTGCCGCCCGAAAGCGCCTTCCCCTACACCATCCGCGTCGTCTCCGAAATCACCGAATCGAACGGCTCCAGCTCGATGGCCTCTGTCTGCGGTACCAGCTTGGCGCTGATGGACGCCGGCGTTCCGGTCAAAACCCCGGTGGCCGGCATTGCAATGGGTTTGGTTAAAGAAGGCGAGCGCTTCACCGTCCTCTCCGACATCCTCGGCGACGAAGACCACCTCGGCGACATGGATTTCAAAGTTGCCGGTTCTGCCAATGGCGTTACCGCCCTGCAAATGGACATCAAAATTGACGGCATCACCCGTGAAATCATGGAACAGGCGCTGACTCAGGCTAAAGCCGGGCGCCTGCACATCCTGGAAATCATGAACCAGGCGATTGCCCAGCCGCGTGCCGAAATCTCCGAATACGCGCCGCGTTTCACCACCCTGCGCATCGACGTCGAAAAAATCAAGGACGTCATCGGCAAAGGCGGTGCGACCATCCGCAGCATTACCGAGACGACCGGCACCACCATCGAAATCGAAGACGACGGCACCATCAAAATCGCTGCCGTGGACAAAACCGCCGCCGATGATGCCCGCCGCATCATCGAAGAAATCACCGCCGAGCCGGAAATCGGCCGCATTTACGACGCCAAAGTGGTGAAAATCACCGACTTCGGCGCGTTTGTCGCCTTCCTCCCCGGCAAAGAAGGGCTGGTACACGTCTCGCAAATCGCCGAACACCGCGTCAATAACGTTGAAGACGAACTCAGCGTCGGCCAGGAAGTCAAAGTCAAACTGCTGGAAATTGACCGCCAGGGGCGCGTCAGACTCTCTATCAAAGAGGCAAAAAATTCGCTATAATCCGCGCCCCGTTTAACACGACCAAACCGGAGAGATGGCAGAGTGGTCGAATGCGCACGCCTGGAAAGTGTGTATACGTTAATAGCGTATCGGGGGTTCGAATCCCCCTCTCTCCGCCACTACCCCAAAACCGCCTGTTTCAAGGCGGTTTTTTATGTTTGCATCATTGCCATACTCCTGTCACCACGGGAATTCCTTACTGCACAGCGGTTGTCCACGCCAATCGTTTGTAACCTGCGGTATTCGAAATTTTCCCTGCGAAGCAGACAGGCGGCAGGAGATGCGGGTGTCACGACAGTTCGATAGCTTCCGCCACGTAAAAAATATTTTGCTTTTCTGCAGGCGTATATATTACAATTTATACACGACACAGTAACGTCTGCATAACTCACCGCGGCGGGCAAGGATCTTGAACCTGTTTTCAGGGATTTCGCCGCAATTCTGCAAGGAAAACCATTATGGCCGCAACACATAATTATTACCGCATTTTGGGCATCAAAACGACTGCTGGCATTCAGGAAATTCAACAGGCCATCAGTGCATTGCGCAAGAAAGATACGGAAGGCAGATATGCCGCTACGCTCAAGAAAATCGAAGAAACGCTTTCTGATCCGAAAAAACGGGGTGCCTATGACGACGAACTCGGCATTGATGGCGCATTGCGTGGCGATTATTACGTTTCCTTTCAAATCAAGGGGGAGCAGAAGCCGAAGCAAACCTTTGTCGATGTCAGCGGCAAGGAATATGGCAGCGAAGAAGCACTGCGTAACGCGCAAAAGGCGCGCTACAACCAGATGACGGTTGAGCTGGAAGAATGGGAAAAGAGCATTGCCTCACGTAATAAGTTTCTCTCGATGGGGCGCTCCCTCGTCTTTCTGGGAATGCTGGCGGGCGCCTTGCTGGTCGCCTTCTTTGCCGGCAAACCGTTTTATGACAGCTATCAGGCGAAAAAGCAGGCAGAAGCCGCCTATGGCGAGCTGGTCAAGGCTGGCAAGAGCGTAATGGATTACATCCGTGCCAATCAGGCCTATCCGACCACGCCTCCTTCTTTTCCGCGCGACGGCGATTACTATGACATCAGTGTATTCCCGAACGAGCAACGCCTGGAAGGTAGTACCATAAGATTGAATTTTAATGAAAAAGCTTACGCCGATTTGCGTGACGGCATCATTACCTTTGAGCTGTACCAGATTCCCAACGGTGGTATTTTGGATTGGCGTTGTCGTGCGCAATTGTCGAAGCAGTTTATTCCGGCACGTTGCCCGGTCAATTAAACCGGTTTCTCCATGTGGCGGGCGGTGCAGCGATGCCCGCCCGTTTTTTTGCGCCCGAATCGCCGCCGCACTGCGGCAAAGACGATAAAATGCAGTTCCCTTTAACCTCAAGAGGAAACTGTCATGAGTCAAGCAACCATCCTGCAACACCTGCCCGTCGGCGAAAAAGTCGGCATCGCGTTCTCCGGCGGGCTGGATACCTCCGCCGCGCTGTTGTGGATGAAACAAAAAGGCGCGCGCCCCTTCGCCTACACCGCCAACCTCGGCCAGCCGGACGAAAGCGACTACGATGCCATCCCGCGCAAAGCCAAAGAATACGGCGCCGAGCAGGCGCGGCTCATTGACTGCCGCAGCCAGCTGGTGCGCGAAGCCATCAATGCCATCCAGAGCAACGCCTTTCACGTCACCACCGGCGGCCTCACCTACTACAACACCACCCCGCTCGGCCGCGCCGTCACCGGCACCATGCTGGTCGCGGCGATGCAGGAAGATGACGTCCACATCTGGGGCGACGGCAGCACCTTCAAGGGCAACGACATTGAGCGCTTCTACCGCTACGGCCTGCTGACCAACCCGCATCTCAAAATCTACAAACCCTGGCTGGATCAACGCTTTATCGACGAACTGGGCGGGCGCGCGGAAATGTCGCAATTTCTGAACGACAACGGCTTCGACTACAAAATGAGCGCGGAAAAAGCCTACTCCACCGACTCCAACCTCTTGGGCGCCACCCACGAAGCCAAAGACCTCGAACAACTCGACAGCAGCGTGCGTATCGTCGCCCCCATCATGGGCGTCGCCTTCTGGCGCGAAGACATCGCCATCAAGCCGGAAACCGTGCGGGTGCGCTTTGCCGAAGGCGTGCCGGTCGCCCTCAACGGGCGCGAATACCCGGATCTGGTCGAACTGATGCTGGAAGCGAACCGCATCGGCGGGCGACACGGCCTCGGCATGAGTGACCAAATCGAAAACCGCATCATCGAGGCCAAATCGCGTGGCGTGTACGAAGCCCCCGGCATGGCACTGCTGCACATCGCCTACGAGCGCCTCGTCACCGGCATCCACAACGAAGACACCATCGAACAATACCGCATCAACGGCATCCGCCTCGGCCGTCTGCTCTACCAGGGCCGCTGGTTTGACCCGCAGGCGCTGATGCTGCGCGAAACCGCGCAACGCTGGGTGGCGAAAGCCATCACCGGCGAAGTCACCCTGGAGCTGCGCCGCGGCAACGACTACAGCTTCCTCAACACCGAATCGCCGAACCTCACCTACGCACCGGAACGGCTGTCGATGGAGAAAATCGAAAACGCGCCCTTCACCCCGGCCGATCGCATCGGCCAGCTCACCCTGCGCAACCTCGACATCAGCGACACCCGCGCCAAACTGGCGCTCTACATCGAGACCGGCCTCATCGCCGACGGCAGCGGCAGCGACAGCGCCGTACCGCGTCTGGGCAAAGACGGCTGACCGCCGCAAACGCGTACAGGCTGCCTTCGTGTCGTAGGCAGTACTGGAACTGCTTCGGCGACAAACAGTGCTGCAAGAACAGGCGATTGACCTGCTCGTGAAGAACCATGTCATGGAGTTTGTACGGACAGTAGCAGGCTTGGCGCTTGTCGTGGCAACGTGCCAGCGCGTGGCTTGCGCTGCAAGTCTTGCCGCCGCTGTTGTGTTTGGATTCGCGTGAGATGCGGCCTTGTTTCGCTCCAGCCCGGCGGCAATGGCGGTATTGTTCCTGCCCCGGGCACGTTGGGCCATTATTATTCTCGCCCGGTTGGCGCAAGATGGCGCCAGGCGCTCATTTGTGGCCTCCTGCAAGGTTTTGAAGTTTTTTGCAGTATCGCTTATGGGTGTTTTTTGCAGATGTTGCTCCTGGATTGTAAATTCACTGTAACCATATTCCGGAATTTCTGTTTGACCCAAAACCATGTCCGCAAGTACTGATCCGTTTAGCCGCATCCGCCTGCCCGAGGGCGGTGAAATCCGCGAAGAGCACCGCTTTCCGCTGGCCACATACAGTGGGCTGTACCAAAAACTGCACATTCCCGCTGCCGGACTACAAGTAGAAAGCATCGTCGTTCATTTCGACGAAACCGTGGGGCACAACACGCAGGAATTGCTCAACCTCGTCCTGGCGACCGGTTACGTCGCGGAAGATGCCGAATTTACCTTCCGCGAAAATCGCGCCAACGGTTATCTCTATACCTATTTCAACATCCGGCCGCTGGAAGATTAAAAACATTGTGCTATCCGGCAGGGTGGCAATCTTTGCAGCAGGGAATTGTTGGTGGTGCACGGTGGGGAAAACCAATGACCAGGCAAAAGTGTTTGCGGGCTATCCAGGGCAAGAGGTTCCCGATGGTATTTGCTAGGCATTGGCGTACAATGCCTGCCCGTTTTTTTGCTATTGCCACGGCGTGTGGTATTCGCCGTAACAAGGAATTTTGACTATGTTAAACATCACTTTGCCCGACGGCAGCGTCCGTCAGTTTGAAAACCCGACCAGCGGGCGCGACATCGCCGCCAGCATCGGCAGCGGTCTCGCCAAGGCGGCGCTTGCCGTGCGCGTCAATGGCGTGGAGCGCGACCTGAGCGACCCGATTACCGCTGACGCCAGCGTCGCCATCATCACCGCCAAAGAAGAGGCGGGGGTGGACATCATCCGCCACTCCGCCGCGCACCTGCTCGGCCACGCGCTGAAACAACTGTGGCCGGACGCGAAAATGGTCATCGGGCCGGTGATCGAAAACGGCTTCTACTACGATATCGACAGCGAACACCGCTTTACCCCTGAAGATTTGGAAAAACTGGAAGCGCGCATGAAAGAGCTGGCAGCGACCGGTTACGCGGTGGAAAAAGTGTGGACGCCCGTCGCCGAGGCGCGCCAAACCTTTGACCAGCGCCACGAAGATTTCAAAATCCGCCTCATTGACGACTTTGACGACAGCGTCAAGGAAGTCGGCCTCTATCACCATCAGGAATACCTTGATATGTGCCGCGGGCCGCACGTGCCGCATATGGGGCACGTCAAGGCGTTCAAACTGACCAAACTTTCCGGTTCATACTGGCGCGGCGACGCGAGCGGCGAACCGCTGCAACGCATCTACGGCGTCGCCTTCGCCGACCAGAAAACGCTCGACGCCTATCTGCAACAACAGGCGGAAGCGGAAAAACGCGACCACCGCCGCATCGGCAAACAGCTCGATTTCTTCCACTTGCAGGAAGAAGCGCCGGGCATGGTCTTCTGGCACGCGAAGGGCTGGGTCATCTACCGCGAAATCGAGAACTATATGCGCGGCAAGCTGCGCAAATATGGCTACGAAGAAGTGCAGGGGCCGCAGATTCTCGACCGCTCGCTCTGGGAAAAATCCGGCCACTGGGACAAGTTCGGCGGCAATATGTTCACCTGCTGCATCGATGAGCACGACTACGCCATCAAACCGATGAACTGCCCCGGCCACATCCAGATTTTCAACCAGGGGCTGCGCAGTTACCGCGAGTTACCGGTGCGCTACGCCGAATTTGGCATTTGCCATCGCAACGAGCCGTCCGGCACGCTGCACGGCCTGATGCGGGTGCGCCGCTTTGTCCAGGACGACGGTCACATTTTCTGCACCCGCAGCCAGATTCGCGAGGAAATCGAGCGCGTCTGCCAGATGGTGTACGAGGTCTATCACGACTTTGGCTTCGATGAAGTCGAACTCGCGCTTTCCACCCGCCCGGAAAAACGGGTCGGCTCAGACGAAATCTGGGACGAAGCCGAAGCGGATTTGCAGGCGGCGCTGGAAGCGCAGGGCAAGCCCTTCCGTCTGCAACCGGGCGAAGGCGCGTTCTACGGGCCGAAAATCGAATTTACCCTGAAAGACAGCCTCGGCCGCCGCTGGCAATGCGGCACAGTGCAGCTCGATTTCTCCATGCCGGAACGTCTCGGCGCACACTACATTGACGAACACGACGAACGGCAAACGCCGGTGATGATTCACCGCGCCATTCTCGGCTCGCTGGAGCGCTTCATCGGCATCCTGATTGAGCAATATGCGGGGCAAATGCCGCTGTGGTTGTCACCGGTACAGGCGGTCGTCATGCCCATCACCGACGCCCAGGCAGACTATGTGAACGAAGTCGCCGAAAAACTCGCCGCAGCGGGTTTGCGCGTAGAAAAAGATTTGCGAAATGAAAAAATTAACTATAAAATCCGCGAACACACCTTGCAGCGCGTACCCTTCATGCTGGTCGCCGGTGACCGCGAAAAAGCGGCGTCATCCGTCTCCGTGCGCAAGCGCGACGGCAAAGACCTCGGCGTCATGAGCGTGGACGATTTCATTGCGCATTCGCTGCAACTCATCAGTACAAAAGCACAGGAGATTTAGCAATAGCTAAGCAACAAGAAACCCGTGTTAATGAAAAAATCACGGATGCAGAAATTCGCCTGATTGGCGCCGACGGTGAACAGCTCGGCGTCGTATCAATCGAAGATGCTTTGAATGCTGCTTACGAACAGGATTTGGACTTGGTGGAGGTGGCGGCGAATGCCGCTCCGCCAGTCTGCCGGATCATGGATTACGGCAAGTTCCGTTTCGAGCAGCAGAAAAAGCAACAGGAAGCGCGGAAAAACCAGAAGCGCATCCAAATCAAAGAGATCAAATTTCGTCCGGGAACGGACGAGGGAGACTACCAGGTCAAACTACGCAACCTGAACCGTTTCCTTGCTGATGGTGACAAGGCCAAAGTAACCGTCCGCTTCCGCGGTCGTGAAATGGCGCACCAGGGTCTCGGGCAGGAATTGCTCACCCGCATTGAAGCCGATTTGGCGGAAGTCGGGGTTGTCGAGCAAAAAGCGGGGATGGAAGGCCGCCAGATGGTGATGGTCTTCGCTCCGAAAAAATAACCTGCCAATCATACCGCAGCACCGCTGCGGAAACTGAAACAAACAATGCGAGTTTTATCATGCCCAAAATGAAAACCCACCGAGGCGCCGCCAAGCGCTTCAAAAAGACGGCGAGCGGCTACAAGCGTTCGCACTCCCACGCGCGTCACATCCTGACCAAAAAATCCACTAAGCGTAAACGCGGGCTGCGTGGCACTGTCATGGTGCACGAAAGCGACGTTAAAGCCATCAAGCAGATGATTGGTTAAGGAGGAAACATGGCACGAGTCAAAAGAGGCGTAACCGCGCGCGCGCGCCACAAGAAAGTTCTGGCAGCGGCCAAGGGTTATTACAACGCCCGCCGCAAAGTCTTCCGCATCGCCAAACAGGCGGTCATCAAGGCAGGCCAATACGCCTACCGCGACCGCAAAGCGAGAAAACGTCAATTCCGTCAACTGTGGATTATCCGTATCAACGCCGGCGCGCGTCAGCACGGTCTTTCCTACAGTCGCTTCATCAACGGTCTGAAAAAAGCGGGCATCGCGATTGACCGCAAGATGCTGGCTGAACTGGCCGTCTATAACAAGCAGGTTTTTGCTGTGCTCGCCGACAAAGCGAAAGCAGTCCTGTAAGCAGGAACTCATGCGAAAAACGGCTGCACCCGCAGCCGTTTTTTATCAGCCGCAGCAAGCGGCATCAATGACACGGGAACAGAAACGTGAGTGAACAATCGTCTGTCAGGGAAGCGCTGGAAAAAGCCTTGCAGGACGGGTTGCACGCGCTGAAAGACGCGCTTGACCTGCCCGCGCTGGAGGCGCTGCGCAACACCTATCTCTCGAAAAAAGGCATCTTTACCGCGCATATGCAGGAGCTTGCCAAGGCGCGCGCCGAAGAACGCCCGCAACTGGGCAAAATCATCAATGACGCGAAGACCCATTTCCAGCAAGCGTTGCAGGAAAAAATTGACGCCTTTCGCGCGCGGGAGATGGCGGAAAAACTGGCAGCCGAGCAGGTGGATGTTACCCTCGCCGGACGGCGGACGTTTCAAGGCGGCCTGCATCCGGTCACGCTGACGCGCCGCCGTATCGAAGACTGGTTTTCCCGTCTCGGCTTCGTCGTCGAAGACGGCCCGGAAATCGAAGACGATTTTCACAACTTCACCGCACTCAATATTCCCGAACACCATCCAGCGCGGGCGATGCAGGACACCTTCTACTTTGACCCGAAAACGGTATTGCGCACCCACACCTCCGGCGTGCAAATTCGCACGATGGAGCGCGATGGTGCTCCGCTGCGTATTGTCGCGCCGGGGCGGGTTTACCGTAGCGATCTGGACGCGACGCACTCACCGATGTTCCATCAGATTGAAGGGCTGGTCGTCGATACCCACAGTACCTTCGCCGACCTCAAGGGCATCCTCATTCACTTCCTGCGCGACTTCTTTGCCCGCGAAGATTTGCAGGTGCGCTTCCGCCCGTCCTTTTTCCCGTTCACCGAGCCGTCGGCGGAAGTTGATATCGCCTTCTTTGACGCGGGTAGCGGCGATAACGTGAAATGGCTGGAAGTGCTGGGCTGCGGCATGGTACATCCGCAAGTGCTGCGCAATGCCGGCGTTGACCCCGAAAAATACCAGGGTTACGCCTTCGGCATGGGTATCGAGCGCCTGGCGATGTTGCGCTATGGCGTGCATGATCTGCGCCTGTTTTTCGAGAACGACGCGCGCTTCCTGCGCCAGTTCCGTCATGAATTTTGAGGACGAGCCATGTTGTTGAGTACAGATTGGTTGAAAGAAGCCTACGGCATCGCGCTGCCGCCGGAATTGCTGGCGGAACGGCTGACGATGGCGGGGCTGGAAGTGGACAGCATGGAACGCGCCGCACCGGAGTTTTCTGGCGTTGTGGTCGCGCAAGTACTGACTCTGAACCCGCATCCCGATGCGGATAAATTGCGCGTCGCCACCGTGGATAGCGGCAGCGGCGAAGCGCTGCAAATTGTCTGCGGCGCGCCCAATGTTGCCGTCGGCGTCAAAGTGCCGCTGGCGACCATCGGCGCGGTCCTGCCCGGCGACTTGCGCATCAAAAAATCGAAACTGCGCGGCGTGGAATCATTCGGCATGCTCTGCTCGGCGCGCGAACTGGGGCTGAGCGATGAACATGCTGGGCTGCTTATCCTGCCGGAAGACGCGCCGGTTGGTGCCGACATCCGCGACTACTTGCGCCTGAACGATGCCATCATTGATATTGATCTGACGCCGAATCGTGCTGACTGCTTCTCCATGCTCGGCCTCGCGCGGGAAATCGCCCAATTGTGCCGCGAGGAACTGGGCGCGGATTACCGCTTGCCACCGCTGGAAACGGCGGACCCCGCCATTACCAGCGATGCAACGCTGACCATCGAAAACCGTGCGCCGCAAGATTGCCCGCGTTACCTCGCGCGCGTTATCCGTGGCATTGACATCAGCCGCGCGACGCCGCCGCAAATTGCCGAAAGACTGCGCCGCGCCGGTATCCGCACCCACGATCCGGTGGTGGACATCACCAACTACGTTATGCTGACCCTCGGCACGCCGCTGCACGCTTTCGATGCGGACAAAGTGCAGGGCGGCATCATCATTCGCCAGGCGAATGCGGGCGAAACCCTGCGCCTGCTCAACGACAGCGAGGCGACTTTTATGGGCGACGAGCTGCTTATCGCCGATGCGGAAAAAGCGTTGGCGATTGCAGGGGTGATGGGCGGTGCGGACAGCGCTTGCAGCGAAGCGACACAGAACATCATCCTCGAAGCGGCATGGTTCAACCCGCCGCGCATCGCGGGCAAAGCGCGCCGCTTCAGCCTTCCCAGCGACAGCGCGCAGCGCTTTGAGCGTGGCGTTGATTACACCCAGCAAGAAGCTGCGATAAACCTTGCCGCCCGCTTGATTACCGCAATCTGCGGTGGCGAAGTAGGGGCGATTGCAGCCAGCATCAGCGCCACAGATTTACCGCAGCGTAGCGCCATCACCTTGCGCCGCGCCGCTATCGCACAGCGTGTCGGGCGTGAATATGACGACGCAACTGTTACCCGCATTCTTGAAGGCTTGGGCGGCGACGTGCAATACAGCGATGGTGTCTGGACCGTTGTGCCGCCGAGTTGGCGTTTTGACCTCGCGATCCCTGCCGATTTAATAGAAGAAATCGCGCGCATTGACGGCTACGCGCATGTCCCTGACCGCTTGCCTGCGGTGGAATACCAACATGGCGCGGGCGAAAAACGCGCGCTGCGTTACTACGGCGACGTGCTGGTCGCGCAGGGTTTCCAAGAAGCGGTGACCTACAGCTTTATTGACCGCGCCAGTCATCAGGCGTTTTTCCCGGATGCGGCGACCATCAACCTGCAAAACCCGATTAGCGCCAACCTCGCAGAAATGCGTCTGAGCCTCTTGCCGGGGCTGGTTAATGCGGTCATCTACAACCGTAATCGCCAACAACAAGACGTGCGCCTCTTTGAAATTGGCCGTGTTTTTCTGCCGCAGGACGGCAAAACGACCGCTGATTGCGCGCAGCCAACGCGCCTTGCGGGGGTGATGAGTGGTCTTGCCGCGCCAGAACAATGGGCAACGGAAGCACGCAAAATAGATTTCTTTGACGCCAAAGCAGTAGTAGAAACACTGCTGTTGCAAATGCCGGACATCAGCTATCGATCGTCGCAGCAGCCTTACCTGCATCCAGGCAGAAGCGCGGATATCTACGATGGTGACGGTCGCTATCTCGGCTGCGTTGGTGCGCTGCATCCACAGTTATTGCAAACATTGGATAGCCGTGGTGGTGAAATATACGTCTTTGAACTGAACGATCTCGCACGACTACCTGCCGCGCACCTGCCGCATTATTGCAACATTGGCAAATTCCCGACTGTACGCCGTGACTTGGCGCTGGTGGTGGGCAAAAACATTGCCGCTGCGGACCTGATGAACGTCATTCGGGAGCAGGTAGGAGATTTGCTGGCAGATACCTGGTGTTTCGACCGCTACCAGGGGGCGTCAATGGGCGACCAGCAAAGCCTTGCAGTGGCAATCCTGTTGCAAGACTCTGAAAAAACTTTGCAAGATGAAGAAGTTGCAAGTATTATTGAATCAATCGTCAAACACCTGAAAAACACATTCAACGCAGAATTAAGGTAGGCAAACATGACACTGACAAAAGCAGACATCGTGGAGTCGATCATCGCGCAGATCGGGATACCTCGCCCCGAGGCGCGGCAAATGGTTGATGATCTCTTTGAAGAAATCCGCACCTGCTTGGCGACCGGTGAACCGGTCAAACTCTCCGGTTTTGGCAACTTTGAACTGCGCGACAAAAAACAGCGTCCGGGGCGTAACCCGAAAACCGGCGAAGAAATCCCGATTACCGCACGCCGCGTAGTCAGCTTCAAGGCCGGGCAGAAACTGAAAGCCCGTGTTTCGGCCAGTAAGCCGCGCGGCTGATAATCAAAACAAAAAATTTGACGAAATATTTCCTGCAAAAACAGGTGCTAGTGAAGAAAATTGGAAGAATTGAGAAAAAGGGGTTGCGTGGTGTGATTGTGAAGCTATAATGCGCGCCCTGCCACGGTGCAGGGCTTTGAGAGAAGCCGCTGGCATTGGGATCTATAACAAGAGAGAAGATAGTTTGTGCGGGTGTTTTGTTGCCATAAGCTGTCGGGATTTGGAGCTATTTGAGGTTTCAGATTTCCTGATGGCGAAAAAAGACAAAACACTCAAACGTAAATTTTGAAATTCAGAATTACGGTTTGGGTTAGAGAAAGAACTGAAGAGTTTGATTCTGGCTCAGATTGAACGCTGGCGGCATGCTTAACACATGCAAGTCGAACGGAAACGATGGAGCTTGCTCCAGGCGTCGAGTGGCGGACGGGTGAGTAACGCATGGGAATCTGCCTTTTGCTGGGGGATAACGTAGGGAAACTTACGCTAATACCGCATAAGACCTAAGGGTGAAAGCGGGGGACCGAAAGGCCTCGCGGCGAGAGATGAGCCCATGCTGGATTAGCTGGTTGGTGGGGTAAAGGCCTACCAAGGCGACGATCCATAGCTGGTCTGAGAGGATGATCAGCCACACTGGGACTGAGACACGGCCCAGACTCCTACGGGAGGCAGCAGTGGGGAA
>ERZ772924.484-NODE-484-length-19149-cov-3.911019_pt1 | contig 19149 bp, 16 predicted proteins | sample MGYA00512116_ERZ772924 | MGnify/ENA primary metagenome ERZ772924 (study PRJEB29015, sample SAMEA2737920) | human oral metagenome | biome: human oral; feature: human-associated habitat; material: dental | place: China | collected 2134 ...
CTCCCTGCTTGTTTAGAGAGGTAGGGTCATGTGCTTGCCAGAAGACTTCCAATATATCCATATAAGAAAGCTGCTTGGGGTCATAGGTGATACGTATAGCCTCGGCATGGCCTGTGAAGCCCTTGCACACCTCTCGGTAAGAGGGATTAGGCTGATGGCCTCCAGCAAAACCTACCTCCACTTGCTCTACGCCAATGAGTCGTTTAAAAATAGCCTCCGTACACCAGAAGCATCCTGCTGCTATAATAGCTACTTCCATAGAATCTTTTCTTGCAGGCAAAAATACAAAATAAATGAATAGTGAACAATTAAAAGTGAATAATTTTTGAAGACTATCTATTAAAAATGAGGCTGCCTTTTGGCAGCCTCATCATCTTCTTGGGTTATCTAATATTAGGGTTGTTATTAACTTCGTCTTCGGGGATCAGTAGGGTAATCTTAGGATCATTGTACTGGAAGGTCTCCCCATTGTATTGTATATGGTTGTTACCACGGGTTACACTCCTTTTGTTGCGCTTAAGCGAGAGATAACTCTTTCCTTCTCCCCATAGCTCTATACGGGTGTTAAGGTAGATATCATCTAATAGCGCGGTACCAGTGAGACTATCTACATAGGCGACATCAGCAGCAGCGGTAGCCTCTGGATAGCGTAGGGTAAGGAGTTGCTTATAGAGTTCTTTGGCGCGGGTTTCATTACCTTGCTTGGCCAAACCTTCGGCGGCCAAGAGGTAGAACTCATCTACACGCATATAGAGGTAGTCGGTGGTAACGACCATCTGCCCTTTGCGGGTACGGCCAGGGGCAAAGAATTTATTGACAGGGCGATGGCGGTTGTTGAGCGACGGATCGGGATCCACATCATTGTCATCAAACTGCTTTTTGCGCAGGTCATTTGCTCTTATCTGTCCATAAAGTCGGTCATCTATGGCCTTAATCTCATCGGCATCGGCATAGCCATAGGTGAAGACATCTACTTGTGACCACCAAGATACCTCGGTGATGTTGTTCTCAGCCAATATGTCAAGTCCCCACATCCAGCTGGGTGTATTCAGGTCATTGAAGCCGCCCCCTTGCTTGGTAGCTGCATCATAGTAGGTCTCCTTGCGAGTGGTAAGAGGGTAACCGCTATGCTCTACTATATCCAGTGCCAAGCGGGTCATCTCGTCATTATTGCCCATAGCTCCATATACATAGGCTAAGAGTCCTTCGGCTACATACTTGTCTATCATACCCTTATTGCTGCGGGTAAAGCCGTTGAGGTCAGCTACTGCCTTGGTAAGGTCACTCACGATAAGGGCATACACCTCGGACTGGCGCGCCTTGCCTTTTCCTACCTTATTCGCCTCTGTATAGAGCGGAATAGAAAGCGCATTGGGGTCATATTCGGTGGTAAAGAGCTGTAGCAGATAGAAATAAGCGTATCCTCTGAGGGCATGTGCTTGGGCTACGATATATTTCTCATCATCATTCTTAGGGGTACCTACCTGTGCCAAAAGGTCATTGACAGTGTAGATTACCTTATAATAATAGCGCCAAGGGGTATAGTTCTCTGCGGCACTAAAGTCCTGAGTGGCTTGCAGGTTGGCCACATTGGAAAACCAGCCGTAATAGGATTGAGAGAACGCCATATCGCCAGAGAGCATATCCATATAGATGTCATAACTCTTCTGTCCGAAATCCTCCGCACGGGGATAATCTTGTCCTGGACGTGTATTGGCCGAACGTGGTTTGGCCAGCATCACATAGAGACCATTGAGCTTCTCCTGTGGCTCAGCTCCTGAGAGTGTTTCGGAAGGTTTGGTCTCCAAAAAATCCTTTTGACAGGCAGTAAGCGCCATACTCACTGCCAATAGTCCTATATATATCTTCTTTTTCATGGTTGTTGTTTTTAGAAATTAGCTCTTACTCCTAAGGTAAAGGTAGAAAGTGGCGCATATTGGTAACGATTGGAACTTCCTACTTCTGAAGCGGTTGGGTTAAACCCTTTGCGGTGAGTAAGTATCCAAAGATTATCTCCTGAAAGGGTAAAAGTCAATGAGGTGAAACCTACACTCTCACATACTTCCTTGGGCAAGTCGTAGCCTAAGGTGATGTTGTTCAAGGCCAAATAGTCGGATTTGGTCAAGAAACGAGTAGAGGTAGAATTGACATTCTGCTCATTGGCATTAAAGCCAGAGGAGAGGCGAGGTACATCGGTCTGGTTGCCAGGGCGTTGCCAACGATTACGCACATCGGCATGCCACATATTGCCTCCTATCTTTCGGTTGGTCATCATATTGGCATAGATATTGTCATAAGAGTAACCTCCTAATCCGTAGAGCCACTGGGTAGTAAAAGAGAAGCCTTTGTAAGCTGCCTTTAGGGTGATGGCTCCGCGTACATCGGGTATAGCTGATTTGCCTACAAACATCTGGGTAGCCTTGGTATAGGTTTCGGTGAGGGTCTGTTGTACCGCTGCACCAGGGTTCGCTGCCTCAAACTCATACAAAGAAGTGATTTCTTCTCCGTTGTCATACCGCTGGTTATTATTGCGATCCTGATAGTACATAGTATATTGAGCAGCCCCTGTGTTTGGATTTACCCCTCTATACTCACGCATATAGAAATCATAGATAGAGTGGTCTTTGGCACGTGCATATCCTCCTATGTTATCCAACACCTTGGGTTTCTGAGTGGTATTGTCTATAGGCATACGGGTAAGCTTGTTGGAGAGTACCTCTCCGTTAAGAGATAGATCCAACTTGAAATCTTCCTGATTCACCACATGACCTGTCACACTGAACTCCAATCCGCTGTTGGTCAAGAGTCCATCATTGACTGTATAGACGTTGTTTCCTGAAGAAGGCGCCAAGGTGCTAGCAAAGATCAGGTTGTCGGTAGTCTTGTGATAGTAATCCAATTGTACATCTATCGCTCTGCTTTCAAGTAAGGTAAATTCGGTACCTACTTGGAATATTTTGGACTTTTCCCAAGTAAGGTCAGGGTAACCTATACGATAGAAGGTAGCAGCAGGCAGGTTCATAAAGTTGTCTATATCATACACATCATAGCCTGAATAATAACCTATATTTTGGTCGCCCACAGTACCATAACTAGCCTTGAGCTTAAGGTAAGGCAAGTATTTCTTGTTCTCCAAGAATTTCTCACGGCTCACTACCCAGCCTATACCTGCGGAGGCGAAGTTACCCCATTTCTCATTAAGGAAACGAGAAGAACCATCACGACGCAAAGAGGCAGAAAGCAAGTAGCGGCTGTCATAATCATACATCACCTGACCGAAATAACTCTCCAAGCGGTAGCTATTGGTATAGGAGTTAAGACCTGCGAGCTTGATAGCGCTATTAAGCTCATTGCTCTTAGGATCTACCAATCCGCTCTTGTTACCATACATAAAGGTCTTGTCATAGGTAGTGCTTTCATGAGCTACGAAAGCCTGCACATTGTGATTGCCAAAGGATTGGGTATAGCGCAAGAGTTGTAGGAAGGTATAGTTCAAGAGTTCTTGTTTGTGCTTGGTGATACGTCCTTTCTCGCCTTGTTCTGCACCATAGTAAGGGTTGATTACATTGTCTATACTCTTATTATAGTATTGTCCTCCCAAGCGGGTTTCGAAGGAAAGTTCTTTGAGGAAATCCACCTTGAAGAACACATTGGCATTAAGCTCATTACGTGTTCTATCCTTTCTATCAAGCATCCCTTGAGCGATGGCGTTGGTTGTTCCAGAGAAACCACGTCCGTTCCCAAAATCATATTGGTAATTACCAGGGAAGTACTTATCGGGTACCTTGTTTCCTTGAGCATCGCGCAAGAACAAGGGGTAGATAGGCGGCATGTTGTCCGTTACCCAGAAGAGGTTATCCACGTCTTCGGTTTGTCCGTTTTCTCTACTCTTGGAGTGAGCATAACCCAAGTTAAATTCGCCTTTAAGCCAAGGTTTGGCCTGGTGAGAGACATTTACACGGCCTGAATAACGCTTGAAATTGGTATTGATAGCATACCCCACATCGTCCAAGTAACCCAAGCTGGTGTAGTAAGTAGTCTTATCGTTTCCACCACTTATATTAAGGTTGTATTCGGTACGTACAGATGCCTGATAAGCATAGTCTGCCCAGTTTTCAGGGCTGTACTTACGAGTAACCCCAGGGCGCATTTTGCCTGTGGAAGGGTCTATCAGCTCTGTAGCATCGCCATTCCACATATTGTATTTGGTAGCAAAGCCAAGACGGCCAAAAAGGTTTTTATTGGCATAGTCCTCCACGCTAGAATAAGTAGCATTGAAGCCTGATGGATTTCTTTGTTGTTCCAAGACCCCGCGCTGGCGCATAGCACTCCAGCCTATTTCGGCGTATTCCTCTGGGCTGCTGATTACCTGATAGCGAGGTAACAAGCGAGAGTTAAAACCTATCTTGGATTCTACTTGTATGTTGGACTGATTGGCACGACCTTTCTTGGTAGTGATCAGTACCACCCCATTGGCGCCACGTGAACCATATACTGAGGTAGAAGTCGCATCCTTGAGCACTGTCATCGATTCAATATCATCTGGATTAATGGAAGAGAGGTTACCATCAAAAGGCACTCCGTCAAGCACATAGAGTGGACTGCGGTTTCCATTGACCGAACCAAAGCCACGTACACGCACTGTAGCCGAAGAACCAGGTTGGCCAGAGGTGTTGATTACACGCACCCCAGCGGCTTCCCCAGCCAATGCCTGGGATACATCGGAGACACTCTTACGCTTGAGCGACTCCTTATCCACAGAGGAGGCAGAACCTACATACTGGTCTTTCTTCACGGTCGCATAGCCCACCATTTCGAACTCATCCAAGTCCTGAGACTCTATTTCCAAGACTACATCAATACGCTTGGAAGAGCCTACTTTGACTACCTTAGTTTTCATCCCTAAGAAACTAATCTCTAAGTTCTTCCCTGGGGCTACCTTAATGGTAAATTTACCATCCATATCGGTTCCGGTACTCTTACCGCCCCCCTCTACCATTACGGCCGCTCCAAAGAGTGGCTCTCCACTAGCGTCCTTGACGCTGCCCGATACCTCCCGCTCCTGTGCGAGCGAAAAGCTCTGCATTGTTATCACCAACAACAATGCATACAAAAGTCTGTTTAATCTCATCAGATATTGTTTAAGAAATACAAGGGCAAAAGTAGTAAAAAAAATATAACCTACAAAATGAAAAATTTATTTTTGCAGGTTAAAAGATGTTTTTATTTCATTAAACAAAGATATATTTTTAAATAAAAATCATTATATAGTGTATTTTATTAATTATATTTCAATTTCATTTTTTATAGATACTGATAGTCAGGAAATTAGTTTCTTTTAAAATAAAGATATTGCAATATTTTTTTAAATTGATATTTTTTTGATAACATTATACATTTAACATTCGCTTATTTCTATTTAACTTTGAAAATGTTTATATGTATTTAATAAAATAACGTGAGTTTGACGTAAGCAAAATTATATTTTTCTCCCACAGATTCCACGGATTTTCACGGAGAGAATGATACAACAACTAAGTATAACTCCTTAATTTCCACGGATAAATAAGGCCTTTGGCCTTATAAAAATCTGTGTAAATCGCAACAGCACAATTACACAAACATAGAAAATCTGTGAAATCCGTGAAAATCTGTGGGAGCTTTCGTTATATCGAACTCACATTAAAATAAAAAAAGACTGCTCTTTGGGCAGTCTTTTCGTCATTATTAAACAAAGTACATATATATCCAGCGTTATTTGGCCACGATCATATTCTTAGGATCTAGGATTTCGTCCAATTTTTCTTTAGAAAGCAAGCCATGATCAAGTACTAAGTCGTATACTGCTTTGCCTGTTTGTAGCGCTTCTTTGGCTATCTTAGTACTATTCTTGTAACCGATGTGTGGGTTAAGTGCTGTTACGATACCGATGCTGTTCTTTACCATATTGAGGCAAACTTCGCGGTTAGCAGTGATACCCACCACGCACTTATCTTTGAGCGTATCAGCCGCATTTTGGAAGAGGGTGATGGATTCCATGATAGCCTGACAGATTACAGGTTCCATCACATTGAGTTCCAACTGACCAGCTTCAGCAGCAAAGGTTACAGTAAGGTCGTTACCAATTACCTTGAAACATACCTGATTAACCACTTCAGGGATTACAGGATTCACCTTTCCTGGCATGATAGAAGAACCTGGCTGCATAGCAGGAAGATTGATTTCGCTCAAGCCTGCACGAGGGCCAGAGGCCAAAAGGCGTAAGTCATTACAGATCTTAGAGAGCTTCACAGCGAATTTCTTCAAGCCTGAGGAGTAGAAGACATAAGCACTGGTATCAGGTGTTGCCTCTACCAAGTCGTGAGAAAGTACAAATGCCTCTCCAGTGGCTTTGGCTAAGTTCTCTGTACATAGCTTAGCGTAACCATGAGGGGCATTGAGTCCTGTACCGATGGCGGTACCACCCATATTGATTTCAAGTAGTGAATTGGCGGTTTTGTTCAAGGTAGCGATTTCTGCCTCAAGGCTCACTGCATAGGCTTCGAACTCTTGACCTAAGGTCATAGGCACCGCATCTTGGAGCTGGGTACGTCCCATTTTAATTACATCGGCGAACTCTTTTCCTTTCTTACGGAAAGCATCGGCTAAGGCTTGTACATGCTTTACCAGCTTTTTATTCATATTGAATACAGCGAGCTTAATGGCAGTAGGATAAGAGTCATTGGTAGATTGGGAGCCATTGACATGGTCATTGGGGTAGCAGTGTACATAATCCCCTTTTTCATAACCCAAGATTTCCAAAGCACGGTTGGCGATTACCTCATTGGTATTCATATTCACTGAAGTACCCGCTCCTCCTTGGAACATATCCACAGGGAATTGATCATGAAACTTTCCATCAATCACCTCATGGGCAGCCTTTTCTATAGCAGCACCGATTTCTTTAGGGATTACCCCAAGGGCAGCATTGGCTTGAGCAGCAGCTAATTTTACATAGGCAAAAGCACGAATAAACTCAGGATAATCGCTCATTTTGCTGTTAGAAATGTGGAAGTTCTCTAAGGCACGTTGTGTTTGTACCCCATAGTAAGCCTCTTTAGGTACCTGTAATTCCCCAATGAGGTCTGATTCTGTTCTAAACTCTTTCATTATATAATGTATTTATACTATCTAAAAAAGTGGTGCTAAGTTACGATTTTTTTCTTATACAACCATACTTTTTTCCTTATTTTTTTGTACCTTTGCCCAATTATAGAATACAAACAAATCCGTTTTTATGGTTGCTTATTTTCCATATCTGTTACTACTACTAATCACCATTGTGGGGCTTACTATGTTGGCCAATCTCCTTAGGATTGCCTACCCCATCTTATTGGTCTTCGGAGGCTTAGGCTTGAGCCTTATCCCTAAGCTACCGCATATAGCGATAGATCCCAACTGGGTACTACTGATTTTCTTGCCCCCACTACTCTATGCCGACTCATGGGCGCTTTCGCTCAAGGAACTATGGAAATGGAGGCGTATTATCTTCAGCTTTGCTTTCATTGTAGTCTTTATCACCTCAGTGACCGTGGCTTGGGTGGCCAATATGGTACTCCCTGGGTTTTCCTTGGCCTTGGGTTTTCTCTTTGGTGGAGTGGTAGGATCTACCGACGCGGTAAGTGTCTCAGCTATCCTCAAGTTTGTCAAGGTACCTCACCGCCTTTCTACGATCTTGGAGAACGAGAGTCTGCTCAACGATGCTTCTTCGCTTATTGTCTTTCGCTTTGCTGCTTTGGTGGTTACCACAGGACAGTTTGTTTGGTATCAAATGGCTGGCAGTTTTCTATGGGTAGTCATAGGAGGTGTAGCGATAGGCTTGGCTGTGGCTTATCTGATACGCTTGGTTCATAAGGTCTTTCCTACCGATGCTAATATGGATATCATTCTGACATTCATTTCCCCTTACATAATATATATGATAGCCAATGCTTTGGAAGCTTCAGGGGTCTTGGCCGTAGTAGCAGGGGGTGCCTACCTAAGCCATTTCCGCTATGAGATATTCCCTGCCGCTACTCTCAACAAGGCTATGGCGGTATGGGATAATATCGTGTTTATTCTCAACGGTTTGGCCTTCTCCCTCATTGGTCTGAGTCTGCCTGAAATTCTCTCAAGTATCGAGCAAGAGGGAATGGAACTGACTACCGCTACCTATTATGGGTTACTTATGGCAGGAGTCATCATAGGGGTACGTATCCTCTGTGCCTATGGGGCTGTGCTGACTACCCAGATTATGAAGCGCTTTATCCCCGTAGCCGACGGACGTAGGTATAACAATGTACGTATCCCGCTGATTCTCGGCTGGGCAGGTATGCGTGGGGTGCTCTCCTTGGCCGTGGCGCTGTCCATACCACTGACCTTGGCCGACGGTAGCCCCTTTCCTCATCGCCATCTGATCCTATATATGACTTTCATCGTCATCTTGGTCACCTTGGTTGTACAAGGACTTACCCTTCCTTTCCTTATCAAGCGGGTTACCTTTCCCAACTATGACGACCATATCCCAGAGGCCGAAGCAGAGACCTATGTTCGCAAGGAACTGGCACGAGTGGCCTTAGCATATATGGACACCCATTATAAGGATGAGACCAACAGCTTCCTGCTGCAAAACCAAAAAGACATCTGGCAGTTTCAGCTCGACACTCCCCAGTGTAGTATCACCCCTGAAGTGCGGGAGAAATACATCGCTATCCTACACTACCAGCGGGAGTACCTACAGCAGCTCAATCGCAACCCACGCTTAAACGAACAGCTCCTGCGCTCCTTTGAAAGGCAGATAGACTTAGAAGAAGAGAAATGGGAGAACCAAACGAATTAGCAGATTAGCCAATGTGCTAATTATGAGTATCGCTTCTTTTGTAAAGCAAAGGCGTAAGCAGTTACGCCTTACTCAGCCAGAATTGGCCATGCGAGCGGGCGTTGGACTACGCTTTGTTCGCGAATTGGAGCAAGGTAAAAGCACCTTGCGTTTAGATAAAGTAAATCAAGTATTGGCTCTCTTCGGTGCTGAAGTAGGGGTAGTAACTCTTGTAGAGGAATGAAACAAGCAGTAAGCGTTACCTACTTGGAAGCTATGGATTGAGCGTAGTTTTCTTTCTAATGAAATGAAAGAACAATACGCCCATTTGTTGATTTCCAAATTTACTAATCTACTAATTGATTTAAAAAACTAATAACCATGTATAACTTTAACGAACTTGACAACCTTACTAATCGCCTTATAGGCGAGGAAATACGAACGTATGACCTGCCTTATATGGAGTATAACCATCATTATTCTTTTCACCGCAAGCTACTCTACGCCATCTTAAAGTTAGCCCCTGAGCAATTTGCCCAAATACGCAAGGCAGTACAAGGCAAACTTTGTGACACATTGAAAAAGGAATCGTTTAAATGATAATTAAAAACAATCAAAATGATTAGAAAAATAATTTATCTTTTCTTCCTTATAGGAATACTTGTCTCTTGTGATTTTATTAATAATCAAAGTAGTAACAATCAAAATAAACAAGAGGATGAATTGGACTGTGAAGAAATCATATCAAAAATCGTACAATCAAGCTCTTTAGATTGGCAACATTACCCTGAAGCTTTCACAAGAATAGATCGCATTGAGCGAGATAGTATATTTATCAAAGTGTTTTTTGATATGGATATCACTGATGAGCATGAACCCAATACCAAACAAGTCGTTGAAAATACCATTGCTTGGTTATTACTTTGTGTGAAAGAAAAAAAATTGTACGATATAACTCTCGATATAGAGAATCCTACAGCTTTAAGTTTTGATAAAAAATTACTTGATGTAGATAATATAGAAAAAATATGTGTGGGAAGAGAGGAAAGTAGTGAAATAAAAAGTATATCAGAAACGGAAAGCACTAACGATGTTGAGATAAAGAAAAATCTTGTAGATAAAAGATATCACGGAGAATGGCAATGTTTTAAATATATTAGAGATAATGGAATTGAAACATTTAGTGAAAAATATGCTAATCAATTTTCTCGTTTTGCACAATTTTACCTAAAAAAAGATTCTTTGATAGCTCCTAACGTATGTTCTAAATATGTTTTTCAGTACAAATTCCCCACAAAATTAAAACAACCTAATGAGGAAAGTAGCTACACAATATTCTTAAAACCTCAACAGGATAGCATTAGTTTTATCAAAGGAATTGAAGATGAAGGGGAGTGTGATAATATTTTTGATAGATTGTATTTAAACGATACAACTATTATCTTCCGTGACAGAGGTTATTTTTTCTATTTTAAAAAGAAATACAAAGATGATTCTGCAAGTAAAAACTTTCATATAGTAGGAATACCTGGCGATGATAGAAATTATTGGAAAGTACAAGGCGAATATAACTTTAGCAACCTCCAACAGGCATATAATTCCTTCCTAACTGATTTCCCTTACGGATCTGAAAACTTATTGCAAAAAATACCTCTAAAAAGTTTCTATGATAACAACTACTATATAAATTACATAGTACAGAAAAATAGTATTACAATTGAAAAGGAAGTCCCCTTAGGTATAGTTTCAATCTGCTTTAAAAAGAAGAATAATGTATGTGTTTTGTCCTATGAAATAAAGTATCCAGTGGAGTAATCACTCATTTTTTATAGTAAGGGCGTCTTTACTTTTTCAATCAGATTTTGATAAATTTATTCAATAACATTATGACCTCAGACGAATTTGCAAAGAATTTTTATACTGAACTGATGTCAAAATAATACAAACTATCTACTTGCGCTTCTGACAGATAGAGTTCTATATGATTCTGTATAAGTGTATGATCCATAATAGGCTGTCCTAAAAGAGTTGCTAATTCTTCTCTCTTCATATCAAATAGATGCAGGTCATCTATATACTCAAGGGCTATATTCTTGTTATCTCCCTGCTCGGAGAGTTCCTCTATCATAATATAGTGGAGCTTTCTATTTTCTTTAAAGCAGAACTCTATCTTGTATTTTGATGAATATATAGCGTATAAAATACTACTTCCCGTTGCAAAAGAATCTTCTGAGAGATTCCTGACAATATCAATATCCCTTAATTCCTTATCTAGGGTATGATTGAAAAAATCACTTGTTTTTATTTGATATATAATCGAAGATTAGTATATACTACAAAGCTACAAATATACAAAATTAATTATTATTTTTTGTATATTTGCCGCACTAAATAGCCCATTTTTGAACCTAAAAATATTCATTACCCCACACCTTTTGGAAAAACGCCAAAAAACGTTTGGCAGTACCCTCAGAACCGCCCTCCTATTCCCTTTAGCCATCGTGGGCGACTTCTGCTTGTGTATAGCTATTTCGGTTGCTCTTGTGGTCTCCTATTTTACAGAAAAATACGAAAATTAATTTTATGAATATAAGTTTCAAGCACCTTTTTTTACCTATCCTTTTACTCTGTATAGGTTGTGCATCTTCCAAGAAAATAAAAGCTCCTGATGACTATTGTGTTCCCCCGCCCTATACAATGACAAAGGAGAAAGAAGCACCCATAGTAATTGATGAAGCAAAGCTTGTGTTGGGCAAAAAACTTTTTGAAGGGAAACTATCCTCCAGAAATATCCTGATCGCTTATGCCTCCGATACCGATGAGGCTTTATTATCATTAATCGCTTTGGCCGATGATTCTTCTGAGCAAGCACAACTAAAGCGCAATACCTTAAAAATAGAAATCCATAGCAAGATTAACGCTATTTTCTCACAGATGAATTCGGTAACTGCGGAACTGGATTGTGAAGAAGAGCGTATAGACCAAATAGCTACCACGCTAAGTGATATCAACGACAAAAATGTTACCCGCCTTACGGTAGCCTCCATACTTGTGGGAGCAGCCTCCGCTGTGGCGGGCGCTTATATAGCCGATGATGGTTGGAATAAGGGAGTTGCTGTAGGTAGCGGGATACTCGGTGCGGGCTTGAGCTTCCTTACGCTTAATCCCAAAGGGAAAAAGATAATACTACAACACCCTCGCAATCTGTTGCGTTGTTTTATGACCGAGAAAAATGATATTGAATTTCCGCCCTTTGTGTGGTATATGATTAATGAGCCTCGTTTTACCAATTCAGGAGAAAGCTCTGTTTTGCGAAACACACAAAGAAGATGGATCAAACATCTTTTTGACAATGACAAAGAAAAGGCACTAAAAGCAGTTGTTTTTAGCGATGGAGGCGTCTATAATGCGGGTGATTTGCATACCCGTGCCGAGATGTTTGACCAAATGCAATCGGTGATACATTCGCTCAATCAAAATCTCAACTTCTTTATCCAAGAGGTCAATATGCTTATGCTGAAAAAATAAAATCGGAATCTAATGAAAAAACTCTTTTTACTATTATGTGTATGGGCAGCATTGCCTATTGTAGCCCAAACCTCTGACAGCGGAATCCCCGTCATAGATGCAAGTTACCTAAAACAAGGCAGTAGCTATGGACAGTTGGGGCTACATTTCAGCTGTTATGATAGCAAAAAAATTGTACTATTAGCAGGACTTGCAGGGAACTTCCGTTCGGAAGACAAAAAACTCATCGCCATTGCTGAAGCTCAAGTTTCCGCTTGGATCAGAGCTGATGAGTCTCACGGAGGTTTAATAGATATTCCTGTGCTTATGTTGCGCCCTCAGTTGAATTTTTCCCCCTATTACTTTGCCCCTGAAGCAGGTTTTCAAATTCTTATTTTCTATGTAAAAGCAGGATATGCATTCCCTTGGGATAAAACAAGCGAAAACTATCCTTTTGAGACAGGCAAATTCCGCTTCTCGGCAGGGGTTTCAATACCATTAAAAATATAAAAACAGAAAATAATATGAAAAATTTCTTTTTCTCCGTAGCCCTTGTGAGCACAATGCTCGGTTTTGGGCAGGCCTCTGGAAACCTCAATTACCAAAACAGAGGCCGAAATAGTATCAGTAACAGCGACTTCTCGGTTGATTTCCCCTCCAATTACGATATGATAGTCTCAGCCAAGGGACTGGCCAATATCAAGGCCGATGCCTTTGTGGCTATCTTTAGTATAACGCAGACAGGAAAGACCGCCGAAGAGGCTACCTCACTGATGAGTCAGCGCCTTTCCCCTGTGCTCTCTGCTCTAAAGGCTAAGAACATGGAGGCTTTTGTGGATATGATCTCCTTTGTCCCTATGTACGAATTTGAGACCGAGAAGAAAGTATTTAGCAAACGCACGTACAATGAAGTACCTACTGGCTTTGAACTCAAGCAGAACCTGCATATCAAGCTCCATGAGGCTACTCGTCTCAATGAGCTAATCACCCTCTTGGCCAATAGTGAGATCTATGACCTTGTACGTATGGACTACTACAGTACTGAGTTAGAGACCATAAAGAAGGAACTTAAAGACAAGGTCAAAGCCGCCTTTGCTGAAAAACAAAAGCTCTATGAGGCGACCCTAGGTGAGAGCTTTGCTACCGCTGAAAAGAAGATAACCGATGGCTTTTCCTTGACCTCTCCTTCAGAGCTATATAACACCTACGAGGCCTATAGCAGTACCCCTATACCGAGCAAGCGTGCAGGCAATGTCATGCAAGCCAGCAAGTCCGTTACCCAGTATTACCAACCTATAGCTAACCGAGATTTTGATGTGGTACTCAATCCTATTATCGTAGAGCCGATGATACAAGTGGTCTATGAGATGAAAATGAGTGTCAATCACCCTGATAAATATAAGGCCAAAGAGGCACTATTGCTAACCCCTGCTGGCGAACTCAAAAAGATAAACCTACCTTAGCAACTATCCATAATATGAACAAAATAGACAAACTTTTTGAGCAATGGCAGGACTTACAACCCCTAAGCGAGCGCAAACAGCACTTGCTCTCTCAGCGCTTTACGGTAGATTACAACTACAATAGCAACCATATAGAGGGCAATACACTCACTTATGGGCAGACAGAATTGTTATTGCTCTTTGGCAGGGTATCGGGTGAGGGCTCCCTCAAGGACTTCAACGATATGAAAGCCAGTGAGGTAACTGTACAGATGTTGCAAGAGGAACTCTTCGAGGATAAGCCTCTTACCCAGCACTTTATTCGCCTATTGCACCAAACACTCCTCAGGGAAGACTATACTATATATCGTACCCTCCCCGATGGTACCACTACCCACTATGTGATACACGCAGGGGCTTACAAATCACGTCCTAACAGCGTAATTACCCGCTATGGAGACCGTTTTGAATATGCCTCACCCCAAGAGACTCCTGCTCTGATGACCGATTTGGTAGATTGGTACAACCAAGCGGAAGCCTCCCAAGCACTACACCCTTTGGAATTAGCTGCTCTGTTTCACTATCGCTATATCCGTATACACCCTTTTGAAGATGGTAATGGGCGTATGGCACGCCTGCTGGTAAACTATATCTTGGCGCGACATAAGTACCCTATGTTGGTGGTGAGACATCGTAACAAAGAGCAATACCTTGATGCCCTACACGAGAGCGATGTGCGGGTAGGAAAAGCCCCTTCGTTAGGAGCTACGGCCTCACTCTCACAAATAAGTCCTTTTTTGCGTTTTTTCAAGGATTGGGTGGCAACCGAATTGCAATACCTCATTGCTTTTGCTACCGAAACAAAACCTCATATATGGTGGTATGATGGACAGCGTATAGCTTTCCGTAGCGAAGCCTCTGCTGTGCTTTTGAGTATTTTAGAGCAGAATCCCAATATAAGTATTACCCAACTGGCTGCAAAAGCCCATATCTCGCCCACTGCTGTGAAGCAACAGTTAGCACAGTTCCAAAAGAAAGGCTATATAGAAGTAAGTGAAAAAGGTCGGCGGGTATTTGCCATATCATCAATATAGAAATTAATATAAACCCTATGAGAGAACAAGCAAGAAAACTTTACGATCAAGGAGACTGCCACGAAGCTAGTCACTTATACGAAACGCCTCAAAGAAGACTGGGCATTGCTGAGCATTCCCTCCACCGATGACTTTGTAGTGGTAGTAAGTGATGAAGAAGATTCTTTTTTGAAGAAAGTATAGAGTTCAGGAATCAGGTTTAGGTATTAGTTTTGTCGCAAAAAAAGTGTATTTTTGCGACAAAATAACAGCTTATTTTATGAGGAAAACACTGATAATAAAATACTTAAAAGATTATCAAAATGCGCGGGGAAGATAGAGGAATGGCTCTCTATATTTAGCTAATTATTGAATATTAACCATTATGAAAGCACTCATTATCGGCGCTACGGGCGCCACCGGAAAAGACTTAGTAACACAACTTTTAGCCGACGATACTTATAGCGAAGTGCATTGCTTCGTGCGCAAACCCTTAGCCCTTACCCACCCCAAGCTACACGCTCATGTGGTTGATTTTGAGACTCCAGAGGCATGGGCTGACTTGCTTCGGGGCGATGTGGCTTTCTCTTGCTTAGGCACCACCTTAGCCGTTGCAGGTAGCAAAGAAGCCCAATGGCATGTGGATTACGACTATCAATACGCCTTTGCTGAGCACTGTCGCCAAAATGGAGTAGCCACCTTTGTGCTCGTCTCGGCAGCAGGAGCTACAGCGCAGTCTAAACTGTTCTATAATCGTATGAAAGGACAGTTGGAGGACGCTGTGAAAGCACTTGGTTTCCCTCGTTTGCTTATCTTCCAACCCTCTATACTGATCCGCTCCAACAGTGATAGAGGTGGTGAGAATTTCACAGTGAAAGTCTTCAATTTTTTAAACAAATTAGGTATTTTAAAACGTTACCGCCCTATGCCAACAGCTGTTCTTGCTCAGAGAATGCGTAAAGAAGCTGCTACAGTAGCTAAGGGCTTACATACTTTTACTCTTGATAAAATCTTTTGATAGAGATCAATAATAAATGATAAATCAATATTATGTGGCTCATTTACGCACTATTATCAGCTGTATTTGCCGCTCTTACTTCTATTCTTGCCAAAATAGGGATTGAGGGTGTCAATTCTAATCTTGCTACAGCCATTAGAACCTTAGTGGTAGTCGCTTTAGCGTGGGTAATGGTCTTCCTTACCCAACAGGGCAGTGGTTTAGCACACATCAGCAAGAAAAGTTGGCTCTTTCTAATCCTCTCAGGATTTGCAACTGGGTTTTCGTGGTTATGTTATTACAAAGCCTTACAAATGGGAGTCGTTTCTAAAGTGGTAGCTGTAGATAAGATTAGTATTGTTCTTACGTTTATCTTAGCTGTTTGCTTCTTACACGAAGCCTTTACCCTCAAATCATTAGTAGGCATTGTACTTATCGCCATTGGTACCTTAGTGATGGTGATATGAACAATAATATATCATTAACTTTGCCAAAGCCTAAGGGCTTTGACAATGTGTATTATTAGTATAGTAATTCCCGCTTTTGGTATAGAAAAACAATTCTTTTTCTTCTAACAATCTTTTTTTCTGTACTTTTGTCGCTGTAATTCTTAATAATTTTATAGTGAAAGAGATAATAACTTTTATAGCACTACTCTTTGTGGTAAGTGTTTCAGCGCAAATCAGTGTAAAAGCAGAGTATATAAGCAATTCCAAGTTCTACGATGCAGTAAGCGACAGCAATATAGGCGATGGTTCGGCTATGATTTACTCGGTAGGAGCTTTGGTGCCCCTCTCTATGCAAACCTCTGAGGAAGACGACCCTTACCAGCGACCTACGGTATGGGGTGTAGGGCTTAACGGCACTTTTGTAAAGATGAACAACCACAACTTCCCTATTGGCAAAGAACTACCTTCAGAGGTGATGAACCTCGGCGTGAGCGCTATTCATCTCCGCCCTTTAAAAACACGTTGGTCTATGCTTATGGCGCTCGGTGCAGGAAGCTATACCCCCGAAAATCGTCTTTCGTCTATTCACATAGGTGAAAATGTAGTAGCCAATGGTGCTTTTATACTTGTATGGCACTGTCGACCTAATATCGAAATAGGAGGTGGGGTAGCGCTGAACAATAGTTTCGGTTACCCTATGGTGTTCCCTGCATTTTATTTTAAATACAATGGTGCTTTTAGCGATAAATTTACTATTGAAGTAGGGAGTATCGATGGGCTAAAAGTTGCCTTAGGGTATAACTACCGCGAAAACCTCGACTTTAAATTAATAGCTAATATGGGAGGTTATTCCGCTTACCTCAGGCGCAATGGAGAAAAGGAAATATTCAGTCAGCAGACTTTTGTTGTAGGATTGCAACCTGAGTTCAAGATAGGTAAACACGTGAGTATTCCACTTACTGTAGGGGGAAGTTTTATCCGTTCAGGGCGTTATAGAGAGCGCAAACTCAGTGCTATGTTTGCCTCAGAAGCTAAAAATGAAGACGGCAGTTCTCGCTCCAGTCAGTTCAATCCTGCATTGTATTTCGCTGCCGGAGTTACAATTAAATAAGGGGCAGGCGTCAGGGGATAGGTATCAGGGATTAGTATAGCAATTCCTACTTTTGGTATAGAAAAGTACCTTTTTTTATTCTAATCATCCATTTTAGCGTACTTTTGTTACTGTAAAAATTAGTTTTCATTACAACAAATAATGAAAATATATATTTTTTATAAAACTACTCAAAATATTTAAAATATTTTTTGTTTCAATTATTATTTATATTGTCATTATTACGGGTTCGTTAAATAGTAAAAAAATAAGAAATATAAGAGATGAAAGTGTTTCTGCCCAATTTATGACAAAATACGCATTAAAATATTTAGATTCTTTTCCAAATTTTATAAAAAATGATGTAGAAAATTATGCTGTAAAAAAAAGGGAAAATCAAATAATAAATGATATTTTAAGTAATTATAAAAAATTAGAGACAGAAGAGTTTAAGAATAGTCGAACTGCAGATTAGAACATTTAAAAATAACATTTTAGAATAATATTCAAACCTTTTTAAAATTGAACTGAAAAATTGAATATCTTTAAAATAGGGCTTTCAAACTTTTGAGTTTAGTTTTAAAATGGTATTGCTTATCAAAAATTATAATTAAAAAAGGAAAACTGATAAAAATGAAAATAATTGACAAATATATCTACAATTCACTTATTCTGCCATCGGTATTTGGAATTAGCATATTTACATTTATTATGATGTTAAATGTTGTAATGGAAGTTATGGAAAGATTATTTGCGAGTGATTTGCCATTTATATCGATAATTGACTATTTATTTTATGCGATGCCGGGAGTTTTAGTGCAGACGATACCGATGGGAGCATTTCTTGGAGTGATGCTTGTTTATGGTGGACTTTCTGAAACAAATGAAATTGTTGCAATGGAAGGTTCTGGAGTCGGGCTTTTTAGAATAATCAGACCTGCATTTATTTTTGGAGTGATACTTACTCTTATTGGATTAGGGCTTGAGCTTTATGTAAATCCACGTGCATTAAAAAATATTAATGCTCAGACAAAGCAGATTTTAGCTTCAAGACCAAGTTCACTTACAGAAGAAAAAGTCTTTTTGTCAAATGAAGAAAAAGGCTTTGGATTTTATATAGACGAAGTGAGTAACGATAAGGCTACAGCTAAAAATTTCCTAATTATAAATAAACGTGGAGATAATCCGTATCCAATAGTATTTCTAGCTGAAGATGCAAAGTTTGATCCAGGAATTATAAGATTAAAGAAGGTAAAGGGATACGCCTTTGATAAAACTGGAAGCAGTCAAGTATCAGCTGAATATCAGGAGCAGGAGATACCGATTTCCACTTTTTTTAGGGAAAAGAAACAAGAGTTGAAGAAGAGTCGTAAGGAAATGAATTTAAAGGAGCTGGAAAAATTTTATAAAGCAAATATAAAAAATCCTGAAGAAAAGGAAGCAGCATTAAAAGCACAAGTAGAAATTTACCAAAGAATTATAGGACCTCTTGCAAGTACTTTTTTATGCTGGCTAGGAGTTTTACTTTCTGTGGGGCATAGAAGAAGTGGAAGAGGAATAAGTTTTGGAATAAGTTTAATAGTTATATTTGGATATATAGGAATGGCAAGCTATGCTAAAATTATGGTTTTAAAAAATGATGTACCAGCTAGTATTGCAATGTGGGTTCCTAATTTTGTTTTATTTATATTGTGCATATTTTTTTCAATAAAAAAATATAAAGGAAATTAGCGAAAGGAGGAGTATGAATAAATT
>ERZ772924.489-NODE-489-length-19095-cov-7.286817_pt1 | contig 19095 bp, 19 predicted proteins | sample MGYA00512116_ERZ772924 | MGnify/ENA primary metagenome ERZ772924 (study PRJEB29015, sample SAMEA2737920) | human oral metagenome | biome: human oral; feature: human-associated habitat; material: dental | place: China | collected 2134 ...
CGTTGCTTTTTGTTTGCCCGCCGTTTATCAGCATACATTTTAGGACACCACCCAATAATGCTATCTGCCTTTGCGCCCTCCCCTGCTGCAAAAAAAATCCCGCCATATCATTTGGCGGGATTTTTTGTCATTCGCGGCTCAATAAAAGACCAGAAAATTCGCGTTGTCGCCCTCGCCTTCCTGAATAATCATCAGCCAGTCCACATCGCCTTTTTCCGCAATATACACATCGCGGTGGATGGATTGCTGTATCGGCGAGCTGTGGCTGATGGCGACCCTGGCATGCTCAACCAGCTCGCTGTAGGTTTTGGGTGGCAGCGTCCCGGCAGTATAGGCGATGATGCGGCTGCGCGGGCATTTGTTGATCAGCGACAGCACGGTAATCAGCGCCGCATTGGACTTGAGCAGTTTGCCGATACCGCTGAACAGCTCCTGTTTTTCGTAAATCGCCGTGCTGCGGATACTCTTGAGGAAATTTTCCAGGTTTCTCATGATGATTCCTTGAATCGGGAACGGGTAAAAGGTTTTGCCAATTATACGCCGCTTTCACGGGCGTTTTGGCAGGAAATTTCAGAGAGAACAAGCAACAAGCAGATGAAGAAGACATCCTGAAATGTATGCCGACAACCACCAGAACGACAAACCGGCCATCCCTGAAGCGGCATACCGTTCAGAAGGACAGGGAAAGCCAGCAGGACGGATACAGGCAAGACAAAGGCGGGAAAATCCCGCCTTTTTGCCCGCCGTCACATTTGTTGGATACTGATCTGGCCGCTTTCGATGGCGGAGAGGAGCTCCTGTGCCTGCGCATCGTTCGGGTTGGCGCGGGTGTACTCTTTCAGCACTTTGACGGATTCGTTGCGTTTGTCCTGGGCGAGTAGCGCCATCGCCAGCGGTACGGCGCTGTCGCGGTTGCCGCTTTTGTAGGCAGCGCGCAGCTGGGTGACGGCAGCGTCAGCTTTGCCCACCGAGGCGAGGAAGCGGCCGTATTCGTCCTGGATGTCAGCCTTGCGGTTGGCAGGCGAGAGTTGCAGCAGTTTTTGGTAGTTGGCTTCGGCTTTTTCGCCGTAGCCGGGCTGGTCAAGGTTGTGGCCGATCCAGTCGAGGCGGGCGCTCATCAGCAGGCTGGCGAGGTGCGCTTCGCTCGCTTTGCCGCCTGCGCGCGGGGCGCTGTTTTCGCTCATGTTGTCCAGCACGATGGCAATCGGCGCGAGGTCGGTGATGGCCTGTTGGCGATCGGCGTCGCTGTCGAATTGGGGCGGGTATTCGCTGGCGTGGGCGGCGAGGTTGCCCAGCGCGTTTTGCAGTGCCTGGATGTTGACGGTAATCGGCGGATGTTCCGGGCTGCCGTTGATGAGGCTGTTCGGGTCAAGGCGCGGGTAGGGCGCGGCGTGGAGGCTGGTGCTGGCGAGCAGGCTTAGGGCGAGCAGGGTTTTTTTCATGGTTTCCTGGGTCTCCTGGGTTGCGGAAAGGGAATGCGTGTCCGTCAGGACGCGCACGGGTTTCGGGGGTATCAATCGGGTTGCAGGGGGGCACGCTCCGTCCCTCTGCCGGTTTGCATGAGGGATATGGTTCAGAGTTTGGCGGCAAGCATCGCTTCCAGTTTTTCCTGGTCGGCGGCGAATTTGCGGATGCCTTCGGCCAGTTTTTCAACCGCCATCGGGTCGCTGTTGTGTTGCCAGAGGAATTCGGCTTCGGTCAGCGGTGCCGGTTTTTCTTTGGATGCGCCTTTGTCTTCGAGTTTGCGCGGCAGCGCGGCGTCGCTCGCTTGCAGTTCGGCCAAAAGCGGCGGGGCGATGGTGAGACGGTCGCAGCCGGCCAGTTCGGTGATTTCGCCACGGTTGCGGAAGCTTGCGCCCATGACGATGGTCGGGTAGCCGTGCTCTTTGTAGTAGCGGTAGATGGCGGTAACGGACTGGACACCGGGGTCTTCTGCCGGGGCGTAGTCTTTGCCGTCGTGCGCCTTGTACCAGTCGAGGATGCGGCCGACGAAGGGCGAGATGAGGGTTACGCCCGCCTCGGCGCAGGCGCGTGCTTGTGCCTGGGAGAAGAGCAGGGTGAGGTTGCAGTTGATGCCTTCTTTTTCCAGCGTTTCGGCGGCGCGGATACCCTGCCAGGTGGCAGCGATTTTGATGAGGATGCGTTCGCGGCGGATGCCTGCCGCCTGGTAGAGGGCGATGATTTTGCGCGCTTTGGCGACGGTGGCGGCGCTGTCGTAGGAGAGGCGGGCATCCACTTCGGTGGAGATGCGGCCGGGGATGAAGTTGAGGATTTCGAGACCGATGTTTACCGCCAGTTTGTCTTCGGCGTCGGTGAGTTGCTGGGCGCGGTCGTCGCCTTGTTTTTTGCCGTAGGCGATGGCGTTGTCGATGAGCGGCGCGTATTGCGGCAGCGCCGAAGCAGCGAGGATGAGCGAGGGGTTGGTGGTCGCGTCCTGCGGCTGGTACTGACGGATGGCTTCGATGTCGCCGGTGTCGGCGACGACGACGGTCATGGCTCTGAGGGCTTCGAGTTGGTTCATGGTGGGTCTCCTTGGGTTCAGGGGTTAAGCAGCGTGTTCCAGCTTGCCGGGTCGTCCCAGCGCACGCGGCGCACGGCAGGAGTGTGACGGTTGTAGGGCGCGTCATAGAGCCAATGTTGCCAGTCGGGCGTGCGGACGCCGCTGATGTCGGGTTTGTCGTCGATGAGGATGTCGCCGTGGATGAGGGTTTTGTCTTTGGTGAGGATGACGCGCGCCGTCCAGTCAAAGCCGAGGTGCTGCTCGACCCAGGCGATTTTTTCGCCGACGCAATGGCGGTAGTTGGTAATCGGCGCGGTGCAGATGCGCACGTCGTGTCCGGTGGCGAGCAGGGCGCGGGCGGCGTCCAGCGCGCCGCTGACGGGGCGGAGTCCGGCGAAGAAACCGGCGGCGGAGTAGAGGTCAATCAGCGCGTCTTTGTGTTCCGGGGCGACTTCGTCGCGCACGTAGAATTTTTGCCGTGGTTGCGGCAGTGGCACCGGCGTGCCGTAGCGGGCTTGCCAGCCGTGGGCGATGCCGTGTTCAAAGTCGGCGAGGACGCCGTCCTGGTCGAGCAGGATAATCATCGGTGGTTGTCCAGGCTGTCGTGGCGGATTTTTATGACAACTTTGCGGATGCTGTCGCCCGCGTCAATGCCGGGGCGGTGGATTTCTCCGGGGTAGAACACGGCGAACTGGCCGGGGACAAGGTGCAGCAGGCTTTCGTTGGCAACGCCGTGGTAGAAGACGAGATCGCGCGCGGCGTCGTAGGGTTCGGCAACGGGGGCGTGGTCGTCGTGGGCAAAGCCGATGGCTTCGCGGCCGCGGTGCAGGTACTGGATGTCCAGCCAGTCGCGGTGTGCTTCGGGGCGGATGTGTTCGCGCGGGCGCGGCGTCAGGGCGAAGAGTTGCGCGTACATGGCATCGTCGAGGTCGTATCTGCCATCGGGCAGGGCATCGAGGTCGGGTGCCTGGTGACGCAGCCAGTCAAGGGCGAGGTTGATGCGCGCGGGGTAATGGCGGCGGTCGGCGCGGCTCAGGGTATCGAGGTGCATGGCAGTCAGGGGTTGTCAGCGGGCGCGAAACCGGCGTCTTGCAGGCGCAGGCGGATTTCTTCGAGGGAGAGGATGTTGCGCATACCGATGACGGTGGTTCCTGCATCGGCCGCGTTTTTGAAGATGCTGGCGAAGCTGGTAGCGCAGAAGATGATGTCGTAGTCGCGGGCGAGGGTTTTGGCTTCACTGATGGCGCAGTGATGGATGGTTTCAAACGGAATGCGGTACTCTTGCAGGACTTGTTCGACTTTCGCTTTCATGACGGGCCCGGTGCCGGTGCCGTGCGCGCAGGTGACGAGGATTTTCATGAGGTGCTCCTGATTGCTCAAGAATGCCCGGCCAAAAGAAAAGCCCCGCAGCAGGCGGGGCTTTGTGGGTATCTGGTGCCTAAGGAGAGACTCGAACTCTCAAGGTGTTACCACCGGCGGATTTTGAATCCGCTGCGTCTACCAGTTCCGCCACTCAGGCTGGGCAAGGCGCGCATTATAAGGGGTTTTGTTTTTTGCGCAAGTTTTTGTCAGAGAATACGGGAATGTTAAAGGCGACCGGATGGCCGCCTTCAGATATGTACCAAGGTTTTATTTGCCTTTTTTGGCAGGTTTGCCTTTGGCGGTGACGTTCAGGGCGTCTTTGAGTTTTTTGCCGGCCTTGAATGCGGGGGTGATGCTGGCCGCAATCTGGATTTCCTTGCCGGTTTGCGGGTTGCGTCCGGTACGAGCGGCGCGTTCGCGGGTTTCAAAGGTGCCGAAGCCAATCAGGGTAACTTTGTCGCCTTTTTTCAGGGTCTCGGTTACGCTTTCGAGTACGGCTTCCAGCGCTTTGCCTGCCTGGGCTTTGGTAATGTCGGCTGCGGCAGCGATTGCGTCTACTAATTCCGTCTTGTTCATAGTTTACCTTTACTGTGAGTTTGTTGAATTTGTCCGGCGCGATGCACCGACGGCGAAATTTTATACAGTGATTATGCGGCGGCGCAATCCTTTTTTACCTTTTCTTTTGTGTTTTTACCATGTTAGCGTTAATGTTAGGGATAATATTCTGTTTTGTCTGGATAAAATTAAACCGCCATAATTGGCGGTTTATTGTGTGGGAGCTTAGCAGCGGATGTTTTTCGCCGCTTCGGCGTTTATCGGCGGCGGTTGTTTGATTTGTAACAGACGCTGGTTGAGCGGGGTTTCGGAGGGTTCAAAGGCGTGCTCAAAGACTTGTTCGATGCGGCTCACCGGGATGATGGTCAGCGCGTCTTTGACTTCGTCCGGGATGTCGCGCAGGTCTTTGCGGTTTTCTTCCGGGATAAGCACGGTTTTGATGTGGCTGCGCACGGCGGCAAGCAGTTTTTCTTTGAGGCCGCCAATCGCCAGCACCCGTCCGTGCAGGGTGATTTCGCCGGTCATGGCGAGATCACCCCGTACCGGGATTTTGCTGAAGGCGGATAGCAGCGCGGTTGCCATGCCGATGCCGGCGCTGGGGCCGTCTTTCGGGGTCGCGCCTTCGGGCAGGTGCATATGGATGTCGTATTCGTCGTAGCGCAGTTCGGGCAGGCTCGCTTCGAGGTAGCTGCGCACGACGGAGGAGGCGGCCTGGATGGATTCTTTCATGACGTCGCCCAACTGGCCGGTGAGGTTCAGTTTGCCTTTGCCACGGAAGATGGTCGCCTCGATTTGCAGGGTTTCGCCGCCGACGGAGGTCCAGGCGAGGCCGGTGACGCAGCCGATTTTGTTGCGCAGGTCGTCTTCGCTGCGGCGGTATTTGGGCACGCCGAGGAAGTCTTCGAGGTTGGTTTTGTTGATGGCGATGTTTTTCACGTCGCTGGTCAGCAGTTTGCGCACGCTTTTGCGCGCCAGTTTGCCGATTTCCCGCTCCAGGTTGCGCACGCCCGCTTCGCGGGTGTAGTCCTCGATGATGTCGGTGACAACGCCGTCTTCGAGGGCGAATTCGTCTTTGCGCAGGCCGTGTTCGCGGATTTGGCGCGGCAGGATGTAGCGCGTGGCGATTTCGCTTTTTTCGCGGCTGGTGTAGCCGGGCAGGCGGATGACTTCCATCCGGTCCAGGAGCGGCGCCGGGATGTTCAGGGTGTTGGCGGTGGCGATGAAGAGGACGTTGGAGAGGTCAATGTCGGTTTCGAGGTAGTGGTCGCTGAAGGCGTTGTTCTGCGCCGGGTCAAGGACTTCGAGCAGGGCGGAGGCGGGGTCGCCACGGTGGTCCATGCCGATTTTGTCGATTTCGTCGAGCAGGATGAGCGGGTTGTTGCTGCCCAGTTTGCAGAGTTTCTGCACGATTTTGCCGGGCAGCGAGCCGATGTAGGTGCGGCGGTGGCCGCGGATTTCTGCTTCGTCGTGGACGCCGCCGAGCGAGATGCGGTCGAAGTCGCGCCCGGTCGCCTCTGCAATGGATTTGCCGAGCGAGGTTTTGCCGACGCCGGGCGGACCAACGAGGCAGATGATGGGGCCTTTGCCGTGTTTGTTGCGTTTTTGTACGGCGAGGTAGTCAAGGATGCGTTCTTTGACGTCTTCGAGGCCGTAGTGGTCGCGTTCGAGGATTTTTTCGGCACGGGCGATGTCGTACTGGCTGCGGCGGCGTTTGGACCAGGGGTAGTCAATCATCCATTCGAGGTAGTTGCGGATGACGTTCGCTTCTGCCGACATCGGCGACATTTGTTTGAGTTTGTTCAGTTCGGACAGCGCCTTTTTTTCGGCATCCGCGCTCATGCCCGCTTCTTTGACGGATTTTTCCAGTTGTTCGATGTCGTTGAGCGCGTCTTCCATTTCGCCCAGTTCTTTCTGGATGGCCTTGATTTGTTCGTTGAGGTAGTACTCGCGCTGGTTGCGCTCCATTTGTTGTTTGACGCGCTTGCGGATTTTGCGGTCAAGGTCGGATTTTTCCAGTTCTTCTTCGAGGAAGATGAGGATGTGTTGCAGGCGTTCGTTGAGCGCGGTGCTGTCGAGGATGGTGATGCGCCGCTCCAGGCTGAGGTCCATGTGTGCCGCGATGGTGTCGGCGATGCGGCCGGGGTTGTTGAGCTGGCGCAGGTTTTGCAGCAGGTCGTCGGCGTTTTTGTCGTTTTCTTTGAGGAAGCGGGTGAATTGTTCGACGGCGGTTTTGCCCATCGCCCGCTGTTCGTCGGTGGGGACGCTGTTGTTGTTGCCGTAATCGCGGTAGCTGGCTTGCAGGTAGGGCTGGTCTTCTTGCCAGGCGGCGATTTCGATGCGGCGCAGGCCTTCGACCAGCACTTTGACGGTGCCGTCGGAGAGTTTGGTCATTTGTACGATGCGGCCAACGCTGCCGACCGGGTGCAGGTCGGCAACGCCCGGATCGCGGATGCTGGCGTCGTTTTGCGGGACGAGCAGCAGTTCTTGCTGGTTCTGGTTGGCAACGTCAAGCGCGGCGATGGATTTTTCCCGGCCAACGAAGAGCGGCACGATGACGTGCGGATAGACGACGACGTCGCGCAGGGGCAGGACGGGGAGGGTGTTTTCTTGCATCAGGTTCTTCTTCCGGTTCAGGCGGATTTTTTGTAGTGCAGTTGCGGCGTGCTGCCTTCGAGGATGGTCGCGGCGGTGACGGTCACTTTGTCGATGTCTTTCTGGTCAGGCAGGTTGAACATGGTATCGAGCAGGGTTTGTTCGACGATGGAGCGCAGGCCGCGTGCGCCGGTTTTGCGGGTGATGGCTTTTTGTGCGATGGCTTGCAGCGCGTCCGGGGTAAATTCGAGGGCGACGTCCTCAAAGCCGAAGATTTTTTCAAACTGGCGCACGATGGCGTTTTTCGGCTCGGTGAGGATGTGTACCAGCGCGTCTTCGTCGAGGGTATCGAGCAGGGCGATAATCGGCAGGCGGCCGACAAATTCGGGGATAAGGCCGAATTTGACCAGGTCTTCTGGTTCGATTTGTTGTAGCAGGCGGTTGTTGTTTTCGTCCGCCTCGGATTTGGTGTGGACGTGAGCGCCGAAGCCGATGCCGCCCTGTTCGGTACGTTTGGCGATGAGTTTTTCCAGTCCGGCAAAGGCGCCGCCGCAGATGAAGAGGATGTTGGTGGTGTTGACGTGTATCAGTTCTTGCTGCGGGTGTTTGCGCCCGCCTTGTGGCGGCACGGCGGCAACGGTGCCTTCTACCAGTTTGAGCAGCGCCTGTTGCACGCCTTCGCCGGAGACGTCGCGGGTGATGGAGAGGTTTTCGCCCTTGCGCGCGATTTTGTCGATTTCGTCAATGTAGATGATGCCGCGTTCGGCGCGGGTGACGTCGTTGTCGCAGTTCATCAGCAGTTTTTGCACGATGGTTTCGACGTCTTCGCCCACGTAACCCGCTTCGGTCAGGGCGGTGGCGTCGGCAATGGCGAAGGGGACGTCCAGGCATTTGGCCAGTGTTTGCGCGAGCAGGGTTTTGCCGGAGCCGGTCGAGCCGATCATCAGGATGTTGCTTTTGACGATTTCGACGCCGTCGTCGGCTTTTTGTTGGTTGAGGTGCAGCCGTTTGTAGTGGTTGTACACCGCCACCGCCAGCGCTTTTTTCGCGCGGTGCTGGCCGATGATGTAGTCATCGAGGAAGGCCTTGATTTCGGAGGGGGTCGGCAGCGGTTTGCCGTCAAACAGTTCGGGTTCGCTGCCAGCAGGCGCGCCATCTTTGAGCATATCGCCGCAGAGGGTGATGCATTCGTCGCAGATGTTGATACCGTCCGGGCCGGAGATGAGGCGGCGGACTTCGGTATCGGGTTTGTGGCAGAACGAGCAGCGGTGACGTTTATCGGTCATGGGTATCTCCGGGGAATGCGGTGGGCGCGCTTCAGGATGCGCTGATGTCGGTGCGCGCGGTGGTGACGTGGTCAATCAGGCCGTAGGCGGCGGCTTCTTCGGCGGACATAAAGTTGTCGCGGTCGGTGTCGCGTTCGATTTTTTCCAGCGGCTGGCCGGTGTGTTTGGCGAGCAGTTCGTTCAGCGTCGCCTTCATTTTCAGCAGTTCGCGCGCGTGGATTTCGATGTCGGATGCCTGGCCGCCGAGGCCGCCGCTAATCAGCGGCTGGTGAATCATCACCCGGCTGTGCGGCAGGGCGAAGCGTTTGCCATGTGCGCCTGCGGTGAGCAGCATCGCCCCCATGCTTGCCGCTTGGCCAAGGCAGAGGGTGGAGACGTCCGGCTTGATGAAGTTCATGGTGTCATAGATGGACATTCCTGCGGTGACGGAGCCGCCGGGCGAGTTGATGTAGAGGTGGATATCCTGGTCGGGGTTTTCCGCTTCAAGGAAGAGCATTTGCGCGACGACGAGGTTGGCGGAAGCGTCATTGACCGGGCCGACGAGGAAGATGACCCGCTCTTTCAGCAGGCGGGAGTAGATGTCGTAGGAGCGTTCGCCGCGACCGGTCTGCTCGACGACCATCGGGATGAGCAGGTTGTTTTGGATTTCCATGTGGGTGTTCTCCGTTAAGGGGTTAGGACAGTTCCCGATGTGCGGGCGGCTGGCGGGATTTCAAGGGGCGTCATTTACATACACTTGAGCGCTCAAGGTGTATGTATAACGGGTGCGGTATGTATCAACGGATGCCGATGCCGTTGCAAGGTTCGTGCCAGTTATTTTGTGATGGCACCAATAAATGAAGGGCAGCCAAGGCTGCCCCGTCGGTCGTCCAGGCGGTTAGCCACGTTGCTGGCCCAGTGCCATGACTTCCTGGAAGGTTTTGTCTTCTTCGCTGACCTGTGCCTGTTCGTACAGTTGGTCAACCAGTTGTTCTTCAAGGATGGCGGCTTCCAGGCGGCGCAGGGTCTCGCGGTCTTTTTTGTACCAGTCCACGACTTCCTGCGGGTTTTCGTAGGTGGCGGCGATGGACTGGATGCGGGCATCCACGCGCGCCTGATCCAGTTCGAGCCTGCGCTCTTCCAACAGTTTGTTGACGAGGAGGCTCATGCGGACACGGTCGCGGGCGAGTTCGCCAAAGACACGGATAGCCACTTCGCGGCGTCGTTGCACGTCTTCGATTTGTTGTTCCAGTCGTGCTTCATGTGCCATGTGTTCGGCTTCCATGCGCACCAAGCTTTCGGGCACAAGCTGTTCGGCATTTTTTTCCAGCAGGGCGGTAAACATCCGGTTGCGGCGGATGGCACGCTGGGCGTTTTCCAGTTCGCGCGTCATGTTGTCGCGGATGGCCTTGCGGAAGGCGTCCTGTTCGCCGCTTTCGATGCCAAAGGCCTTGATGAAGGCTTCGTTGATTTCCGGCAGTGCCAGCGCTTCCACTTTTTTTATGGTCGCGGTGAATTGTGCGGTTTTGCCGGCGAGGTCAGCGCTGTGGTAATCGGCCGGGAAGGCGACATCGAAGGTTTTTTCTTCGCCCGCCTTGCCGCCACGGAGACCCGCTTCAAAGTCGGGCAACATTTGGCCGGTGCCGAGGATGACGGGCATATTTTCGCCGCTGCCGCCGTCAAAGGCGACGCCGTCCAGCTTGCCGACGAAATCGACGGTGACACGGTCGGTGTCTTCTGCCGCCTTGTCGGCTTCGTGGAAGGTGCCTTGCTGGCGGCGCAGGGTGAGTACCATGTTGTCCACGTCTTCGTCGCGGACTTCGCTGCGCGGCAGGGTGATGCTGATTTGTTCCAGCCCCTTGACTTCCACTTCGGGCATGATTTCAAAGATGGCGGTGTATTTGATCGGTTCGTTGGCGGCCATGCCGGAGAGCAGGGTGATTTCCGGCGAGGCTACGGGGGTGTAACCGCTTTGCTGCATGGCTTCGCGGCAGGTTTCTTCGACGATTTCGCTGAGCACGTCATGGCGGACGCTGGTACCGTATTTTTGTTTGACGACGGCAGGCGGCACTTTGCCGGGGCGGAAGCCATCAATGCGCACGCGCGGTGTGATTTCTCTGAGACGTTTTTCGACTTCCTGATCCAGTCGCGCAGACGGTAGTTCAACCGTTAATTTGTGCGAAAGACCTTCCAGTTGTTCAACGGATGATTGCATATCTATCCTCGATAAATGAAACTGCGGCGAGCCGCTCAATAATGAATGGAAACCGTGGTGCGAAAGGAGAGACTCGAACTCTCAAGGGTTGCCCCGCTGGAACCTAAATCCAGTGCGTCTACCAGTTCCGCCACTCTCGCAAAGCGGCGCATTTAAGCATAGCCCCTGGGGAAATGCAAGACGGACGGGTGTCCAAATGGCGATTGCGTCGTCGCGGCAAATATGGATAATTGCGCCGTTTCTTTTCCCCTTATAACGAGGCGTTATATCTTGATTAAAATGATGAACACGGGGGGTGCGTGGACGGATATCCGGCAAGGCATTGCCGGTTTTCGTTTGTGGCAATCGCTGGCGCGACAGGATATTCGCCTGAAGTATCGCCGCTCTACCCTGGGGCCGTTCTGGATTACGCTCAGCATGGCGGTCACGGTCTCGGCGATGGGGCCGCTTTATGGCGCGCTGTTTTCCACCGATTTGGCAGAATTTGTACCGCATTTGGCGCTCGGCCTTATTTTTTGGGCATTCATCGCCGGCTCCATCAGCGAATATGCGGAAACCTTTACCGCCAACGAGCATATTTTGAAGCAGTCCTACCTGCCGCTGTCGGCGCTGGTGATGCGCGTCTTTTATCGGCAACTGCTGATTTTGCTGCATAACCTGCTGATTTATCCGTTCGTGATGCTGTTCCTCGGTCTTGGTATCAACAGCAATATTTTCTGGCTGCTGCCCGCCTTTGTGCTGGTTTCCGTCAATATTCTTTGGCTCGGCCTCATCATCGCCATTTTCTGTACCCGCTTCCGCGACATGATGCCGGTCATTCAAAGCATTGTAACGCTGCTGTTTTTCGTCACCCCCATCATCTGGCGGCTGAACCAGTTGCCGGAAGGGCGGCTGCACATCGCGCAAATGAACCCCTTTACCTCGCTCATTACCCTCTTGCGCGACCCGGTGCTGGGCATCATGCCCGCGCCGCTGTACTGGCAGGTCGCCGCCGCCTTCGCCCTCGGCGGCACGGCGCTGGCCATGTGGGTCTTCTCGCTCACCCGCAAGAAAATCACTTACTGGTTATAAAAGATGTATATCAAGGCAGACGATGTCTGCGTGACCTTCCCCGTATTCGACGCGCACCAGCGCTCCTTCAAGAAAACCGTGTTCAAGGCGGCCGCGGGTGGCGGCCTCAGCAGCTTCCGCAAGGGTTTTGCCGAAATTGAAGCGCTGAAACACATCACCCTCGACATCCGCGAAGGCGAGCGGGTCGCGCTCATCGGCCATAACGGCTCCGGCAAAACGACGCTGTTGCGCGTCTTCGCCGGGGTCTATGCGCCGACGCGCGGCACGATTGCGGTCAATGGCAGCGTCACCAGCCTCTTGGATGCAATGCTCGGCATGGATGGCGAGGCGACCGGTTTTGAAAACATCCGGATGCGCGGCCTCTTTCTCGGCCTATCGCCGAAGCAGATTGAGGCGATTACTGACGAAGTCGTCGAATTTAGCGAGCTGGGCGACTTCATCAATATGCCGGTGCGCACCTATTCCAGCGGCATGGTACTGCGCCTCGCCTTTTCCATCTCGACCAGCATCCGCCCGGAAATCATCCTTATGGACGAATGGATGAGCGTTGGCGACGAAGCCTTCCGCCAAAAAGCCGAAGCGCGGCTGATGCGCTTCATCGAAAACGCGGGCATCCTCGTCTTCGCCACGCACGACTTTGACCTCGCCCAACGCCTCTGTAACCGCATGATATTTCTGGAGCACGGCGAACTCATCCGCGAAGAACAAAACACCCTGGAGACGCACCCATGAAAGAAAAAATCCTCGTTGTTGGCGCCGGTTTCTCCGGCGCGGTCATCGCCCGCACCCTGGCCGAAGCAGGGCTGGCGGTGGACGTCATCGAATCGCGTGCCCACGTCGCCGGTAACTGCCATAGCGCACGCGATGGCGAAACCGGGGTGATGGTGCACGTTTACGGGCCGCACATCTTCCACACCGACGACGCCGAAGTCTGGGCGCTGATGCAGCGCTTTGGCGAATGGATGCCCTACACCAACCGCGTTAAAAGCACGGTGGACGGGCGGGTGTACTCGCTCCCGGTCAATTTGCACACCATCAACCAGTTCTTTGACAAGGCGATGCGCCCGGACGAAGCACGCGCCTTCATCGCCGCGCAAGCCGACAACAGCATCGCCGAGCCGCAAAACTTTGAGGAGCAGGCGCTGAAATTCGTTGGCCGCGCGCTGTATGAGGCCTTCTTCAAGGGCTACACGCAAAAACAATGGGGATGCGAGCCGCGCGAACTGCCCGCGAGCATCCTCAAGCGGCTGCCGGTGCGCTTCAACTACGACGACAACTACTTCTTCCACCAATACCAGGGAATGCCGAAAGACGGTTACACCCCCATCGTCGCCGCGCTGCTGGAGCACCCGGCGATTACTTTGCGCCTGAACACCCGCTATCAGCGCGCCGACAGCACCGCCTACGCGCACACCTTCTACAGCGGGCCGCTGGACGGCTACTTCGACTACCAATTGGGCCGCCTCGGCTATCGCACCCTCGATTTCGAGCGCTTCACTGCCGACGGCGACTACCAGGGTACGGCGGTGATGAACTACGGCAACGTGGACATACCCTATACCCGCATCACTGAACACAAACACTTCGCGCCGTGGGAAACGCACGACAAAACCGTGTGCTACCGGGAATACAGCCGCGCTTGTGGCGAAGATGACCTGCCGTACTACCCCATACGCCTCACCGCCGAACAACAACTGCTTGCCGACTACGTCCGCGCCGCGCAAGCGCTGGAAAACGTTACCTTCATCGGGCGGCTCGCCACCTACCGCTACCTCGACATGGACGTCACCATCCGCGAAGCGCTCGATGCGGCACGCGGCTACCTCGCCGCCCGTGAAAGCGGCGCACAGGTGCCGGTCTTTTATTGCGACATCTGACAGATGAACATCGTTGCCGTCATCGTCACCCACAACCGCCGCCACGCGCTGCTGCAAACGCTGGCGGCGACGCTGGCACAACCGTTCGCGGGCGTGGTCGTCGTTGATAACGCCTCGACCGACGGCAGCCGCGAATGGCTGGAACAATGCGACGACCCGCGCCTGCATCTCATCCTGCACGACCACAACGCCGGCGGCGCGGGCGGCTTCGCCCTCGGCATGGCGGCAGCGCTGGAACACTTTAATCCCGACTGGCTGCTCTGCTACGACGACGACGCCTTCCCCGCGCCCGACGCGCTGCGCCAATTTGCCGCCGCCGACCTCAGCGACTGCGACAGCGCCGCTGCCGCCGTTTACTACCCCGACGGCAGCATCTGCGAAATGAACCGCCCCAGTTACAACCCCTTCTGGCATCCGCGCAAACTGCTGCGCACCGCGCTTGGCGTCTTCAGCGGCCGCGCCCGCGGCGCCTTCCACGTCGCAGACCATGCCTACCATACGCACGACGCCTTGCCGATTGACAGCTCATCTTTCGTCGGCTACTTCGTCCGCGCCGACTGGGTACGCCGCCTGCCGCTGCCCGAACCGGGGCTGTTCATCTACGGCGACGACGTCCTCTATACCCTGAACCTCAGCAAACACGGCGGACGGCACCGCTTCCTCCCTGCGGTGCGTTTCATCCACGACTGCTCCACCTTCCAGAGCGCGCGGCGCGACTACCACCCGATGTGGAAAGCCTACTTCACCTACCGCAATGGCCTGCTCATCTACCGCATGGCGGCAGGCGCGTGGTTCTACCCCGTCGCCCTGTTAAAAGCGCTCATCTGGCTCGCCGCCGCTCGCCATTACCGCAACAAGCGCCTGTACCTGCGCCTCTGGTGGCAGGCGGTGCGCGACGGCATCCGCCAGGATTTGACGCGCGCCCCCGCCGCCATCATCGAACAATACCACGATGCACCCGCACCCGAATAACGCGCGCAACGGCGTCATGCCCTATATGCACTGGCTGGCCAAATGCGCCGACGGTGCCAACACCTACCTCGCCGGCGCCATCACCTTCTGGGCATACTTCGGCTACCCCATCTGGCAATGGGAACGCTACCAGTGGATGACCACCCTCTCCGCGCTCGCCGCCGTCTTCGTGCTGAGCGCCTGCGGCGTCTACCGCTCCTGGCGTGGCGCCCTGCGCGCGCCGCTGCTGCTGCGCCTCATCCAGGGATTTCTCTACCTCGCCGGGATGATTGCGGGCTACCTCTACCTCACCAAAGCCGGACACCACTTCTCCCGCTTCTGGTTTGGCCTGTGGCTCAGTACCGCCTTCGCCCTCTGCCTCATCAGCCGCATCACCGCCTACTGGCTGCTCAGCCGCCTGCGCGCCGCCGGACACAACACGCGCAGCCTCGCCCTCATCGGCAACCACGCCACCTGCCGCGAAGTTTACCGCTCCATCCGCCGCGACCCGCTCGCCGGATACCTCGTGCGGCAAATCCGCCTGCTCGATGCCGACGAAGCACTGTTCAACCAGGTGGACGACGTGCGCCGCTACGATCCCGCGCGCGACGGCGAACCGCCCTGCGACGAAATCTGGATCTGCCTGCCGCTGACCGCAGGCGACACCGTCGGCGACATCCTGGACGCCCTGCGCTACAGCACCGCCAACATCCGCTACATCCCCGACCTGCGCAGCTTCCGCCTCATCAACTACCAGGGCTCGTACATCGTCGGCCACTACGCGCTCGACATCAGCATCTCGCCGATGCACGGCCGCAAACGCCTGACCAAATGGCTGGAAGACAAAATCATCGCCAGCCTCGCCCTCATCCTGCTGTCGCCGCTGCTCGCCGCCGTTGCCCTGTGGATACGCCTCCGCGCGGGCAGCCCGGTCTTCTACCGCCAAGAGCGCGTCGGCTGGAACGGCGAAGTGTTTAACATCCTCAAATTCCGCACCATGCCGACCGATAACGAACAGCGCGGCGCGACCTGGGGCGGCGCGGGCGACAAACCCACCATCCCGCTTGGTCGCCTGCTGCGCCGCCTGAGCATCGACGAACTGCCCCAATTCTGGAACGTCCTCAAAGGCGAAATGTCCGTCGTCGGCCCGCGCCCGGAGCGGCCGCAATTCGTCGCCCAATTCCGCAACGAAATCCCCGGCTATATGCAAAAACACATGGTGAAAGCGGGCATCACCGGCTGGGCGCAAGTGAACGGCTGGCGCGGCGACACCGACCTCGAAGAACGCATCAACTACGACCTGTGGTACATCGACAACTGGTCGCTGTGGCTTGACCTGAAAATCATCTTCCTCACCGCCCTGCGCGTCTTCCATGACCGCAATGCCCAATAAACCCCGCGCCATCACCCGTAGAGCGGGTCTTGACCCAGCATAACCAAACACTCTGAATTTCACGGTGGAGCAAGCCACTCCCTGCAAAAACACGCACACAACCAACCCCTTAAACCCACAACAACAGGAGACCACACATGATCCTCGTCACCGGCGGTGCCGGATATATCGGCTCGCACACCGCCCTCGTCCTCTTGCAGGCAGGCCACGACGTCCTCGTCCTCGACAACCTTATTAACAGCTCCGCCGAATCCATCCGCCGCGTCGGCACATTGACAGGCAAAACGGCAACCTTCATCGAAGGCGACATCCGCGACCGCGCCGCGCTCGACGCCCTCTTTGCCCGCTACCCGGTGCAATCCGTCATCCACTTCGCCGGACTGAAAGCCGTCGGCGAAAGCGTCGCCAAACCCTTGCCGTACTACGAAAACAACGTCGGCGGCTCCATCACCCTCTTTCAGGCAATGGCGGCGGCGGGGGTGAAGCGCATCGTCTTCAGCTCGTCGGCGACCGTTTACGGCGAAGCGGGCGGCGAACGCGAATACCGCGAGACCCTGCCGGTCGGCGTGCCGAGCAGCCCCTATGGCCAAAGCAAAGTCATGATCGAACAAATCCTGCGCGACAGCGCCCACGCCGACCGCGACTGGTCGGTGGCGCTCTTGCGCTACTTCAACCCGGTTGGCGCGCACGAAAGCGGCGACATCGGCGAAGACCCGCAAGGCATTCCGAACAACCTCGTGCCTTACATCTCGCAAGTTGCGGTCGGCCGCCTGGAGCGCCTCTCCATCTACGGCAACGACTACGACACCCCGGACGGCACCTGCCTGCGCGACTACATTCACGTCATGGATTTGGCAGAAGGCCACGTCAAGGCACTGCAAGGCATCGACGGCAAAACCGGCGTCTTCACCTGGAACCTTGGCAGTGGCACCCCGCGCTCGGTGCTAGACGTACTGCACGCCTACGAAAAAGCCTGCGGCAAAAAAATCCCCTACCAATTCGCGCCGCGCCGCGCGGGCGACCTGCCCGCCTTCTGGGCGAACCCGGACAAAGCCGCGCGCGAGCTGGGCTGGCGCACCACGCGCAGCCTCGACGACATGGTCGCCGACACCTGGCGCTGGCAGCAAAAAAACCCGATGGGGTATCGCTAGGGATGTTTGCAATTTGAAAAATCTCCCTCCCCTGCAGGGCGAAGCCCGCAGCGGGGGAGGGTTGGGGAGGGGGTGAGCGATATAGCGTATGAAGTTAAGTTTCTGTTTTTCAATGGATTGCGCTGCGTCTAATCCAACAACGGGATATGTTCGGCATCCAGCCTGTTGGGTAACGCTCGTGCCTCGCTAACCCAACCTACGAACAAAATCATTGTGTTAAGACCAATTGTAAATACACCTTAAAAACCCCTCCCCACAGAGGAGAGAAAACCGGGGGTGGGGTTTGCCCGCAACCTCACTGCCCATTGCTCCCAACACGCCCCAAACCCATGCCCCTCAACTACACCGACAGCCATTGCCACCTCGACTGGTTCGACGACCCGGCGGCCATCACCGCCGAAGCCCAAGCCGCAGGCGTCGCCCGCATCGTCATCGCCGCGACCACGCGCGCACACTGGGCGGACATCGCCCGCTGCGCTGTTCTCCCCGGGGTGTACGCCAGCTACGGCCTGCACCCGCTCTACCAGGACGAACACCAGGACGACGACCTGCACGCGCTCGAAAGCCAAATCAAAAGCCAGCCAACCGTTGCCATCGGCGAATGCGGCCTCGACTTCCTGAACGGCGACAGCGCCGCACAACGCGCCACCTTTGCCGCGCAAATCGACATCGCCCGCCGCTACCAATTGCCGCTACTGCTGCACGCGCGCAAATCGCTTGACGCCGTGCTGCACCTTCTCAAACGCGGCGGCAACCCGCGCTTTATCATCCACAGCTTCACCGGCTCGGACGCCCAACTGGCGCGCATCCTCGCGCAAGGCGGCTACATCGGCATCGGCGGCACCTCGACCTACCCGCGCGCCGCCCGCCTGCAACGCCAACTGGCGACCGTCCCCGCCGGGCGCTACCTGCTCGAAACCGACGCGCCCGACCAACCGCTCTGCGGCAAACAGGGCGCGCCGAACCGCCCCGCTTACACCGCCGACGTCGCCGCCAACCTCGCCCGCCTGCGCGGCGAGACGCTCGCCGCCATCAGCGCGCAAAGCGAAGCCAACGCCAACACCTTCTTTAACTGGTAACAAAAATGCCCACACCCCACGCCCGCAGCCAAATCCTCATCGGCGCAGACGGCATCGACCGCCTGCGCCACAAAACCGTCCTCATCGCCGGCCTCGGCGGCGTCGGCGGCTACTGCGCCGAAGCCGTCGCCCGCGCCGGTGTCGGCCACCTCATCATCCTCGACCACGACACCGTCTCGCCCTCCAACCTCAACCGCCAACTGCTGGCGCTGCACAGCACCCTTGGCGCGAAAAAAACCGACGTCATGCGCGAGCGCCTGCTGGACATCAACCCCGAGCTTGAGCTCACCGTGCACAACCGCTTCCTCCATCCTAGCGAGGCCGCCGACTACCTCGCCCCGCTCGCGCCGGACATCCTCGCCGACTGCATCGACTCCATCGCCTGCAAAGCCGCGCTCGTCGCCGCCGCACAGGCGCGCGGCATTGCCGTCATCTCGGCAATGGGCGCGGGCAACCGCCTCGACCCCGGCCACGCCCGCATCCGCCCGCTCAACCAAACCAGCGGCTGCCCGCTGGCACGCGAAATGCGCCGCACCCTGAAAGCGCACGGCGCCAGCCTCAACTACCCCGTCGTTTACTCCGACGAACCGCCGCGCCAACCGCTGCCACACCAACCCGTCGGCGGCGACACCCCCGGCCGCGCCCGCGCCGTCAACGGCACCATCTCCTATATGCCGGCGCTGTTCGGCATCCTGATGGCAGGCCACATCATCCAGACCCTGCTCGCCGAATAACCCCAAGTGATATATATGAAACAAGCCTGTTTGGCGTCTTCGTGCAGAGAACTGAAGAACAGAAAAACGCCGATATGCCCCCTCCCCCTGTGGGGGAGGGCTGGGGTGGGGGCAGCAAACATGAAAAAATCGCCACTTTGGCTCTTGAGTAATATCGCTCCCCGCAGCGGGGCGGGCTGGAGAGCCTGTTTACCGGACAAAAATCCAACCCGCCCCGACACCCGCCACAAACGCAGTATCATAACCACCCGACCAAACAACCCCCGGAAAAACCGATGAAAACCCAACTTGCCCTGCTGACCGCCCTCGCCCTGCTCCTCGCCGCCTGCGACCAGCCCGCCCCCAAAAAC
>ERZ772924.493-NODE-493-length-19045-cov-3.501264_pt1 | contig 19045 bp, 16 predicted proteins | sample MGYA00512116_ERZ772924 | MGnify/ENA primary metagenome ERZ772924 (study PRJEB29015, sample SAMEA2737920) | human oral metagenome | biome: human oral; feature: human-associated habitat; material: dental | place: China | collected 2134 ...
GTCGTGCCACATGGACATCGAGTCCACGATGGTCTTGTGGCTCACGCAGTAGCTGACGCGCACCCACCCGGCACAACCAAAGCTGTCAGACGGCACGGGCAACAGCTCGAACGCCTTGGCTTTCTCGAAGAAGGACACAGAATCGGGCTCGAGCGACTTGAGCCACAGGTAGAAGGCACCTTGAGGCTCGATGAACTCGTATCCCAACCTCAAGAGACCCTCGGTGAGAATGGCGCGATTTCTCTCATAGGCCCCCACGTCACAGGGCACGTCAACGCAGTCGGCCACCACTCGTTGGAAGAGCGCCGGCGCGCACACGAAGCCAAGCTTGCGGCCGGCACCTGCAACGGCAGCGAGCAACGACTCGTGATCAGGATTTGTGTTTGGCACCAAGATCCACCCGATGCGCTCGCCGGGCAGGCTGAGGCTCTTGGAATACGAGTAGCATACGATGGTCCGGTCATAGATCGAGGGTACCCACGGGACCTCAGCCCCATAGCTTATCTCGCGGTAGGGCTCGTCAGACAACAGGTAGATACTCGTACCCAGCTCGCGCTCGCACTCACGGATGACCGTCGCCGCCGCCTTGAGCCTCTCTCGCGAATAGATCGAGCCCACGGGGTTGTTGGGTGAGTTGATGATGACGGCCTTGGTACGCTCGCTGAGCGCAGAATGAAGGCTGTCACTATCTATCTGGAAAGTTGTGGTATCGGCCAGCACCTCCACGCAGCTGGCACCAGCTGCCTCAATCCACACGCGGTACTCCGGAAAGTACGGCGCGATAACGATGACCTCATCACCAGGATTTACGATGGCATTGAGCGTGATCGAAAGAGACGCTGCAGCCCCACAGGTCATGTACACGTCGGCAGGATCGTACGACGTGTTAAAGCGACGATTGAGCGAGTCGGCTACGGCCTTGCGTGCGATGGGCAGTCCAGCTGCGGGAGTGTAGCCGTGTAGCTGCGTCGCAGGCAGAGACAGCGAGCGCTCTATGGACTCACGCACGCTGTCCGGCGCGGGAACGGAGGGGTTACCCAAGGAGAAGTCAAAGACGTTCTGGGCGCCTATCTGGGCCTTGCGAGCGGCTCCATAAGCTGCGATCTCGCGAATCGACGACCTCGACGCACCGTAATCATAGCTTTTCTGGTTGATTGACATCGCCTGTGCTCCCCTCTCGTGCGTGCGAGACACGTATCTCTAGCCCTCACCTGCAACCTTGCCCTTTGGCAGCCCACCTTCTCGCTCCCTGGCGGTCTGCCTGGCCGCACGCGCCTGCTCGGCGGCAACGAGGCCTGCGGTCACCTTATCGTCCTCGGGCACGACAACCGAGTCGTCAATGCCATCGTGGTTGAGGTCGACCCTCTCTGTGGGGTGCGTCTCGACGAACTCTGCCCAGCGGTCGTCAAGCAGCGCGTCCACGACCTCGCCCTCCACGGTCTCGCGGTCAAGCAACACACGGGCCATGGTCGCCATCTGGTTGCGACGGCTCTCGAGAACCCTGCGGGCGCGCAGGTGTGCCTCACGCATGATGCGCTCCACCTCATCATCGATGCGCTTCGCGGTCTCGGCGGCGTAGTCGTTGTGGTTGGCGTAGTCGCGACCCAAGAAGACCTCGTGCTGGGCTTCCCCGTAGACCTGGGTACCCAGATCCTCGCTCATGCCGTATTGCGTGACCATCTTGCGGGCCACCTTCGTGGCGCGCTCCAAGTCGTTGCTTGCCCCGGTGGTGATGTCCTCACAGAAGAGCTCCTCTGCGGTGCGCCCACCCAGAAGCACGGCGATCTCGTCGAGCATACCGTCTCGCGTCTCGAGGAAGTGGTCCTCCTCCGGCAGCTGCAGCGTATAGCCCAGCGCGCGCCCTCTGCTGATGATCGAGATCTTGTGCACGGGATCGCTGTTTTCCAATATGTGGCCCACGAGCGCGTGCCCGCTCTCGTGGAAGGCTATGGTAAGGCGCTCCTTCTCGGTCATCACACGGCCCTTCTTCTCGGGGCCGGCGATGATGCGCTCCATCGACTCCTCGACTTCGTCCATGGAGATCTTATCCTTGTGACGACGTGCGGCGAGAAGGGCAGCCTCATTCATGAGGTTCGCGAGCTCCGCACCCGTGAAGCCCGGCGTGAGCTTGGCGATGCGCCCGTAATCGATGTCGTCGTCCTTGGGCTTGTTCTCGGCATGCACCGCCAAGATGCGCTCGCGGCCCTTGACGTCAGGGCGGTCCACCATGACCTGGCGGTCGAAGCGCCCGGGGCGCAGGAGCGCCGGATCGAGGACGTCGGGACGGTTGGTCGCAGCGATGAGGATGGCCGAGGAATTCTCGTCAAAGCCGTCCATCTCGACCAGCAGCTGGTTGAGGGTCTGCTCGCGCTCATCGTGCCCACCACCAAGGCCTGTACCGCGCTGACGGCCAACGGCGTCAAGCTCGTCGATGAAGATGATCGACGGAGCGGAGTCCTTTGCCTGCTTGAAGAGGTCGCGCACGCGACTCGCGCCCACCCCCACGAACATCTCCACGAAGTCGGAGCCAGATATCGAGAAGAACGGAACGCTCGCCTCGCCAGCAACGGCCTTGGCCAAAAGCGTCTTGCCCGTGCCTGGGGGACCCACTAGAAGGACGCCACGCGGGATCTTTGCACCCATCTTCTGGTAGCGCTCGGGTTCGCGCAGAAAGTCACGGACCTCCTTGAGCTCCTCCACCGCCTCGTCGACACCCGCGACGTCCTCGAACTTGACCTTAGGCCGCGACTTGTCACTCGTGCGGGCCCTCGTCGCGCGTCCGAAGCTCATGGTGCGACCGTTTTGCGCCTGAACCTGCCGCACAAAGTAGACGAGCATACCGGCTATGAGCAAGGTCGGCAAGACCGTGGCGATCAGGCTCGCCCCAAAGCCATCGGAGGTCTCCACCGTGAACGTGGTGTCAGGATGTTTGGCCATGAGCTCCTGCAGGCTATCGTTGCCAACGTAGGAGCTGGTAAAGTCAACCGGCCCGTTTCCCTCGTCCTTGTCTGACTTGCTCGGCCAGTAGCTGCCGCTTAGGCTACCGTCCGTCGCCTTATAGGTAACCGAGCTCACGCGGCCATCCCTAACTGCCGAGACGAACTCGTTGGTCGCGAGTTCGTCGACTCGCGCCCCGCCGCCCAAAGCACCTCTGCCGGGTGAGGAGAACAGATGGGCCGCCAACACGATCACGAAGATGAAGCCTAGAAGAGCGGCTCCCATGCCACCCGGGCCAAGAGGGCCCGGGCCACCGCCCAGCCCGTACCATCCGCCCGAGTCATCGCTGTCGTTCCTGTCATTGCTATCGTTGCTATCGTTGCGCCTGTCGCTCGTTGCCACCTATGAAACTCCTTGCATCGATCTTCGCACGGCCAAGGGCTCGCTCTGCCATGCGCGGGTTGTCATCGTTGTGCCTACTTATACACCTCAGGCTTGAGGATGCCAATGTAGGGCAGGTTGCGGTATCTCTCCGCGTAGTCGAGGCCGTAGCCCACGATGAACTCGTTGGGAACATGGACGCCAACGTAACGTGGGTCGATGGCAGGCACCTTTCCCTCGATGTCCTTGACGGCAAAGGTTGCCACGTGGACGGACGCGGGGCGGCGTGCCTGCAGGAGGTCGATGAGGTAGCTTAGGGTAAGGCCCGAGTCCAGGATGTCCTCGGCAATGAGTACGTGGCGCCCCTCGATCTTGGTGTCGAGGTCCTTGACGATGCGGACGACGCCTGAGCTCTTGACGCCATCACCATAGCTGCTCACAGCCATGAAGTCCACCGAGCAGGGTACCGTGATCGCACGCATGAGGTCAGCCGTGAACACGAAGGCTCCACGCAGCACCGCCACGATCAGCGGACTCTTGTCGGCGTAGTCCCGTGATACCTCCCTGCCCAGTCGCTCGATGACCTTCCTGATATCATCCTCCCCCAGGATGATGCTCTGAATGTCCGGGTGCAGCCCCTCCATGGAAAAGGTCCCTCCTGACGCAGCTGTCGTACGCCCTAGTCCGGCCTGACGAGGCTCAATTCTAGCAGCAGTCTCGTGCTCTGTGTGCAGCGGGCGCGCTCGTCCGCACGAACACCAGCCACCCAGACGATCACACCCCGGGGACCCGTCCTGACGATGGGCACGCTCGCTCGGTCTCGTGCGGGAATACGCGCTTCGTTGAGGAGGTCTGAGAGCTTCTTTGACTGTCCGTGCATGCCAAGCGGGCAGAGGAGATCACCGGCGACAGGACCGTCAACCCAAAGACAGGATCCCGGTGCCCTGCTGACACCACAGGCACCAGCGTCGAGCATTACGGAGAGGCCCTCCCATTCCATGCCATGTGAGCGTGCCATGCCCACAGGGTCGCTGCCCATCGGGACGTCGGCGAGCCGGGCCATGAGCCTGCTGCCATCGAGAAGCGTATGGTCGCCCGGAACGTGAAGCCAAAAGGGCTCGCCAGAGCGCTCGACGCTATGGGCGCGCATGAACAGGAGGCCGTACTCCACACGCACGTCGCAGCCCATCGGGGTCGATATCGAGCCATGCGTCGCAGCCACGAGCGAGAGGGTCGCATCGACGTGGCGGGCTTCGAGGCGGGCCTCGGGCGCCAGCTCCAGCATGGCCATACGTACGACGCGCCGGGCTATGGCGACCTCACAGGCGCCGAGCTTAGCCGCATCGAGAGCAAGCATACCCTTTGACCTGCGGCGAACGAGATCACGAAAGGCCCTCGTCGCGACTCGCGTCAGGTAACTGTCCTCCTCCGAGAGGATGTCACAGGTGGTCGAGAGGCTCGAGACCACGCGCGGGCTCCTCTCCTTGATGGGGGGCATGACCCTATGTCGAACGAAGGAGCGCAGGTAACGCGTGTCCGCATTGGTCGTATCCTCGCGCCACACGATACCGCGCATGCGCAGGAAGTCGCACAGGTCCTCATGCGTACGGTCCAGGAGCGGGCGCACGATGCGGTTGCGACGGCGCGGTATGGACGAGAGGCCCGCAACGCCGCTACCACGCATGGCATTCATGAGGAAGGTCTCGGCGCGATCGTCCGCGGTGTGGGCCGTGAGTATGCGTGCCGCCGAGCGAGGCGTGCCAAACTCCGCAGAGAGCTGATTGGCCAGCTCGCGCGCCGCGGCATAGCGGACGTCTCGTCCGACACTCTCGACGTTGGCGTCTGGGAAGGAGGCGTCCCTTGCGCGTGCGGCAACATCGACACGCCTGACGGTGCAGGGGATGCCATGGCGCCTTGCGAGCTCCCGGACAAACTCCTCGTCCCCCTCGGAGTCCTCGCCACGCAGCTGATGGTTGACATGCAGCACGTGCAGGCGCTCTCGCGCCATGTGGGCAAGGCCCCGCCCGTCATCGATATCGAGCTTGGACGTCACCGCTAGGAGCAGCAGCGCGGTCGAGTCTGCCCCACCCGAGACCATGAGCACCACGGGAGCGCGCATCTCTCCGGCAGCTGCAGAAGACGGGCGCCCAAGGCGCTGTTCGCCCGTGGCGTACCTGCGCATGACGCTCGTCAACCCAATCACCCAGTCCTCTCTTGAATACCTCCCAGAGCATGGACGGCTGTGGCGCGGCCACGCTCCCTAGTTCTGAGCATAGACCTTCACGAGCTCGACCGCCATCGTGGTGGCAAGGTCCATGCCCTCAACTGTCGTGTGCTCGAAGGGGCCGTGGTAGCCATGCCCGCCCGTACCGAGATTGGGACAGGGGAGCCCCCTGAACGAGAGCTGGCTCCCATCGGTGCCGCCACGAATGGGAGAGACCTCTGCCCTGAGGCCCGCGCGCTCTGCGGCCTGCCGTGCATAGTCTATCAGATACATGCGACCCTCTATCACAGACTCCATGTTGCGGTACTCGTCCTCGATGGTGAGGGTTACCGTCCCCGCGCCCCAGAGCTCGTTCATGACCTTCTCGATGTGACGAAGCGTCGCCTTGCGGGCCTCAAACGAGCACTCCCTATGGTCGCGCACGATGTAGGAGGACGTGGCCCTTGCCTCGTCCCCGTGGATGGAAAGCAGGTGGTAGAAGCCCTCGTAGCCCTCGGTGTAGCGCGGTGTCTCGAGGCCAGGAAGCATGTTGTTGGCCTCGAGGGCGAGCAGGACGGCATTGACCATAACGTCCTTGGCGGAGCCGGGGTGAACGCTCACACCCCTGAATTCGAAGGTGGCCTCGCAGGCATTGAAGTTCTGGTACTGGATCTCGCCCTCGGTATCTCCGTCCAGAGTGTAGGCGACCTCAGCGTCAAAGTGCTCGACGTCGAAGTGGGAGGCCCCCGTGCCTGTCTCCTCGTCGGGCGTGAAGGCGACGCGGAGTGGTCCGTGGGCAATGCCCTCGTCGCGAATGATCTCGAGCGTAGTCATGATCTCGGCGATGCCCGCCTTGTCATCGACCCCGAGGATCGTGGTGCCATCGGAGGTGATGAGCGTACGGCCCCTGAGCGAGGGCAGATGCGGGAAGTCCCTGACCGTAAGGGTGCGCCCGCTCGTGCCCAAGGGGAGGTCCTTGCCGTCGTAGTTGGGCGTGAGCTGGGGCCTGATGTCGTGGTCGCAGTACTGCGAGACCGTGTCCATGTGCGCAATGAGGCCAAGCCTCCTCTTGTCCTCCAAGCCTGGGGTCGCGGGCAGCTTGGCGTAGACGAAGCACTCGTCACTCAGCGTCACATCGTCGACGCCCAGCTCCTTGAGTTCTGTCACCAGCAGTCGTGCAAGATCAAACTGCTGTTTGGTAGTGGGGGTCGCGGCGCTCTTGCCGTCACTGGGGGTACGCATTACAGCGTATTTAAGCAGTCGCTCGTATGCCTTCATGGTCGGTCTCCTTACGTGCGTACGTGGGTCGTGGCTGTGGCGCTCGGGTGCGGGCAGCACTGCGCGCCGGCGGGCACTGGTGAGTGCGCAGGCCACATGGTAGCGCAGGCGACGGGCGGAGGTGGGCGGGGGGGCACGGGACGGCGGTACGTAACGGGAGGGCGCGGCGAAGGACGCGGGGCCTGCCGCCGGGCTTGCAAAGCTCGACTATGCCACTCGGTGACGTCAAGTGTGCGGTCATATGCAGAATGCGCTTTTCCGTGAGTCAGCCTGCCAGAATGCGCTTTTCCGTGAGGTAGCCTGCCAGAATGCGCTTTTCCGTGAGGGCCCACGCCCAGAATGCGCTTTTCCGTGAGGCGACGCCGCGTTTGCCCAGGTGAGGAAAAGCGCACTCTACGGAAAGGCGCATTCTGACATCATGCTCTCGCGAAAAAGCGCATTCCGTAACTACAGAGTCACGGAATCGAGGATGCCGAGCTCGTCGCCACCGCCGGGACAATCAGCGGATATAGAGCACTGGCTGAGCTGCCCTTCTCGCTTATAAATCACAACGACTCACTCAGCATGGCGAGCATGCATGCGGAGCTCTTCCGCGCCTCACGCGACACCGCAGACTCCGTGGGAATGCGCCTCGTGGTTGCGGCGGTTACTTCACATACTGGCCTATGGCGCACTTCTCGCCGTTATGTCTATCCGGACGGGTCGCGATGACGTCGATCTCCGAGACGCCCACCCAGTCCGGGTGGTCAACGTTCACGTCACAGTAGTAGATTCTCACCCCGTACCTTTTTCCGGCATCGGTGACGATGCCGGTGACGCGGGGGTCCACGGAGCGCCCCAGGACCCTGCCGCCCTCGGCGTCCAGCCCGCCCCCCGACACGGTGCTCCAGCCGCCCTCGCGCCAGCCGGCGGAGAGGTCGACCCTGCCCTCGAAGAACCCCATGCCGCGCGCTATCTCGGCCCTGAGCTCCGGCCGGGCACGGGAGGCCTCGCAGAACAGGGCCTCCAGGCCGTCGGCGTCGTCCTCGTTGAGGCAGGCGAGGACCCTCCTGGAGAGGTCGTGCTCTATCTCCCTGTCGGTGCGGTAGCCGAGGCAGCCCGGGAGGGTGGCGGTCGCTAGGGCGACGCCCGCGGCGAGGAGCCGCCTACGCGTGAGCATCAGAGCCCCCACCCCCTCCATACGAGCCAAGCCTTCTTTGTGCTGTCATCGAAGATCATCAGTTTGCCCCCATACTTCCCGTGAGCGACACCGTTGCAAGCAGACGCCCCAGACGAGTGACCCCTATGTCCGTGCCCACCTCTTCCTATATGCCAGTATAGAGGATATGTGGGTGATCTATGTTAAAAAAGTGCAGAAGTACGGCGATCCCCCTTGCTGGCAAGTCAGGCTCACGCGGTTTTCCTGTAGATGAGCATCCGATGCACGAGAGGTGTGCCGCATGCTAGCGCCGCTTGATGACTGAGCGACAATACTGCGACAGGGAGACGTCACATAAGCAGCTGGCGCGGGTGACACGCACCCATCGCGCATCACCCCACACGCATATCACTCGACAGCACTGGCACGCACCGTCCAGCATGCCTGCCACGTGCCGTCGCGCCAGACACGAAAGCGCCCGGCAGCACGTGGCTGTCGGGCGCTCGTAAGGAAAGCTCTTTGGAACCAACTGCGATGCCTGCCGCAGAGCCGACCGTCGGTCTCTCAAGCAAGCCCCAGTACCTAACGCTAGTCGATGGAGACCTTCGTAACGCTGGCCTTCTCCTCCTGCTTGGGAACATTGACGGTGAGCACACCACCATCAAGCTTGGCGGTAAGCCCGGACGTCGTGGCATCCTTGAGGTAGACCCCACGGCTCGCCTGCCACTCCGTGGTCTCCTTGTGCAGGTAGTTCTTGCCCTTGTCCTCCTCGCTCTCCTTCTTGTCTACCGAGATGGACAGGCGACCCTCGTTGAGCTCCACGTCGATCTCGTCACGCTTGACACCCGAGAGCTCTGCGGTGACGACGTACGCGTCACCCGCGTCCTCCACGTTCATCTTGAAGCTGCCCTCGTTGCTCAGCGCCGAGAGCGGTGCGGAGAAGAACGAGTCAAACGGATCGAATGCCCTACGCAGTGCCCTCTCGTACCTGTCGTACGGAACCATGTTTGCCATACTGATCACTCCCTTGTGGTATGTGGCGCCTCGTGCGTGCGCCTTTGTGTACGCTCATATATATTCCCCGTAGGCACAGTCCTATACCTATAAGACAAAGATTTTCTTATTGATGCGTGCTTAGCTAAGTTAAGTCTGACTATAGCAGATATAGGATAGATCGAACTTGATAGACCAATGGTGCAAAAGTGCCCATGCGTCCGCACGCACCTGACTACGCTGGTCTATGATAAGCTGCGTGAGCAGAGACTAGCTCGGGTGCCATGCGCGGCGGCATGGCATGTGCCCCGGAGGTGCGGTATGGGCGTGAATAACTACGACGATAGGAACGAGGGTGCAGCCCGAGCGTCGCAACCTGCCCCTGCCCCCCCGCCGTCAAAGGACCATGCCCCCCTGCAAGCCGAGTCCGAGCGGGTGCGACCAGTGCGCCCGACGCCGCCCGCACAGAGCGCAATCGCCAAGGCGGACGCACGCGCATCCGAGGCTCTCGCATCTGAGGCTCTGGAAGATCCTGACGTACAGCTCGGATCTGAAGCAATGAGCGGGGAGGGCGTCACGGTAAGTCACGGCGCGCCTTTGCCTCGCTCCGGCGGGGAGCGCCCCGTGTCGGAAACCCACAGCACGGCAACAGGCCACGTCACGGCCTCACCCCGCGCCGCTGCGGGACACACCCTCCACATCGAAGGCACTCCCTCTCGTGTACAGCCTGGTTTCATCCGTCGGCGCGCCCCGCACCATACCCAAGATGCCATCGATGACATAGCGCAGGACGGTAACTCGATCGGCGAGTACACGCACGACTCAAACGTCTCGATTCGGGGAAATGTACGCGGTGGGGCGTTCTCGGGAATGCCCTACCGTAGGGCACGCAGTGGCATAGATCAGGTCAAGAGCGGAAAGTATGGGCGCTATCTTGAGATCCCCAAGGGTCGTCGATCCATTTTCGTATCCCAAGAGCAGCAGAAGCGCCGTCGGTCGGCCCTCTCGCTCGTCGCGATCATAGTCTTTTTGGTCATCGCTTTCCTCATCGTCTGGAGGCTCATCGCGTCAGTCGCCCAATAACCGGTCAAGGGCCTCTGAAGTCCGTGTCCCGCAGCTTGTGGAGCACGCAGAGATGGAGTCCACCTGAACAAAACGCTTGTACGTTAGCGCCCCACAGACCTCGGCCCATCGCGCGCCCCTCCTAAGGCGCCTCGGAAAGGGGCGCGCGGTACGGGTGCCGGGCTTGTGGGACTCGGCCGTGCCACTCGGTGACGCCGAGTGCGCGATCTTAGCACCACTCGGTGGCGTCGAGTGGTACCGCTTTTCCTGACAACTGCGCATATGTTGGCTCCCGTGCCACTCGGTGACGCCGAGTGCGCGGCCTTAGTGCCACTCGCCACCACCGAGTGGCACAGCCAGGCCATGTACAGCGCGGTTCAAGAGTCATCAAAAAGGTGAGCGACGCCGGACGGTAGCAGGACAGCAGCAGGACGGCCAAGAACATTTGGCCTGCTCGTGGAGGGTAATCAGCAATACTCCACTGGCCGAATAGTGCGCGCAGTGATGCAGGGAGCTGAACTTCTTAGATAAAATTGAGATATAGGGACAAATGCAGTTGCACCGTAGCCTGCCTCAGCAACGTGTCACGGATTGCGACACCGGTCAGAGCATGACCGGTGATTACCGTACGTTGCAAAACACTGCGGACAAGGCAGGAAGCGGGACAGATGCGCTCGGGAAGCGGGGGGTGTCATCGTAACGATGAGGGTCATGGTAGTCGAGGACCAAGCCATGTTGCGCGAGTCCCTTGCCATGGCTATCGATGCTCAGGAGGACATGCAGGTTGCGGGAATGCTTGCTGATGCCGCCGAGGCCCCTGATCTCGTGGAACGCATTCATCCCGATCTTGTTCTCATGGACGTATGTACCGAGAATGACTCCAGCGGCATAGTTGCTGCCAAGCAGATAAAGGATCAGCACCCGGAGGTTTATGTCGTCATCATGACAGGCATGCCTGATATTACCTTCGTGCAGCAGACACGCGCCGCGGGTGCCGACAGCTTCGTGTACAAGAACGTCTCCACGACCGAGCTCCTCTCTGTGATTCGTTCCACGATGGAGGGGTATTCCACCTTTCCCGCACGCCCTCGCTTGGCCACAGCAGCGCTCAATCTTACCGACAGCGAGGTCGAGGTGCTGCGTCTGGTCTGCGAGGCAAAGTCGCGCAGGGAAATTGCCTCAGAGCTCTTCCTCTCGGAAGGTACCGTCAAGCGTCGTATCTCAGAGATCTTAGCGAAGACCGGCTATGACAGCATCATGAAACTTGCTGTGAATGCGGTGGCCAAGGGCTACATCGTGCCTCGCCTAAGGGGAGTGTGACGCACTCTCGTCCTCGCCCATCATCCATCCTCGCCCATCATAACGGCGCAGTGGGCCAGATGTCCCAGAGGCCGCCCACAAATGAGCCATGGGGGGCTTCCATGGCCACAGGCAAACGCTGATGATTATCTCAAGGTGAATGTAAGGTAGATGGCTCTCTTTTAACGCTGCTAGCAAGATGGCCTGCAACAGGAGGGCCTGTCGAAGGAAGACGTGGGCAGATGGGAGGCTTCACCTAGAGAACATACGAGATACGGCCGGTCAAGCAGGCTCCCAAAGAGGGAGCCAAGGAGTGGAAGGGAATGGACATCATGAGAAAGGGAAGGGTCATACCCGCGTTTTTCGCTGCGATCGCGGCGGTTGCGGTCTGTCTTTTCGCCTCGGGCTGCCTGGGCACCGGGCCTTCGGAGGCCACGAAGGCGCAGTGGAAGCCCAAATTCGTGGGTACCTGGGACCTGCAGGAGGCCAAGGGCGACAGTAGCTACTCTGCCGAGGACCTCCAATTGGTTCGCGAGATGGGCTATGACTTCTACCTGGAGCTCAAGGAAGATGGTACGGCCGCCCTCGTGATAGACGACGATAAGACGTCAGGCACCTGGGAGGTCAAGAGCGAAAACGTGGCGACGTTCAGCGCCGAGGGCGACACCATGGAGATGAAGCTTGCTGACGGCAAGCTCACCGCCGAAGAAGGTAGCAAGAGCCTCACGTTCGTGAAATCCAACACAAACAAGGGGTCTTCGACAACGGGTACCACGACACCGGCGGCAGGTAACGCAAACGGGTCCTCCACCAGCAGAAGCGGTAGCGAGAACTCCACCACCAAGGTAGACCTTACCCCCGTGACCATTGCCGATGATGAGGTGTGCAAGATCGTTGTCACAAGCAAGGGGGAGGACTTTACGGGAGATCCCGGCTACAGTCTTACCATCACCAACAAGAGCGACAAATCCATCTTCGTCACAGACGCCACTGACAGCTTCTCTGTGAACGGGAAAATGGCTACTGCCTACCTAAACGTGAGCATCAAGGGCGGTATGTATGCGGACAGCTTCATGTATTTCACGAGAGATGAGCTGGGTGGTGGCCTCGACAGCCTTACGGCCGTCGAGGGCGAGATTGAGGTCTATAGTGACGGTGACTTCGAGGAGCTGGGTCACTATCCGTTCCGCATGTAGCGTGTCTTGTGGTCGACGTGGGGCGTGAGGCCCACCCACCTGTCTGCCTGGACCTCTCGTCGGTCTGGCACTTATCACGGGACATGGGAACATGAGACCATAGGCCACAAGGCAAAAAGAAGCCAGGAGGCACTATGCGTTCAGGAGTGTCCCGCAAGAGCGTCCTTTGGGCAGCAGGCCTCGGCCTGCTGCTCCTTGTGCTCGAGCTTGCGCTTCCCTCGACGACGCGGGTGTGGCCCTACCCGCACGAGAGTGCCTATGGTACCACCGGTCCCATGATACTGATGGTGCCACTGTTGGGGCTCTGGACGCTCTCGATATGGCAACGCTGCCCAGATGCACAGGTCAGGTGCTACCTCATGCGCTGTGCCGCCATGCTTGCCCTCCTTCAGCTGGTCGCACTCGTCAAGTACACCGCGCAGAGCGACGCTGCGGTTGCCCTCGGCTGGTACCTCTACTACCCAACCATCGTTTATGTGCCGCTACTCGTGCTCTTCTGTGCGCTCAAGACGACGGGACTCGAGCGGCGCAGCTGGGTACGGAGGCTCAAGGTCTGTCTGCTTGTGGCGGGAGCAATCCTCTGCCTGCTCGTACTTACCAACGATTTGCATCAGCTCACCTTCCTGTTCGATCCCCTCGACCCACTCTGGGACGTTCGCTATAGCTATGGTCCGGTCTATGGTGCCGTCTATGCGTGGCTCGTGCTCGTGCTTGGAGCGTTCTATACGCTGACTGCCGTCTATGCCCGGGGCATGCGCAGACGGCTTGTAGCACTCGTCTTCGTGATGACCCTACTGGTCTTTGCATACTCCATCTCGTACAACTTCCGTTTTGACCCTGCCCTCAACAGCAACTTTGCGCTCACGTTCACGATAAGCTGCGTCGTGAACATCGAGGGTTGTTTGCAGCTGGGACTCTTTCCCGCTCACAAGAAGCTCACGCGACTTTTCGAGTCCATGCCCTTCGACGTCAGACTCCTGACACACTCTGGCGAGACGGCCTTTGCATCCAAGGCGGCGGCTTCGGTACCCGACAGCGTACGGGAGCGACTTACGCACTTCGAAATGCATCCCGGTGCACGGGTGACCTTGGAAGCTCCTGGCGAGAAAGACAGGCTCTATAGAGGCTTTGGCGTGAGCGGCGGGTGCGTGCTCGTGAGCGAGGACATCAGCGAACTCAACGAACGGCGGCAAAGGCTCGCCGTGCAGCTGCTCCAACTGCGGCGGCGCAACCGCGTGCTGAGGCATGCGCATGCCGTTCGCGAAAGCCTATATCGCCAGCAATGCGAGGAAGAGCTTCTGGATGAGGTCGATGCCTCAGAGAAACGGTCCAGGCCATCAGGAGGATACTCGCGTCGTTGCCCCCCACATCCGATGAACCCGCCCGTATCGAGCGGCGTCGCAAGCTGCTTCTTGTCAAGTTGTTGGTCTCATACTGCAAGCGCAAGGGCGCGCTCGTGCTTTTGGGAACGGATGACACGAGCTTTGATGCGCAGCACCTGAGGCTTGTGATAAATGAGAGCATGGCAGATGCCCGCTCGTCGGAGCTTGACTGCGCTGCCTGGGTGGGCTTGGATCGTCCGCTACCCATCCAAACCGTGAACACCATCTATGACTGTATGTACGACGTTCTGACGGCGGCGTTCGTGCGTAAGGACGCGACACTCATGGTCTTTGTCACCGAGAAGGAAGCGGACCTCGTGGAGTTGCGCTGCGCCCTCGAGACGACAAAGAGCGAGCAGAGCAGCCCCTATGCCTTGGGAGACGAGTTGCGTCGCCGCCTGGAGATGCGTGACGTCCAATTTGGCCTTGAGGAAGATGAGGGCGTCCTGCACCTAAACGTCCTCATAGCAGCGCCTGCGGCCGAGCCCGCAGCTGCCCTGACGGGAACATGATCATGGCTTCGGGTCTCGTGTTTCCCAAGCACGTGGTGCTGGAGTTTATGATCGTGCTCCTTACGCTACTTGCCACGCTTCAGCTAACCTTTGCCCTCATGAGAGCCGCTTTTCTTGCCACATCGGCATCAGAGCGTCGTGGTCGCCTTCTTGGTGTGCTCTATGCCGTCTTTTTGTGCCTAGACTTTGTGGTGATGGCTGCGGTCTGCGTAAGCGGTGCCTATGGGGGCCCACTCTTTGTCCTTGAGTTCTTTAGTCTTCGGGCGCCGCTCATGGTACTGATGTGGGTGGTCGCGCCCTCCATGGCGGTGGCCTGTATGCAGGTGGTCCTCCTGCGGCGTCCTCTACTCCTGTGTGACGTGGTCGTGTTACTTGCGGTCCTGCCTCCTGTCGCCCAGGAGCTTGGCCCTCTCTGGCCCTTCGCCCTCATCCTTATGGTGGCCTACTTCGTTGGCAGGGGGGTAGGCGATGCGGGCGAGCTGCTGAGGCTGAGGAAGCTGGGTCTTACGCGCTTCTCGCCGGGGGAGGCGTTGGGCGTCGTAACCGAAGGCATGCTTTGTACCAGAGACGATGGTCGCGTCCTTTTCATGAACGATGCCATGCGCTCCTGTCTGGGGGAGCTTGGCCTCCCGCTCGACCTGGGAGACTTTCGAGACCTTTGGGAGAGGATCGTGAGCCTTGCTGCGGGAGGCGCACGCTCGACAGACGGGAGCGAGCATGGGGTAAGGATACGCATTAGCGCAGACGAGACGCGCTACTTCACCTGTGAGCCCCTCTCAACGAGACACAAGGGCAGGTGCATCATCGCCTATGATATAAGCGAACGCGACCAGCTTGATCGCCGCCTTGAGCGAACGGGCGAGGAACTCGAGCGTGCCGGGACGGAGCTTGCCGAGTCACTTCAACGCGTGCAGGAGGTGGCGCGCATACAGGCGAGCCTGCACATGCGCTCACGCGTGCATGACGTCATCGGCCAGCGTGTCTCTATCCTGCACCGCTATCTTGAGGACGATCAGTTGCCTGACGAGACGGTGGCGACGCTTGAGCCACTGCTGGTGGGTATCCTGGACGATCTGCGCGTCCATGAGGCGGATGATCCCCAGGCCTCGCTCGCCGCCGTCATCGCCGCCTTCGAGCTGGTGGGTGTCAGGTTCTGCGTCACGGGATCGCTTCCGGTCGACGATGAAGTGGCGGGGCTCTTCGTACGCGTGATTCGGGAGGCCTCGACCAATGCCCTGCACCATGGGCAGGCGCACACCATCTGGCTTTCGATGGACCAGACGGCGCGCTCGGCACATCTCTCTGTGGAAAACGATGGTACGGTACCTGCCGCCGTGCGTGAGCGAGGGGGCATAGCCGGAATACGGCGACGTGTGGCGAGCGCGGGAGGTTCCCTCTCCATTAACAGGGAACCACGCTTCTCGATACATGTAGAGGTACCTCTCGCACGGTAGAAGGATGTCCCTGTGGCGGGTACCCGCAGAGCGGGGCGGGGCGGGATGGAGCGCCACCTGCCTCCTTCCCTCGCGCGATAGTGCCCCGCAGATTCTGGGGCACTAAGGAAAGGAGCTCAACTGGGCAAACGTCCGCAGGAAGGTACCCCGCAGATTCCGGGGCACTAAGGAGGCGGGAAGCCGGGGTCCTTGAGACGCACCCGACAATGCGCTCCGGTGATGCCTTGCGTCTCGACGTGAAAGCCCCACTCGTAGGGCGGCGAGAACGTCTATTTCCAAGGGTCCCTCTCGAAGAGTGGTTCGGGCGCAGCCGGGCGATCCGAGAAGGGATCATACCCATCGTCGTCCTCGTTCTCGGCCCGCAGAAAGGGCTCGTCGTCGGGGTCGAGGGCGCCGATGGGGTCCCACCCATCCGCTAGCCTGTACTCGCGCTCAACAGCGACTGTGGGCGTAAGTGCAGGGATGACACGGCCGCCAGATGACGCCTGCCGCCTCGCAAGACGTCCCTCGCGCCCGGCAGTCTTGCCCCGGCCCGATAGCTCGCCACCTGTGGCCGCACGGCCCGCGTGCGACTCCGCTCGCATGGGCTCAGGCGATCCCTTGGCCTGCTCACTTCGCATAGATGTCGGAAAAGGCAACAAAGCTGCAGAGGCTGCCATCATACTGGGAGAGGTCGAGGCTGCTATAGAGCGACTTTGGGGCAGCCGTCGCGGTGGCTCGAGTCGTGCCACCCTCGCTGGCGATGAGAACGGTCCAGTAGTAATCATCCATTTCTCCGTAGGCGCAGATGAATGAGGTGCTGCCGGACTGGGTGGGGTGCGAGGTCTGGGTAGGCTGCTGAGTGGTCGGGGCGCTCTGGGTTGGCTGGGCAGGTTGGGCGGTGTGGGCAGACTGCGGGAGCTTCGCTGAGTGCTGGTCTACGACCTGCTTCTTGCCGGTAAATCCACAGAGGTTCATGATGGCCTGCACCGCAGAGTCCGAAAGTGAGCTGGCACCCGACGGCAGTTCGGACGTGGGAATGTCAAGGCGTATGCCACTGAATTTGGTACCCTCGGAGAGGAGCTCCGAGTCGGTAGAACCCTTGCCCGCATCATAGGAGCGCGAGAAGGGCTGCGGACTGAAGGTGATCGTACCCTTGCGCTCGGAGTTGTAGAGGGCCTCAAGGGCGTTGTTCGGGTCGATATAGTTACCCTCGAGTATGAACTTCTGCTGAGACAAGAAGTTAGAGATGATCTTGGGATTGTAGGAGAAGTAATCCACCAAATGGTGGTAGTCGGCAGGCGACGACGACGATATCTCGAGGTCAACCGTTGAGCCCGCCTTCACTTTGCTACCCGGCTCGGGGCTGCAGCTGACGACGACGCCGAGGTCCTTATCAGACTTGACATACGTGACATTTGCCTTAAGCCCCGCTGCCTCGATGACCGAAAGCGCGCTCTTCTCCTTCTTACCAAGTACATAGGGAATGGTGTGAGACTGAGCGATGGTGAGCGTGATGGTGTCGTTCGAGCTAAAGTTGCTGCCGGCAGCAGGCTCCACGGCTATGACCGTGCCCGCAACCTCGCTTGAGGCCTGATAGGTGAGGGTGAAGTTCTGGGCTCCCACATCCTCTAGGGCGGCCTTTGCGTCATCGAGGGGCATGCCCGTCACGTCAGGAATCGTGCGAGCCACACCCACATGCAGCGTCACCTGGCTACCTACCGCAAGGCGGCTTCCGATGGCGGGATCGACGCTTATGACCTTGCCCACGCCATCATCGACACGCTCCTCAACGACGCTCACCGAAAAGCCCTTCTCCGTGAGCGTCGTGGTGGCCAGGCTCTGTGACTTGTTGACAACATCGGGAACGACCTTGCCACCCCAGAGCTCCGCGCCATAGGCCACGAATGCGCCAACGGCGATCATGGCTGCCGCCATGAACAGGAAGACTATGAGCGTACGTGCCTTACTGCGACTCTTACCCTCTCCTGGCACAACCTTGGAGCGCATGACCCTGCGTCCATGCCTGCCGTTTCCCCTCTCATCAACGTCGCCGGCGTCAACCGCGCCGCTCAGGGGCTGCTGGACGACACCGCCCACAAATCTTCCGAACACGTCCGTCGACATGTCCCCACCTTGGTTACGAAGCTCCTCCGTCGGTATGGGGAGCAAAACCGCGTTGCCATGCGGCGCATCCGACCCTGCCGCCGAATCTGCCGTGGCATCCAAGTCGAGCGAGGGCACGGTATCGGACGCGGTCCCGGAGGCCATCTCGGCCGTGGGCTCCTCGGCCACCTCGACACGGTCCGCTTCAATAGTGTCCTTAGGCGCGGCGTGAGCGGGCGTATGCGTTGAGGTGACCTCAACGGCAGGCCCGGGAGCCGCGTGAGCGGGCGTGGGGGTAGCGTCAAACTCGGGCGCGGCATGAGCGGGCGCGAGAACGGCAGCGTCCTCGAGCTCGACATCGGTGTCTGACTCAGCGTTAGTGTCGGACTCAACGCTAGTGTCTGACCCAGTTTCAGGTACCGCAGCATGGGCGGGACGATGCTTGGCTGACTCGGGCGCTTCTACGGGTTCTGCCTCCGCCACGGACTCGGGCGCGACATGAGCAGCATGGGCTGCGTGCGCGGGCACGGCAATATCCTCGACCTCAGGCGTAGCCGCGAAATCAAGCGGAGCCGCATGTGCGGGAGTAGCGACAGACTCGGACTCCGGAGCGGGTCCGCCCGCATGTTTGGGTGCATGTGTGCCCTCTACCTCGTGCTCGACTCCTGGCGCAGGATTCACCTGCCCCTCGGATGCCTCAGACGACTCGACCACGTCGTCGCGCTCCTCTGCTGCCATCAGAGTCCCTTCTGCCTGCGAGCTGTATTGGATCACATGGCGTATGAACGAACGCCGCGCCATATCGTTCTCGCTGCCTCTTGGTCACAGAATGCAAGTTAGGATAGCATGCCTTGCCCCGTGGCGGGGCGCAGAGCCGCGAATGCCAAGAAAGACCGTCAAACCAACGGCACGGTTTCCGTGATCGCCATGTCGCACCCGACGGCCTTCTGGTACCCAAGCTGGCCCCCGTCGCTGGAAAGCAGGCCGATGGCGATTGGAGCCGCGAGCGGGCTGATTTTTGCGCTTTCGCCTAACCGTTAGCCCTGTGGTTATGCCTTTAAGCGAAATAGGAGGCTTCGTGAGTTCGTGTGGGTAGGTGGTTGCGTCACCGCCCCGGTGGGGCGG
>ERZ772924.495-NODE-495-length-19014-cov-5.411309_pt1 | contig 19014 bp, 15 predicted proteins | sample MGYA00512116_ERZ772924 | MGnify/ENA primary metagenome ERZ772924 (study PRJEB29015, sample SAMEA2737920) | human oral metagenome | biome: human oral; feature: human-associated habitat; material: dental | place: China | collected 2134 ...
CGCCATGCGAGCACCTGTTCGGCGGAAACCTCGATCAATGTCGTTCCCTCTCGTCTTCATCGCCCTCGGCGTCATCAGCCACAACGCGCCCGTCACCATCGCCGGTGCGGTGCTGCTGCTGATGCAGCAAACCTTCCTCGTGCGCTACCTGCCGTGGGTAGAAAAAAACGGGCTGACCGTCGGCATCATCCTGCTTACCATCGGCGTTCTCGCCCCGCTCGCCAGCGGCAAAATCACCCTCGGCGCAGGCGACTTCCTTGACTGGAAAAACCTGATTGCCATCGCCGTCGGCATCCTCGTTGCCTGGCTCGCCGGACGTGGCGTGCCGCTGATGATGAACCAGCCGCGCGTCGTCCCCGGCCTCATCGTCGGCACGGTGCTGGGCGTCGCCTTCCTCAAGGGCATTCCAGTCGGCCCACTGATTGCTGCCGGCATCCTCTCGCTCTTTCTCGGACAGGGCGATTAGGGCACAAAAATCGGCCAGGGCAGACCACGCGAAACCGCTAAAATAGCGCCCGAATCCTCGCTAATACCCGCGCCCGTCGTTGCTCCGCAGCGGCGGGCGTTTTCCCGCAGAACCCCATGAATACACCCGAACCCGCTCCTGCCGCCACGCCCTAGGGCGTGCATCTCAAACTGCTCGGCATGACCGCCCTTTGGGGCGCGTCCTATCCCTGGGCAAAAACCATCACCGGCGCGATGCCCATCCTCACCGCCGCCACCCTGCGCTTCCTCCTCGCCGCACTCGTCCTGCTCTACTGGCTGCACCACCTGCGCCGTCTGCGCAGCCTGCTCACCCTCTCCCGCCGCCAATGGGGCGCGATGGTGCTGGCCGCGCTCTCCGGCATCACCGTCTATACCGCCAGCTTTATGTACGGCGTGCAGCGGATGCCGGCGGGCAAGGCGGCGGTGCTGTTTTCGCTCAGCCTGGTGCTGACCCTGCTCTCGGCGGCGTGGTTTTTCGGCGAACGGCTGAACGCGCGCATCATCGCGGGAATGGCGCTTGCCGTCTGCGGCTCGGCGGTGGTCATCGCCCAGGGCAACCCGCTGACGCTGTTGCACGGCGGCATTGGTACCGGCGAAATCCTTATCGGCTTCTGCATCCTCTGCTGGACGGCCTACACCCTCATTGGCCGCCGCGTCCTCGGCGGCATGGATGCGCTGACCACTACCGTCTGCACCCTGCTTCTCGGCGCGCTGATGCTGTTGCCATTCGCGCTTGCCATCGACGGCACCGCCGCCTGGGGCGCACTCGCCCGCGCGACGCCTGGATTGCCATGTCCGGCATCGTCTTCGGCTCGACCGTACTCGCCTACGTCTGGTACTTCGACGGCATCCGCAGCCTCGGCGCGGGGACGGCGGCGGGCTACCTTACCCTTGAGCCCGTCTTCGGCGTGCTTTTCGCCGCCCTCTGGCTGCACGAAAGCCTGCACTGGTCGCTGATTGCGGGCGGCAGCATCGCCTTCGCCGGGATGATTCTGATGTATCTCGGACGGCGCGGCCTCAAAGCAGGGCGACAGCGTAGCGCAACAAACTGAAGGCAATCGCCCACATCACCACGCCAATCACCGTGTCCAGCACGCGCCAGGTGAGCGGGCGGCGGAACAGCGGCAACAGCAGCCGCGCGCCAAAACCCAGCGCGAAAAACCACAGCGCCGACGCCGCCACCGCGCCGCAGAGAAACAGCACCTTGGCGGCAGGCGACAGCGTCCCGGCAATGCCGCCGACAATCACCACCGTGTCCAGATAAACGTGCGGATTGAGCAGGGTAATCGCCAGCGTCAGCAGCACCGCCTGCCGCGCGCTGCCCGCCGCTTCCGCGCCGTCATCTGTCATCACCGCGCCGCCGCGCCACGCCGCGCGGAACGCCCGCGCGCCATAAACCAGGAGAAACAGCGCGCCAACCAGCGCCAGCGCCACCGACGCCACCCGGCTTTCGCCAATCAGCGTGCCGAGGCCGAAAACGCCGAGCGTCATCAGGGAAAAATCACAAAGAAAACAGGTCAGCACGATGGGCAACACCTGCCAGCACCGAAGCCCTTGCTTCAGCACAAACGCATTCTGCGCACCGATGGCGACAATCAGCCCGCCAGACACCAAAAAACCTTGAAGAAGCGCATTCATAAAAACCTCACAAAAAACCGGAAGACGGCAACACTACGCTGACAAAAACAGATTGCCGGATCATCATGGCAGTCCGCGCGGACACCGGAGTGGCAGCCAACCAACAAGAAAATCCCTAATAATTTACGAATTACAGAAGAAAAACACCCGATTTTTACCAGTTTATTACCATTATGAGCAATATTTACTATAATCCCGCACTTTATCACCAAACGGAGACTACCACCCATGCAGCAAACCGCATCCCCCTGGAAAACCCGCCTGCGCGCGCTTGGCCCCGGCATCCTCATGGCGTCCGCAGCTGTCGGCGGCTCGCACCTCGTCGCCTCCACCCAGGCCGGCGCGCTCTACGGCTGGCAACTGGCGCTCATCATCGTGCTGACCAACCTCTTCAAATACCCGTTCTTCCGCTTCAGCGCGCACTACACCCTCGACAGCGGCAAAAGCCTGATCGAAGGCTACGCGGAGAAAAACCGCGTGTACCTCTGGGTCTTCCTCATCATGTGCTTCCTCTCCTCGACCATCAGCACCGGCGCGGTCGCCCTGCTCACCGCCGTCATCATCAAAATCTCCATCCCGGGGCTTCCCCTCTCGAATAACGCCCTTTCGGTGCTGGTCGTCGCCTCCTGCGTGCTGATTCTGTTGATGGGGCGCTACAAAGCGCTCGACCGCCTCTCCAAAATCATCGTCATCAGCCTGAGTATCACCACCATCGCTGCGGTCGCCATCGCCATCAATAAAGGCATGCAGATGCAGGAAGGCTTCATCGAACCCTCGCCGTGGAATCTTGCTGCGCTCGGCTTCATCATCGCCCTGATGGGCTGGATGCCCGCGCCGATAGAAATCGCCGCTATCAACTCGCTCTGGGTCACGGCGCGGCAGCGGCACGAGCCGGTCAGTTACCGCGACGGCATGTTCGATTTCGACGTTGGCTACATCACCAGCGCCGTGCTGGCAATCGTCTTCCTCGCCCTCGGTGTGTACGTGCAATACGGCAACGGCGAAACCCTGGAAATCCAGAAAGGCGGACTATACGTGGCGCAGCTCGTCGGCATGTACACCAAAACCATTGGCGAATGGGCGCGACCGCTGGTTGGCTTCATCGCCTTCGCCTGTATGTTCGGCACGACCATCACTGTTATTGACGGCTATTCGCGCGCGGTCGCCGAATCGGTGCGGCTGGTACAAGGCCGCGAATACTTCCGCACGCGCGAACTGTTCGCCTGGATTCTATGGACATCGACCTCCGGCCTGGCACTGATTTTGTGGTTTAACAGCGCTCTTGCCGAACTGCTGAAATTCGCGATGATTTCCGCCTTTCTCGCCGCACCGGTCTTCGCCTGGCTCAATTACTGGCTGGTCAGGCAAGACAAGAAACACAAACTCTCCCCAACGATGAATGTATTGGCCATAGTCGGACTGATTTATCTGATGGGTTTTGCCGTGTTGTTTGTACTGAACTTTGCCGGAATATTGGCCTGAGGCTGAATGACGACAATAAAAAATCCCCGCTGTGCGGGGATTTTTTTATCTGAAATTAGAGCCATTTTTCCTCACTCAGCATCAATCCGTTCAATTCATCGCGCGTATGCTGCCAGTTGGGCAGATGCAAATCCATCAGCATTTGAAACTGTTTATTATGGTGCCGTTCCAAAAGATGCACCAATTCATGCACCAAGATATATTCCAGACAACCATGCGGTTTTTTTATGAGCTCCGAGTTTAACCAGATACGGCGGGTTTCGGTGTTGCAACTGCCCCATTTGGTTTTCATGCGTTTGATGCCCCATGCGCTTGGGGCGGCGATTTTTTCCTGCCAGCGGGGCAGAATGCGGGCGATTTCTTTTTTTAAGGTGCGACGGTAGAAATTTTCCAACAGCCGCATCCGCTCTTGCTGCGTGCTGTCTGCTTTGACAAACAGGGTAATGTATTGCTTGCCCGCTTCCACTTTTGCCCTGCCTTCGGTGTGGACAATTTTCAGGCGGTAGCTGCGCCCCCATAAAAAATGCCCTTCGCCGATAACCATCTGCCGATGGCTTTGGCGTGGCTGGTCAAGAAATTTCTGCTGCTGCTTTTTAATCCAAACCAGGCGCGAAGCTACCGCCGCGCGGATAGCCGTATCGCGCATGGTTTCAGGGACGGCAACGCGCACTCTGCCGTGCGGTGGCAAGACGGCGATGTGCAGGTTTTTAATCGCTTTGCGGTGCAGCTCGCATTGCAGGCTGCCGATGGCAATGGTCTCCGTCATCGGTAGGCTTCCTGCTGTTTGATTAGCTCGATAAAAGCGGTTTCGTCTGCCGCCTTTTCCCGCAACAGCGGACGCAATACTTTGAGCAACTGTTTCGTTTTCATCGGGTTGTTTGCCCAATTGTCGGGTTTGTTTTGCAAAATGGTGGCATCCAAATGCGCCACCCAATCCGCATCCTGCGCGATGTTGTCATAAAGCGCACGGCGGGCGGGTGTGTTGATTGCGGGCGGATATTTCTGTAAACCGGGCTGTTTGATCTGCCGCACCAGTTCGGCGATTTTTTGCAGATATTCCTGATATTCGATGCTTTGCTGTTTGCGCTGCTCAATCAATTCTTCCAGCAGCACCGACATTTTTTCGTAATACTTCGGATTGACCGGATTTTCATCGACAATCGCGCTGCGCACGTTGTTTTCAATCACTTCTGCCATCAGTTCGGGATTGGCCCTGATGTTTTCTGGCAATTGGTCGGTCTGGTTCGCCATTATCAAATCCAGCACGCCCCATTCTTCCAGATTTTGTAGCACTTTACTTTCTTCGGCTTTGACATAGCGGTTCAGCAGGCGGCGCATTTCTGCGTCTATGGATTTGGTATCCAGTTTGTCCGCCCCTGCCACGCGCAGTGCCTCGCGCAATTTCTTGTATTTGTCCATATCATCTTGCAGCGCGGCGATTTCTGCCGCGCTATATCCCGCCTGCGCCAAATCCGTCGCCAATTCCATATAGCAGCCCATGAATTTTGCCACCGCCTGATAAAAATGCAGCCTTAACGCCAGCTTTTCCGGCGAACTGCTTTCGCCATTCGTGCCGCAGAAATACGCCACATAAGCCGCCTCGTCTTTGGGCGCGGGTACGGGTTCGCAGATGATTTTCACCGCCTCCCAGGCCGCATCCAAATCTTTTTTGCCTTCCGTCAGACGGTCTTTTATCAGTCCCTCGATGTCTTGCGCCAGATAATTGGCAAACGCGCCCCCGGTGTAGTCTTTGATGGATTGTTCCAGCGATTTGAACAAATCCTGATAATCGACGATATAGCCGTATTCTTTTTCCTTGTCATTGACGCGGTTGACGCGGCAAATCGCCTGAAAGAGATTATGGTCGGCCATTTTCTTGTCAATATAGAGATAGGTCGCAGACGGCGCATCAAAGCCCGTCAGTAATTTATCCACCACAATCAACAGTTTCATCCGCGCCGGCTCTTCAACAAAGCGTTTTTTCACCAGCGTTTCAAATTCGTCAAACCGTCGCATCGCGCTTTCTTCATCGGGTGCTTCAAAAAAATCCTTCAACATTTTGCGGTAGGTTTCATATTTGAAAAGTTGTTCGGTCTGCAAATCGCCCTCGCCCCGGAGTTTGTCGGAAGTCGGCACAAAGCTGGTAACAACGGCGGTTTCCTTAAATCCCTCTTTGACAAACAGCCCGTACACCATACACGCCTGATAGACACTGGCGCACACCAGCATCGCATTGCCGTGCCCGCTTATGAGCGCGGGTTTGGTTTCCATATCCATCAGAATATCGGCAACGATTTGTTTGAGCCGCTCCTCGCTCGATTGCAGTTTCTGCATCGTTGCCCAGCGCTGGCGGATTTGCGATTTTGCCAAATTGGAAAGGTTGGCGGTTTTCAAATCAAACCATTCATCAAATTTTTTCGGCGAACTGAGATATTGCCCAATATCCCGCGCCTCATAGCGCAAATCCAATACCACGCCGTCTTGCACCGCCTGGTCAAAGGTATAGGTGTGGATATATCTACCGAACACTTCCACCGATTTTTGTTTGTCTGCTTTCAACAGCGGCGTGCCGGTAAAACCGATAAACAAGGCGTTAGGCAGGATTTTTTTCATTGCCGCGTGCAGCTTGCCCGACTGCGTGCGGTGGCATTCGTCCACAAAGACGAAAATATCGCCCTTGGGCACAAAATCCGCGCTGGTGCCGCCGATTTCACCGATAAAGCCGTCAGCATAATCTTCGGCATCGTAATCCGTTTCTGTCGCCGTGCGCCCGAACTTGTGCACCAGTGAACACATCAGCGCGGGGGTGGGGCTGTTCAGTTGTTGCAGCAAACCCGCGCCGCTTTTGCTGCGGGCGATGCTTTCGCCCACGCCGTCAAATACCTTTTCAATCTGCTCGTCCAATTCCGTGCGGTCGGTGATGATAAGCACGCGGCTGTTTGCCACATTTTCCAGAATCCATTTCGCCAGCCACACCATCGTCAGGCTTTTGCCCGAACCCTGCGTGTGCCAGATGATGCCCGGCTCGCGGCGGCGGATAAAATCCTGCGCGGCGGCGATGCCCTCGTATTGATTATGGCGGCCAACCTTTTTCGTGCCACGGTCGAAGATAGTGAAGTCATGAATCATGCGCAAAAAGCAGCTTTTTTCACACAGCGACACCAAAGCCGCATCCAGCGGATTTTCCGCACCATTGCCGCCTTTCCATTGCAGATAATAATTTTCGCCCGTCTCCACAGTGCCGTAACGCAGCCCCTGCGTATTGTTGCCCGCCATTACCAGCTGCATCGTGCTGAAAAAACTGCGGATAAATTCAGGTTTTTGGTTGTCGATATTCTGGCGGATGCCCTCCACCACATCCACACCCGAACGCTTCAATTCCAGCACGCCCAACGCCAGCCCGTTCACATACAGCACAATATCGGGGCGTTTGTCGTGCGCGCCTTTCACCGACACCTCTTCGGCGACGGCAAAATCATTGTTGTGCGGATTGCGCCAGTCCACCAGCCACACCGTTTGCGTTTGCGCGCCCGCCGCAGGAGCGACTTTCACACCGTAGCGCAAAAGCTGGTACACATCTTTATTGGCATCGTAGAGCTTGCGCACCCCGCCCACCGCTGCCGCCTGCTCCAGCTTGTGCAGCGTCTTGGCAATCAGACCGTCTGCAACGCCCTGCTTTTGCAGCCACGCGGTCAAATCGGCGGTGCGGATATTTCGGTTGTCCTGCCCGTGCAGGCTGCCCAAGCTGCGATAGCCCAACGTGGCAAACAAATCCAGCACACGGTTTTGCGTTTCGCGTTCGGGGGCGTTGATGGCAGATGGTCGGGTCATGGGTGTTCTCCTTGATTGGGGTTTCAGGCTGCCTTTACTGCGGTTTGCTGCGGCTCAACGCCAACAGCTCGGCAATATCGCTCTCGCCCTGCTGTTCTTTGATGGCGCGTTGCGCGGCGGCATAGCGTTCGTATTCGGCGGCGGCTTTTTCATCGGCTTGCTGTTTTGTGATTGTGCCTGCGCCTTGCAACACATTGCGGTCGTTGAACTGCAAAAACTGGTCCAGTTTCTCCTGCCAGTCGTGCAGAAAGATTTGTTTCTTGCGCTTCACTTGGTCTTCGGCAAAATCCAGCCACATGGTAACAATGCGGTTCAGTTCGCCGATTTCGTCCTGATGCAGATAGTTTTTCGCCGTTTTGATGTCGGACTTGCGCACGCTGCCCGTTGCCGTGTGCGTAAGCCCCATCAAAGGCTGCGATGCGTCGGCGCGGCGGTACACCAGCTCGGCGGCAGTCTGCCCCGTGCAGGCAAAATGCAGCTTGTTTTGCATGGTTTGGAAAAAGCGTGTGGTGTCCCTGAAACCTGGCTGGTAATCCGCTGCCAGCGCGAAAATCTCGCGCACGCGCAGATAAACGCGCTTTTCGCTGGCGCGGATGTCGCGGATGCGCTCCAGCAATTCATCAAAATAATCGGGCGCGGCGACTGTGCCGACAGGCGGATTTTTCAGGCGTTCGTCGTCAATGGCAAAACCCTTTTGCAGATACTCGCCCAGCGTGCGCGTCGCCCACTGGCGGAACTGCGTGCCGCGCGTGGAGCGGACGCGGTAGCCGATGGCGATAATCATCGGCAGGGCGTAGTGTGCGATTTCGCGGCGGATTTCTCTGCCGCCTTCGGTTTGAACTATTGAGTAATACTCAATAGTTGCCCGTTCGGGCAGTTCGCCCTCTGCCAATATCGCCTTGATATGTTTGTTGATATTGGACACGGTGGTCTGATACAGCGCGGCAATTTCCGCCTGCGTCAGCCAAAGCTGTCCGCCCAACTCGCGCAGAGCAAATTGCGCTGTGCCGTCTTGGGTGGTGTAGAGGATAAGCGTGTTGTCGGTCATGGTGTGCTTTCGGGTTTGCTTTGCTGAGGTTGCTTTCAGGCTGCCTTTTGTGTTTGCCGGTATTCAGCTTGTTTTCAGGCCGTCTGAAACCTATTTTTTCAACTTGGCAAACGCATCCGCCATCGCGCTGTTTTGTGGGGCGCGTTCGCGCTGGGGTTTGCCGCTTTTCAGGCTGCTTCGGTTGTTGTTTTGGCTGCGCGAGTTTCGGCTTCCTTCGCTTTCAGGCTGCCTGAAACTGCGTTTTTCCGCGCCTGCGCTGTCGTTCAGGCGCATGGTGAGCGCAATGCGTTTGCGCGGCACGTCCACTTCCAGCACTTTCACTTTGACCACGTCGCCCGCTTTTACCACGTCGCGCGGGTCTTGCACGAAGCGGTCGGCGAGCGCGGAGATGTGCACCAGCCCGTCTTGATGCACGCCGATGTCCACGAATGCGCCGAAGTTGGCAACGTTGCTCACCACGCCTTCCAGCACCATGCCGACTTGCAGGTCGTTCATGTCATGCACGCCTTCGGCGAAGGCGGCGGTTTGGAATTCGCCACGCGGGTCGCGCCCGGGTTTTTCCAATTCCGCCAGAATGTCTCGCACGGTGGGCAAGCCGAAGCGTTCGTCAATAAAGTCGGCAGCCTGAATTTGGGCGATTTGGCTGCGGTTGCCAATCAGCTCGGCGGCGGTGATGCCTTGTTTTGCCAGCATTTTGGCGACCACGGGATAGGCTTCGGGGTGGACGGCGGATGCGTCGAGCGGTTGGAAAACTTGCGCGCCCAAAGCTTGGGCAAAGGCTTTGCTTGCTGCTGCCACGTCCAAACCGGCGGATACCGGAGCGACCAATAATTTAGCCATGATATGTGTCCTTTCTATTTGGAGGTTGTCCGTCTTGGAGGTTGTCCGTCGCCGCCGTGATGCAGACGTAACGGTAATGGCTTAATACTAACAAACAAACCGCATTTCCAACAAGGTTAAATGTTAATGGATTGAGCGAAAATGCAATGGATTTTTAAGAAACGCTTAGAAAGCCGGTTAAAATTACCCCTCCCCTTTCCTTTTAATTTTTCCTGATTACTGCGGACAATGACCGTTTAAAATGAAAAAAGCCAAGCCCTGTAACATACAGAACCCAGCTGATAGCAACCATCTGAACAGGTTTTAATGAATACTCAAGATTTAAAGGATTCTTACCTTCAAATTCGAGTTTTCAGACGACCTCTCGCTCCAGCAGCCAAATCTGTCGTAGGTCAGATTCTTGAATCTGACATCTCCATCTGCCACAACGCGTAAAGAAAACAGAAACATCAAATATTCGTCGGATACAAATATCCGACTACACATTACACAGCAATGTCTCCGCAACTGATTTTCTTCCGCAACGCAAAGACAAAAAGGTTGTCTGAAAACCTTGAATCAGGTTTTCAGACAACCTTTCATTCTAGCAGACCGATTAGGTCAACCCATCAAGCCTGTTTCAACTTCGCATCGGCATTGCGCAACGCGGTGCGCAGACCTTCCTCGATAACGGGATGGTAGAACGGCATATCCAGCATTTGCGGAACGGTCATCTTCATTTGATGCGCCCATGCCAACAGGTGCGCCAAATGTTCGGCGGCCGGGCCTAAGATTTCCGCGCCGATGAAGCGGCCGGTGGCTTTTTCGGCATACAGGCGCATATGGCCTTTGTTTACCAGCATCACGCGGCTGCGGCCTTGGTTTTTAAACGATACTTCGCCGATGACAAATTCGTCGGGCTGGTATTGCGCGGCAACCTGCGCGTATTTCAAACCGACAAAGCCGATTTGCGGATTGGTGAACACTACGCCGATGGTGCTGCGGCGCAAACCGCCGACGATATTCGGGTAGCGGCCCGCATTGTCGCCGGCAATCTTGCCTTGGTCGGCGGCTTCGTGCAGCAGGGGCAGTTGATTGGACGCGTCGCCCGCGATGAAGATATGCGGAATGCTGGTCTGCATGGTCAGCGAATCGGCAACGGGTACGCCGCGCGCGTCTTTTTCGATATTGATGTTTTCCAAACCGATATTGTCAACGTTCGGACGGCGGCCTACGGCTGCCAGCATATATTCGGCAACAAATACGCCTTTTTCGCCGTCCTGCTCCCAATGAACCTCTACATTGCCGTCTGCGTCAAGTTTGACCTCGGTTTTAGCATCCAAATGCAGTTTCAATTCTTCGCCGAACACGGCTTTCGCCTCGTCTGAAACGACGGGGTCGGAAATGCCGCCGATGATGCCGCCCAAGCCGAAAATTTCAACTTTCACGCCCAAACGGTGCAATGCCTGACCCAGTTCCAAACCGATAACGCCCGGTCCGAACACGGCAACGCTCTTAGGCAGCGTATCCCATGAGAAAACGTCGTCGTTGATAATCAAACGGTCGCCCAAAGACTGCCACTGCGGCAGGATAACGGGACGCGAGCCGGTAGCAATCACAAAGCTTTTTGCCGTGATTTGGGTATGGTCGTCGATTTGGACGGTATTCTCGTCGATAAATTTAGCCGAACCCATAATGCGCTTGTCGGCAGGCCATTCTTCCACATCGGCAACGACAAAGCCGACAAAACGGTCACGCTCGGATTTGACGCGCTGCATGACTTCTTCGCCGTTGACGACGATGCTGTCTTTATCCAAATGCACGCCGAACGGGTCGGTATGTAATGCGTGATGGCGCGCCTCTGCGGCGGCAATCAAGAGTTTGGAAGGCATACAGCCCACGCGCGCGCAGGTCGTGCCGAACACGTTGTTTTCAATCAGGTAAACATTATCCGAATGTAAACGGGCATTGCGAAACGCGCCCATGCCGGCAGTACCGCCGCCGATTACGACGACATCTGCTTGAATTTTTTTCATAATCTTTGTCCTTTTTTGTTGAGCGTCCGAAGCGGTATCAGCGTGAAGCGTATCAGGTTTTCAGACGACCTATTTAATAAACTATCAAAAATAAAAAATCGATAGTTATTTTTAAAATATTGATTTAAAACAATAATCTCAAATTCTACTTGTAAATATAGAGCTATTCAGAACGACCGTGTAGCGTATCGTCTGAATAACTCTATTTTTCTGTTCAGACGGCTTTTTCAAACCGTCTTAAGCATCAAGCAATTAGTTTTTAGCCAAGTAAGCTTCCAAATCTTCGCTACCGCCGATGTATTTGCCGCCGATGAAGACTTGAGGAGCAGTCATCTTGCCGGTAATGGCGCGAACGGAAGTAACAGTTGCATCTTTGCCCAATACGATTTCTTCGTAAGACAGACCTTTGTCTTGCAAAGCTTTTTTAGCTTTAGCGCAGAATTGGCAGCCAGGTTTGGTGAAGATGGCAACAGATTCTTGAGCTTTCCAGTCAGGAGCGATGAATTTCAACATAGTGTCAGCGTCAGACACTTTGAAAGGATCGCCCGGCTCTTCAGGCTCGATGAACATTTTTTCAATCACGCCGTCGTTAACCAGCATGGAGTAACGCCAAGAGCGTTTGCCGAAGCCCAAGTCTTCTTTGCCGACCAGCATGCCCATGCCTTCGGTGAATTCGCCGTTGCCATCAGGGATCATGTAGATGTTGTCAGCTTCTTCTTCGGCAGCCCAAGCGTTCATCACGAAAGTATCGTTTACAGATACGCAGTAAATTGCGTCAACGCCGTTTTCTTTGAACGCGCCGAACAATTCGTTGTAACGTGGCAGGTGGGAAGAAGAACAAGTCGGAGTAAATGCGCCGGGCAGAGAGAATACGACTACTTTTTTGCCTTTGAACAAATCATCAGTGGAAACATCTTTCCAAGTGTCGCCCACGCGGGTACGGAATACGACGGAAGGTACTTTTTGACCGGTACGATCTTGCAAAGCCATTTTGGATCTCCTTGAAATTTTAGGTTTAGGGAATGATACGAGTGAATGTGTGCATTCTAGCGCAGGGAGTTTGATTTGTATAATTTATAGTTCAAATAATATTAATTACTTGAAGCTATGAAACTCAACCTGCGAATGTTTCATTTAAATAGAGGTCGTCTGAAAGAAAACAAGCCCCTGGCCTGGAATTATTTTTCGGAATCGTGTGCGTCGGACAATACGACTTCGCGGATGCTGCTTTCTACTTTGTCTTTCAACATAAAGCGGTCTTCGTCTTTGCCGGGGCGAATCGGGGCGGCAAAATCGATACGGATGCGTAGTTTTTTCATGGAAACGATGCGCCAAAGTGAGCGCACCAAATCGACTTGTGCATAAGACGGCACAGTCGTCCTTTTACCGGCATCATCATAATAGCGCAGCGTAACCGCCTGAACAGGCGCGTCGGCATCAATGGCGGATTGGAAGAGCGCGGCTTTGAACGGCAAAATATCCAAGCCCAAAGAAGTCCGCGCTTCGGGGAAAAAGCTGACATTCTGCCCAGCTTTCAACGCGGCGCAAATGGCTTGGTTAATCGGCTCGACATCGCGTCGGGAATTGCGGTTGATAAACACTGTGCCTGCGTTTTGCCCCATTTTGCCCAAAACCGGCCAGTCTTTGATTTCCTGCTTGGCGATAAAACTGCTCGGATACACCGCACTCATGGCGAAAATATCCAGCCACGACACATGGTTTGCCGCCACCAAAACACCCTTCACATTATCCGCAGGTGGCGTGCCGATTTCCAATTCGATATCTAAGGCTTCCAGCGCGCCTTTGCCCAGAGTGATGACCGCATAATCGCGTTCGGCAGGATTGCCGGCATCGATACGGCGCAAATGTCTTCCGGTTCGGAACAGCCATCCCGCCAAGCGGAACAATCTGCCCAAACGGGTAAAAAACGGTGCTTTTTGTGAGTGCATAACTGTTTTTCTTTTCGTCTTAAATGTGTATCAAATCATAGTAATAATGTTTTCAGACGACCCAGATGACAAAGAGGTCGTCTGAAAACAGGTTCATAGATTATTTTTGGCAGTTCGGACAATAAAACGTCCCGCGCTGCCCCAAAACTTCCTTCTGCACCAAACCGCCGCAACGGACGCAGGGTTCGTTGTGCCTGCCGTACACCGTATATTCCTGCTGGAAATAGCCACTTTTACCGTCGCTGTTGACGAAGTCGCGCAACGTGCTGCCGCCGGTTTCAATCGCACGCTGCAACACGGTCTTGATCATTTCCACCAGGACGGCGCATTCCTTTTTCTTGATCTTGTTCGCAGGGCGGTGTGGCAAGATGCCCGATCTGAACAGGCTTTCGTTCGCATAGATGTTGCCCACGCCGACCACGACGGTATTGTCCATCAGGGCCAGTTTGACTGCTCGTTTTTGCGTCTTGAATTTTTGGTAAAGATAGTCGGTGGAGAAATCGTCTGAAAGCGGTTCAGGGCCGAGTTTCTCAAGAAGCGGATGATGTTCCGCAACGCCTTCATGCCAGGAAATTGCGCCAAACCTGCGTGGATCGTGATAGCGCAACACCGTGCCGTCTGCAAACACCATGTCCACATGGTCGTGTTTGTCAGGATGTTCAATCCGTGCATCGCCACACGTAAAGATACGCAGACTGCCCGACATGCCAAGATGAATCAGCAGGATGCCCGTTGAAAAACAGATAATCAGATATTTCGCCCGCCGACGGCAGCTCAACACCTCCTGTCCCGCCAGAATCTCCGCCAAGTTCGGATTGACCTGCCAGCGCAGCCTGGTTTGGCGCAGCACGACGTCCGCCACCTTTTTGCCCTGGATGTGCGGGGCGATGCCTCGCAACGTTGTTTCCACCTCAGGCAATTCCGGCATTTTTCTTTATCCTCAAGCTAATACAGTCAACATTGACTTTTCAGACGACCTAAGATTCTACCGATGCCAACGCAGCCTGACAATTTGCAACCAATCAGCTTTACAGGCAGAAAGCAGCAAATTCAAGGCAGAATGACAAATATAGAAGAGGCTATATTTATGGAGTCAAACCTCTCGTTTTCAAATGTTCGGCCTCAAAAGGTCGTCTGAAAACAGTCATGCCGGTTTTACCCAACACCAAATTTCTCAATCCGAAATCCGCGCCGCGCCCAAAGCCACCGTCTGCGTTCCCAATATTTTTTCAAACTCCGGCAAGGGCGTTACCCCCGCCATACGCTTGACCAAAACCAAACCGTACACCGCCGCGCACTGCGGCCACCACCTGTCCCCCGCCTTCTCCATAAAACGCCAAAACCGCAGCCCCTTTTGCGAATTCACAGCAGGCAGGTACACCATAAACTTCCCGAATTCCACCTCAAAATCCAAATCCGCCAACCGCTGCTTCAAAGCCGGCAAAGTCAGGCAATGCTCCTTTTTAGGCAAACGCGTTCCATCAAACCACCTGCTGAAAAACCACAAAGATTTCGGATTAAACCCCGTCAAAACCAACCGCCCTTCAGGTTTCAACACCCTGGACGCTTCATGCAGCACTTGCGTCAGCGCGGCAGTTTCATGACTGTGCGGCATCAGCAGCACATCAATAGAATGACTCTCCCAAGCCATGGCGTCCGCCGTCATCAATACATCGCGGGGCACAGCAACCACGTTTTCAGACGACCTCAACCATTGACCGCCTTGTTGGACAACGGTCTGTCCATCAAAATATTGCAAATGCCGCTCAAAAAAAGCAGCTTCGTTCTGAGCAACATAACGCCCCATAGCCGTATCTTCAAACCATACATCCATAGTCGTTATCCTATTAACTGTTTCATGCGTTCATTTCTACTGTCCGATAGAAAAATACAATGCAATCGCCGTATTTATGCCACAGATTTTAACATTAAGACCCAAGCATATGTAAATTTCACCCCCTTTACCTTGACGGCTACATCTTCAAACAGTACCATCGGGTAGACTAAATTTAACCTTATATCATTGATAATTATTGATTCATCATGGCAAAACTGAAAACCATCGCACTTACCATTTCAAGTTTATCCGCAGCTTCCGGCGCAGCATACGCTCAAAATGCCACACCAGATCAAGTAGGTATGGCAATGATGCGCCTCAATTCCTCTCTTTTGGATCAAGCCAAAGCGCAAACTTTCGGAACGGGCAGCCTTTGGGCATCGTTGCGCAAGGATTTCCGTATGAACGAGGTCAATTCCGAACTTGTTCGCCGCCATGAGAGCAAATTCGCTGCCAATAGTGCCTACTTCGACCGCACCATTACCCGCAGCAAACCCTATATGTACCATATTGCCAACGAAGTCAGAAAACGCAATATGCCTGCCGAAATCGCATTGCTGCCGTTTATCGAAAGCGCATTCGTTACCAAAGCAAAATCACATGTCGGCGCATCCGGTCTGTGGCAGTTTATGCCTGCAACGGGTCGCCACTACGGCTTGGAAAAAACCCCTTTGTATGATGGCCGTCACGATGTCTACGCAGCAACTGACGCAGCATTGAATTACCTGCAATACCTGCACGGATTATTCGGCGACTGGTCCCTTGCACTGGCTGCCTACAACTGGGGCGAAGGTAATGTCGGCCGTGCCGTCAATCGGGCGCGTGCGCAAGGTTTGGAGCCGATTTACGAAAATCTGCGCATGCCTGACGAAACACGGAATTACGTTCCCAAACTCTTGGCCGTACGCAATATCGTTGCCAACCCGCAAACTTTCGGCATGAATATCACCGAAATCAACAATCAGCCGTATTTCAAATCCCTGAGCATCGACAAGCCGATTGACAACAGCACTATCGCCCGCTTCGCCAACATCAGCGAAAGCGAATTGCTGACACTCAATCCGGGATTCAATGCGCCTGTATTCATCCCGAAAAACAATCGCCGCCTGTTGCTGCCTGTTGATTCTGTGGCTTCTTTCGAGAAAAACTACCGAAACGCAAATCCCGATACCTTGTTGTCTTGGAACGTATACACATCCCGAAACAATACCAGCTTGAACGCCATCGCAGCAGAAACCGGTATGAGCGTTGCCGAAATCAAACGACTGAACGGCTTGGGAAATAACTCCCTGTCTTCCGACCGCAGTATTTTGGTAGCCAAGAATAAAGCAGCGAATTCGGCGACACCTGATACACTCTCATTCATCGATGTTGATAACAGACCGGATACTTACCGTTCCAATATGCCGGAAATGGCACCTATCAAAACGGCAAAAGCAAATATTCCTACAATGGATTTTGCCAACATTAAACCCGTTGCAGCAGTACCAACAGATTATGTAGCCCTTGGCAAAAAAGCAGTATCCGAAACTGCTGTCGCTCAATCAGCTCCTGTTGGCGGAGAAAGCAAAATTGCCTCTGCAACTCCTACTACCGTTGCCAAAGCAGACATCGCAACCACACCTGCAACAGCCATTCAAACCAACTCTTCAGCAGATTTGGCATCGGCAAATGTCAAAGAAGAGCGCATTCCTGAAGTGTTTGCCCAATTGTCTCAAGCTGAAAGCAAGCCTGCCGTTGTCGAGCAAACTGCTGCAAATACAACTACTGAGCTGACTACTGCTCAAGCTGCTCCGACGCAAGCTGCTGAAACAGCCGATGAACTGATGGCATTGGTAGATTCAAATCTTCGTACTCAAACTGAAGAAAATGTAGCAGTTGCACAAGTCGCCAGCGAACACAATGTTGCGTCCGACGCAGTCAAAGCGCGTAGCGAACGTATTGCCGCCAATACCGCCAAACAACAAAGCCGTACTGAGGCACGTTTGGCCCGTGCGGGTAATCAGCAGCAATCTCAAACCGCAGGTGCGGGCATGCACCGTGTAGCCGATGGCGATACGCTGTTTAATATCTCTCGTCGTTACAATTTGAGCGTTGCTGACTTGATTATTGCCAACAACATCAAAGGCAATAACATCCGTAAAGGTCAGCTGTTGCGTGTGACCGCAGCGCCCGCCAAAACCCGAAACAGCATCCGAAACGTTTCTTATACCGTTCGCAGAGGCGATACTTTGAATACCATCGCCAACCGATTCAACGTAGATGTAAACGATATCCGCCGCTGGAATCGAAATACCAATGGCGTGACACCCGGTCAACGTTTGAAATTAATCGGCAGTTAAGATTACTCTTCATGAAAAAGTCGTCTGAAATTTTCAGACGACTTTTTATTTGCCATCAAATTCAATTTTCCCCACATCATCACTACGCCTCCTTAAAGAGAAAGTTTATAGTGAATCTAGTGGATTAAAATTGCAATGATACGGCGTTGCCTCGCCTTGCCCCACTATCTGTACTGTCTGCGGCTTCGTCGCCTTGTCCTGATTTAAATTTAATCCACTATAACGTTTCATCCCAATACTAAATTAAAAAGGTCGTCTGAAATCCGTTTTCAGACGACCTTTTGCTTAAATCAAACCTTCCAGTTTTGGGTTTCCCTCTTTCGGAATCGGGCGTTTGTTACCTTCACTATCAATGGCGACATAAGTGAAGACAGCCTCTGTCACGAGTTGACGATCCTCAGTAAGGTGGTCGTTCATCAATGTTTTTACCCAAACCTCGATTTTCAGTTGCAACGAAGTATTACCCACGCTCACGCAGCGGCCGTAGCAACAGACGACATTCCCCACTTTCACAGGACGGATGAAATTCATTTCCTGAACAGCTACGGTAACAATACGGCCTTGTGCGATTTCCGCCGCCAAAATACCGCCGCCCAAATCCATTTGCGACATAATCCAGCCGCCGAAAATATCTTGATTGGGATTAGTGTCGCGCGGCATGGCAACGGTGCGCAGCAAAAGCTCGCCTTGTGGTTTAGTGTATTGTTTTTCATTTTGCGTCATGGGAAATATCCTTTTTAGAGGTGCAGCTTTCGTGTGAAGTTGAGAAACCGATTGAAGCAGTGTGGGATGATTGCCTGCGATAACAAGGTCGTCTGAAAACTTCTATACGGTTTTCAGACGACCTTGAACCCATATTCTGAGCCAACGCTATTTCTAACGTTCTGCCAATTTCAAATAAACGCCGGCAACGTCTTGCTCTCCGTAACCTGCCGTTACCGCTTGACGGTAATTTTCAGCAACGGTTTCGACGGCAGGCAGCGACTTACCGGCTTGCTCCAGCTCTTTGACCGCCAGATTAAGGTCTTTGGAAGCGTGTTTGAGTGCGAAGGCAGGTGGGAATTCACGGCTTGCCCACAGCGATTTTTTGGTTTGGAACATAGGCGAATCCATAGCGGAATTACCGATGGCTTCGATGATGGTATCCGTATCGACACCAAACTGTTGGGCCATCAGCATAGCCTCGCTGTATGCTTCGCCGAAAATACCCAGCAGGGAGTTCAGCACGAGTTTTGCGCCCGAACCTTTCCCTACCCCGCCGAAATGGAAAGTTTGCTTGCCGACAATGGAAAACACTTTTTGCAGAGGCGTTAAAACACTTTCTTCTCCGCCAAACAAAATCAGCAACGTACCGTTGGTAGCAGGACCGACCGAACCGGAAACAGGCGCTTCTGCAAACTGACCGCCCGCAGCTTCGACCAATTCTTTAACGGCAAGATTTTCAGAAGGAGCAATAGTGCTCATATTGACAATGATTTTGCCCGCAAGCTCCTTGCGAACCTCTTCACTCAAAATATCGCGCACAGCCGCGAAGTCGGAAACCATC
>ERZ772924.497-NODE-497-length-18993-cov-4.077780_pt1 | contig 18993 bp, 20 predicted proteins | sample MGYA00512116_ERZ772924 | MGnify/ENA primary metagenome ERZ772924 (study PRJEB29015, sample SAMEA2737920) | human oral metagenome | biome: human oral; feature: human-associated habitat; material: dental | place: China | collected 2134 ...
GCCAGGTTTTCCTCATCGGCCACAGCTGGGGCGGCACCCTCGCGCAATTCGCCGCGCCCGCCAAAACCGCTAGTGCCGATAGCCCGCAAAACATCATCTTGATTATGGGCGAAAGCGAAAGCGCGGCGCATCTTAAAATGTTCGGCTACGAGCGCGACACCTCGCCGTTTGTCGGTAGCCTGAAAAACCAGCCCTCCGCCATCGTGTTGCCCGCCTATTCGGCAGGGATGATGACGGCGGTGTCGCTCCCCAGCTTTTTCAACGCCATCGCCCATGCCAACGGCTTTGAGCAAATCAGCAGCGGCAAAACCAATATGTTCCGTCTCGCCAAAGAGCAGGGCTATCAAACCTATTTTTACAGCGCGCAGGCGAGCAACGAAATGGCGATTTTCAACCTGATTGGGCAGCGCTGGATAGACCATCTGGTTCAGCCCACGCAAATGGGTTACAGCGGCAGCCAAAACATGCCCGACGACAAGCTCATCCCCCTGTTTGAGCAAATTGATTTAACGCAGGGCAAACACTTCATCGTGTTGCACCAGCGCGCATCGCACATCCCTTACGGCGCGCTGCTCGCCCCGCAAGACAATGTGTTCGGCACGAATACGGCGGTGGACAAATACGACAACACCATCCGCAAAACCGACCAATTCATCCAATCCGTTTTAACGCGCTTGCAGCGGCAGCCTGAAAATAACTGGCTGTTTGCCTACACATCCGACCACGGGCAATATGTTCACCACGATGCCTACAACCAAGGCACCAACCATCCCGACAACTATACCGTTCCGCTGGTGTTGTACAGCCCGCACCCGCCCACGCAGCAGCTGGCGCAACGCACGTTTGCGCCCTGCGCCACTGCGTATCACCAACAACTTGCCACCCTGCTGGTTCACAGCATGGGCTACGATATGCCGGTTTCAGGCTGCACCGAAGGCTATGTAACCGGCAACCTGCTCACGGGCGATGTCGGCAGCCTGAAAATCGAGCGCGGCAAAGTGCAGTTTGTCGCGCCCAAATAAAGCGGCGCGAACGTTGCGGGCAAGCCGCCGTCCTGTTTTCAGGCTGCCTAGGGCGTATCCCGTTCGGCAGCCTGAAAACCATAAAGCAGGCATTGGTGAACATAGTGGCAGCCTGAAAACGCAACGGATGCTCCATTAACTGTTTTCAGCAACCGTTTTCAGGCTGCCTATCACCAAAAAAGCCCGACCATTGCCGGTCGGGCTTTATTTATCTCCATCGCGCCGATTATTTGGCGGTAACGCCTTCCGATGCGTTTTCTGTTTTCACAGTGTCCGCTTTTTGCTTGTCAAACTTCTGTTGCAACACGGCAATGGAATCGTCTTTGCCGCCTTTGGCTTTAATCGTTTGCATCATTTGTTTTTCCACGGCTTTCATTTCTTGGAACAGTTTTTCCGAACGCGCAATCGCGTCGCGGGTTACTTCGCCGCTTAACGCTGCCGCTTGGGCATCGGTTTTGCCGCGGTATTTGGCATCGCGCGCGCGTTGCTCGGCTTCCTCGCGTTTTTCCAGCGCCATCCATTTTTGCTTGATGCTGCTGCCAAACAAGTTTTGGTTTTGCATCACCATTTGGTCAATGTGCCACGCCACCCAGTAGAACGAATCGGGGTTGTAGGTGAAATCTTGCGGTTTAAACGATGGGTGCGTGTCGGTTACTGTGCCGTAGAACGGGATATACGGCGTGTTGCGCGACGGCGCGTTGCTCAGCCACAGGATTGATGCCATCGATGCGGGCAAATCGGGCTTGATTTGGTAGATATGCGCGTCAATCACGTTTTCGTTGCCGGGGGCGAATTTATAGGTGTCGCCGTCATACGCCGCTTTCACTTCGGGGCGACCGTCTGCGCCGCGTTTGTCGTATTGGTCGTCGGGGATAAAGCCTTCTTTCAGCGTTTCAAAGCGGTTGCGCTGAATGGCGATGGCATCGGCAAGCGAATATTTTTGGTTGGGGTTGCTGGGGCTTTGCAGCAGTTCAAAGTGGTGGTCAAAATAGCCGATTTTGGATTGCGGGTCCAGCAGCTTCAAGCCCGCATAGGCGCGGGAGCGGTTGCGCGCGGCATAGTGGTCGAGGTTATACGAATTGGCAACGTGGAATTTGCCGTTTACTTCGCGGTAGTGGTTGGCTTTGCGGGCTACGTTTTCCAAATCTTTGGAGACGATGTAATTGCCTTTGCCCAGCTCATAGGGGTTGCCCATAAAGAAGGTGTTGGGGTAGATGGAGTATTTGTCATCGGGGTATTTGATGGCGGCGTATTGGTGCCCCGATAGGATTTCCATGTACCACAGCTCGTTTTTATCGGCGATAACGATAATATTGCCTTCGGCTGAGCCTTTTTCGTCCAACACTTTGGCAACCAGTTCAATGCCTTCGCGGGCGGATTTAACGCGCGGTAACACCAAATCCACCAGCGCGGCTTCGGCTAAACCGTTTTTCACCAGCGGGTCAATTGCTAGGATTTTGTCGTGGGGCGTGGCGGAGGTGGTGGCGGTCATGGTTACGCCGTATTCGTTTTGCCCGTGCGCGCCATACACGCCCTCATCGGTGTCGCGGCTGGCGTCGGGCACGGAGGTGTATTTGAACTCGTGCGCCAGATGGGGGTAGGTGAAGCCTGTGGAGCGGTCTTTGAGCTCGCTGCCGGCGGGGTAGTCTTTGGCGGGGGTAACGATGTAGTTTTTATTGTGCGCCCCAGGTTGCGGCAGGAAGGGGTAGTCTTCGGTGCGCCCGTAAAGCACCGAACCATCGGTGGTCAATTTTTTGCCGATGATAAACGAAGAGCAGGCTTCGGCAGCAGGCGCGGCAAGCAGCGATAAAACCAAAGCGGATAAAACGGTTTTTTTGAATGCGGATTGCATAATTGAATCTCCTTGTGATAATTATTTGTTTGACGTGGAGATTTTGTTATAGACCTTTGTGTAAATAAATGCAAACAAAACGGGCGGTTTCTGCAAGGTTTTTGATGGAGCGCAAAAAGGCGGCGAGGCAGCCTGAAAACGGCAAACCCGCTCTGCGCCTGTCGGATAAGGGCGCAACCCGGCCGCAAAATGGGCAGCCGAAGATGCAAAGGCAGCCTGAAACGGCGGCCAAGCGTTTTCAGGCTGCCTTGACCGGGCGCATGAAACCCCCTACAATCCGCGCTCTTTTTGTGAAGCCATCGTCTTCAACTTAAATCTTCTTGTTATTCAGTTTAATGCCTGCGCGGCATTTTTATTTTGCAAGTTGTCGCCGATGAAACCTACCAGCGCACGCTGGCGACAACCTGCTGTTCATTCTTTTTGCCCTCTCCCGTTTTCAGGCTGCCTGAAAACACCGCAATCAAAATAATCCGCACCCCCGCTTCAAGGCTGCCTGAAAACCGCTTGTTGATTGGTTTTGGCAGAATGTTGTTGTTTTTCAACAGGAAAACCTATGACCATCAAATTCGCCGATTTAAACCTCGACAAAAATATTCTCTCTGCGCTCAAAAGCGCGGGCTACGAAGAACCCACGCCCATCCAAGCCCAATCCATCCCAGCCGCTTTGGCAAACCAAGACATCATGGCTTCGGCGCAAACAGGCTCGGGCAAAACCGCCGCTTTTTTGTTGCCCAGCTTGCAAAAAATCATCAAACGCAGCGAGCAACCGGGCAAAGGCCCGCGCGTGCTGGTGCTCACGCCCACGCGCGAGCTTGCCCAGCAGGTGGAAAAAAACGCCCAGCTTTACGCGCAAAACATGAAATGGGTGCGCACGGTAACGCTGGTGGGCGGTTCGTCTTTCGGACAGCAAATCAAAGCCTTGTCGCGCCCGATTGATATTGTGGTCGCCACCCCCGGCCGCCTGATGGACCACATGCGCAGCGGGCGCATCGATTTTGACCGCTTGGAAGTGCTGGTGTTGGACGAAGCCGACCGCATGCTGGACATGGGCTTTATCGACGACATTGAAACCATTGTCGCCGCCACGCCCGAATCGCGCCAAACGCTGCTGTTTTCTGCCACTTGGGATGGCGCAGTAGGCAAGTTGGCGCGCAAATTACCCCGCAACCCCGCCGTGATTGAAATTGAACGCGCCGAAGCGCAGGGCAAAATTGAAGAGCAGCTTTTGTATTGCGACGACAAAAACCACAAAAACCGCTTGCTGGACCACATTTTGCGTGATGCCAACATCGACCAATGCGTGATTTTCACCGCCACCAAAGCGATGACCGAAACGCTGGCGGACGAGCTATACGAAAAAGGTTTCGCCGCCAACTGCTTGCACGGCGATATGCCGCAGGGTTGGCGCAACCGCACGCTGATGGACGTTCGCAAGGGGCGGTGCAAAATTTTGGTGGCGACGGATGTTGCTGCGCGGGGCATTGATGTGCCTACGATTACGCACGTGATTAACTATGATTTGCCCAAGCAGGCGGAGGATTACGTTCACCGCATCGGGCGTACGGGGCGGGCAGGGCGCACGGGCATTGCGGTGAGCTTTGCCGATGCCAAAGAATACATGATGGTGCACAAAATTGAGCGGTACATTGACCGCAAGCTGCCTGAAATGGTGATTGAGGGCATGGAGCCTACGCGCAAACGCAATAAAAACGCCGAGCGCAAGCCCAAAGGCAAAGGCGGCTGGGGCGGCAAACGCGGCGAGGGCGAGCGTTGGGGCATCCATGATAAAAAGCCGTTTGGCGAGAAAAAATTTGGTGGTAAACGCGAGGGCGGGTTTAAGAAAGAGGGTTTTAAAAAGGATGGATTTAAAGCGAAGCCCAAAGGTAAGTTTCGCGATTGATTGATGTTGCGTTAAAAAGGCAGCCTGAAAACGGGGTTATCCGTTTCAGGCTGCCTTTTTGTATGAAATGTCGGCGAGGCGTTGATGGTTTATTTTCAGGCTGCCTTCCATTTTCAGGCTAAAACTTTTGCAAAACCAGCAAATCCATGGAGCGTCGGCGGCTCGCCGACATTTTGCCAACCAATAAGCCTTGTTGAATAAACCATTTGGCGACGAGCCGTCGCCACTCCATTTTAGGTTTCAGGCTGCCTTTGGCGCATAGACGCGCTCACTTTCCCGCCGTCGCCAGTTTTTCAATCGCCAACACAATCGGCGGGCAGTTTTGCTGGTTGATGAATTCGTAGCGCAGGGCGCGGTATTGGGTTTGCGGCAGGGCTTGGGCGAACGACAGGATGGCGGCGGTTTCGGGTTTGCCTTGTTCGTGCCCGTGATACAGCACGGCAATCAGGATGCCGCGCGGTTGCAGTAGGGCAAGCGCGGCTTGGAGCGCGGCGATGCTGGTTTCGGCTTGGGTGGTGATGTTGTGGTCGCCGCGCGGCAGGTAGCCCATGTTGAAAATGGCGGCGGCGATGGGCTGTTTGACGTGTCGGGCGAGATGTTGGTGCCCCGCGTGGATAAGCTGCACGCGCTCGATGAGCTGGTGCTGTTGCAGGCGGTCGGCGGTGGCGGCGAGGGCGCTGTCTTGAATGTCAAACGCGTAGACTTTGCCTGCGCTGCCGACAAGTTGGGCGAGCAGCAGGGTGTCGTGTCCGTTGCCTGCTGTGCCGTCGAGTACGGTGTCGCCTGCGTGGATGTGTTGGCGCAGTAGGTCGTGGGCGAAGGGGAGTTGGGCGGTGAGGGACATTTTCAGGCTGCCTTTCTGGGGTGGGGGAAGGGGTGGCGGCTTTACTTCAAATGATGTTCGCATCATGATTTTCAGGCGGCCTATTGTTGCTATTGGATAGGCAGCCTGAAAGTTTGCAAAGGCAAGATGGGATGTTGGTTTCAGACTGCCTTGGGCGGTGCAACGCGGAGGGGATTATTTTCGCGCCAACACTTCGTCGGCGAGTTCCAAATAAGCCAGCGTGCCTTTTGCCTTGGCATCGTAGGCAAGGGCGGGCAGGCCGTGGCTGGGGGCTTCGGCTAGGCGCACGTTGCGCGGGATGGTGGTGGCAAACAGTTGCGCGCCGAAGTGTTCTTGCAGCTGCGCGCTCACGTCTTGGGCGAGACGGTTTTGGTTGTTGTAGAGCGTGCGCACGATGCCGAAGATGCCGAGTTTGGCGTTGATGGCGGTGCGGATTTTGCGCACGGTGGCAACCAAATCGCTGATGCCCTCGAGCGCGTAGTATTCGCACACCATCGGCACGAGCACGCCGTCGGCGGCGACCAGCCCGTTGAGTGTGAGCAGGGTGAGCGTGGGCGGGCAGTCAATCAGGATATAGTCGTAATCATCGGCAACGAGGGCAAGGGCGTTTTTCAGGCGCATTTCGCGGGCGATTTCCTGCACCAGCTCCACTTCTGCGCCCGCCAGCTCGCGGTTGGCGGCGAGCAAGTCGTAGCCGCCCGCTTGGCTGTGGATTTTGGCAGCCTGAATGTCGGCTTCGCCAAGGAGAACGTGGTACACGCCTGCGGCGATGGCGGTTTTGTCCACGCCGCTGCCGGTGGTGGCGTTGCCTTGCGGGTCTAGGTCTATCAGCAGCACGCGCTGTTTTTTGTGGGCAAGGCTGGCGGCGAGATTGACGGCGGTGGTGGTTTTGCCCACGCCGCCTTTTTGGTTGGCGATGGCGATGATGTTCGCGCTCATGGCTGGGTTCCTTGTGTGGGGCGCAGCAGGACGATGTGGCGCTCTGCGTTGAGTGTGGGAACGTGGATTTTGTCGGTTTGATAGGCTTGGATGTCCGGCGGCAGCCTGAAAATCTCATCGGCGGGATACACGCCTTTCATCGCCGCCCAATGCCCGTTGTCGTTCAGCAGATGGCGCGTCAGGCGCACAAAATCCGCCAGCTCGGCAAAGGCGCGGCTGGTAACGATGTCGGCGTGCTGCTCGCCCAATTCCTCCACGCGGCTGCTGCTGATGGCGACGTTTTCCAAGCCCAATTCAATGGCGGCTTGGCGCAGAAAGCTGGTTTTTTTGCTGTTGGCATCCACCATCGTTATCCGCAAATCGGGGCAACAAATGGCGGCGGGAATAGCGGGCATACCGCCGCCGCTGCCCACATCAATCATGCTTTCCGCCTGCGCCAGATACGGCAGCAGCGTTAAGCTGTCCAGCAGATGATGGCTGACCATTTGCGCGGGGTCGCGCAAGGCAGTGAGGTTGTAGGTTTTGTTCCATTTTTGCAGCAGGGCAAGATAGGCAAGCAGCTTTTGCTGCTGCGCGGGGGAGATATTGAGCCGCATTTGGGCGATGCCGGCGGCGAGCGAATCGGAAAACGGGGTCATGGCGCGGAGAGAATCGGGAAATAACAGGCGCGGATTATAGCATTTTGCGGCGCGGTTTCAGGCTGCCTATGCGGGGGCAGCCTGAAAAGCGGTCAGGCGTTTTTCCGCTCGGTTTATTTGTTTTCAGGCTGCTTCAAATGGCGCGGATGGTTGAGGCAGCCTGAAAACGTTATTGCCCCGCGCAATGATGTTGCCGGGGCACGGCTTGCCCGCAAGCCGTAGGGGGCGCGGGTTGGCGTTTCAGGCTGCCGCCATGGTTGCGCCCGCGTTTAGGCTGCCTGCTTTTCGCGCCACATCAAATAATCGCGCAAAGGCGGGGCGGGCGGGTTGATGCAATGCGGGCAAATGCCCACGTTGTCTTCGTCGTCGTCCAAATCCGCCCAATGCCCTGCGTTGGGATCAAAGCGGCTTTGTTGCAGCACGGCTTGGACAAGGGCTTGCTCTTGGATGGGGTCAAATTCGAAGCGGTTGAGGATTTCGCCCAGCAGCTCGGCTTCGGCGGGGGAAAACGCCGCGGCGTGCTGTTCAATCATGCGGCGGTAATCGGGGTGGCGGATTTTGCTGAACATGGGATTCCTAAGTATGGGGCAGCCTGAAAAACGGTTGCTTGGCATCGCCTGTTTTCATTTTGTTGCGGTTTTCGGTTTTCAGGCTGCCTTTGGGTGGGTGTGATGGTTTGGCGCGAGGGCTTGCGATTGCATTACGCCTGCCGTTGGTAATGCACCAAATCATACGCGACTCCCTTTGCCGAAACATGGGCTTCGCGTGAGATTTCGCGCCAGACGTTGCGGGCAAATTCGGGGAAATGCGCGTCGCCGGCGGGGTTGAGCGCGATTTCGGTTAAGCGCAAATCGGTGGCAAACGGCAGCGCGGCGGCGTAAATTTGCTCCCCGCCGATGATAACGGCTTCCTGTTCGCCCGCGCAGGCTTGCAAGGCAGCCTGAAAATCGTGTGCTGCCTCCGCGCCCTCCGCCTGCCAAGGGTTTTGGCGCGTAACCACAATATTGCGGCGGTCGGGCAGGGGTTTGCGCGGCAGGCTGTCCCACGTTTTGCGCCCCATGATGATGGGTTTGCCTGTGGTGTAGCGTTTGAAAAAGGCGAAGTCTTCGGGGATGTGCCACGGGATTTGGTTGGCGTTGCCGATGATGCGGTTTTGCGCGAGGGCGGCGATAAGGGTGATTTGCATAGGCGTGTCGGGGGATGGGAATAAGAATAGGTGGCTGAAAACAATAGGCAGCCGAAAACGGATTGTCGGCAGTCAGTAAAAAAGCCAAGTTCCGAAAAACTTGGCTTATGGGTCGTGAGCGATTCGAACGCTCGACCAACGGATTAAAAGTCCGCTGCTCTACCGACTGAGCTAACGACCCGAAAGACGCGCATTATAGGGATGTTGCATGATTAGGTCAAGAAAAAATGTGTCTGTTCAGTCAAACAAGGCGTTGGTGGCATCGGAATTGTCGCGCTTGGCGGGGCGCGGCGCGGGGGCAAGAGGGCGCTCGCCTGTGGTGTCGATGTCGGCATTGCGTGGTTTTTTGGTGGGGCGGGGCGTTTGTTCGTTGGCAACGGGGCGGGTTTGCCGTTCTTCTTGAGCGATGAGGGGTGTGCCGTCGTCGCTGTTGTTTTGCGGGATGAGTTCACGCTCGGCGTTTTTTGGGGTGAGTTTTTTCGGTTTTTTGGGGGCTTCGCCACGGGTGAGTGCTAAACCTGCTTCGGATGCGGATTGGTTTTGCGCCTCAATTTGGTAGGCAACGGCGGAGGCGGCGCTTTTTTGTTGTGGGGTTAAACCATTTGCTTGGGCGGCGGGGGTGCTTGCGCCGCAGTCGCGCCCTGATTTGTTGGTGGGAGACCAGCATTCAATTTGGGCTTGGCTTTCTTGTTCGCGTTTGTAGTTGGCGGCGGTTTGTTCGGGGGTTTTGGTGAGGGTAACGTACAGCGTGCCGATAAGCCCGATAACGACAAACAAGCCGAGCACCAAGAGGGTGAGCATGATGTTGCCGAAGGTGATTTTTCCTTTGTTTTTGCGGTTTGTGAACATGGTGTTTCCGTGTTTTAGGCAGCCTGAAAAGCTGCCTCTTGGGGTTGATTATTGCGCGGGCGTGGATTGCACGCTGGCGGGGGTGTAGGTTTCGTAGAGGGTTACGACTTGTTGTACGCCTGATACGCTGCTGATGGTGTTGCTAACAAGGGTTTGTTGTTCGGGGGTGAGCAAGCCGAATACATAGACGACGCTGTTGAAGGAGACGACTTTGACGTGCCCCGGATACACGCCTGCGGTGCTGAGTGTAAGTAGTTTGCTGCGGATTTTGGAGGTGAGCCATGTGTCGTAGTTGATGTTGGCGACGGTGCGGGGTTCGCTGGATACGTTGATGTAGTTGTAAACGTTTTGCACTTGGGGTTCGTTGCGGGCGGCTTGTTCGGCGAGTTGTTTGTCGGTTTCGGTGGGGACTTGACCGAGCAGCAGCACTTTACGGTTGTAGCTAATGACGGATAGGGTGGCGGTGCTGTTGGCGTTGTTTTGTTTGATGAGGGCGTAGGCGTTGGTGCGGATGTGGATTTCGGTGGATTCGTCGTCAAATTGGGTGCCGATGGTGCGGCGGTTGGCAATGGAGTTTGCGCCTGCTGCTGCGCCGCCGATGATGGCTGTGGCGCAACCGCTAAGGGTGCCGGCGATGAGACTGGCGATGATGAGCTGTTTGATTGGGGTCATGGGGGGTCTCCTGTGGTGGGTTTGGCTTCGCCGAAACTGGCTTCGTTCGTTTTCAGGCTGCCTTTGGGCCGCTTGACTGCGGCTTGAATGGGGTGCGGGGGCGGATTATAGCGTAAATGGTTGAGAGTGCGTAATTATGGGGCGGATAGGCAGCCTGAAACGGGGTTGTGTTGTTTTGTTGTCGGTTGGATGGGTTTTCAGGCTGCTTTTGGGGATTAGGCGATGCCTTCGGTGAGCATGGCATCAATGCAGTCGCAGATGGCGTGGATAAGGAGGATGTGGACTTCTTGGATACGGGCGGTGCGCGGGTAGGGGACGTTGAGCAATACGTCGCCCTCTTGCAGCATTTGGGCGATTTTGCCGCCGTCGCGTCCTGTGAGCGCGATGACGTGCATGCCGTTTTGGTGGGCGGCTTTGATGGCTTCGATTACGTTGCCGGAATTGCCTGATGTGGAGATGCCCACGAGCACGTCGCCTGTGCGCCCGAGCGCGCGCACTTGTTTGCTGAATATGTGGTCAAAGCCGTAGTCGTTGCCGATGGCGGTGAGCGCGGAGGTGTCGGTGGTTAGGGCGATGGCGGCAAGTTCCATGCGTTCTTTTTCAAAGCGCCCTGTCATTTCGGCGGCGAAGTGTTGGGCATCGGCTGCCGAACCGCCGTTGCCGCAGATAAGGAATTTGCCGTCGTTGGCAAGGGCGTTGAATAGGAGTTCGGCGGCTTGGGCGGTGGGTTGGGCGAGCACTTGGGCGGCTTGCTGCTTGGCTTGGATGCTTTCGGCGAAATGTTCGGCAACGCGTTGGGTGAGGGCGGTCATGAGAGTCTCCTGTGGTTTAAGCGGTGATGTTTTGTATCCATTGGGGCGGGAGATTGCCTTCGATGAGTAAGGCATCAATGCGGCAGGCGCCGTGGTGGGGATGTTGTTGCAAATAGAGTTCGGCGGTGGTTTGGAGTTTGCGCAGTTTGCTGGGGGTGATGCTGTATGCGGCGCCGCCGTAGCGGTTGTTTTTGCGGTATTTTACTTCAATAAACAAGAGCAGGCAGCCTGAAAGCATGATGAGGTCTATTTCGCCGTGCTTGCAATGCCAGTTGCGGGCGATGAGTTGGCAGCCTTGTTGTTGCAGATAGGCGAGGGCTTGGTCTTCGGCGGCTTGTCCTTGGGGGTGGTTGAGTTTCATGTTTTCAGGCTGCCTATTGCGGGCTTTGTTTGCGGGCGAGTTGCTCGGCGGCGGTAAGGGCGATTTTGTTGCGGACGTATAACAATTCGGCGTGTTCGGGCGCGGTGGCGGGATAGCGTTTGCTTTGGGCAAGGGCGAGATAGTCGGCAGCGGTGGGCATTTGCGGCGTGCCTGCGAAGGGCGGCGGATTGGGCAGCGTGTAGGCGTTGCCAATGCCGATGATTTGACTGGCGGAAATGTTTTCAGGCTGCCTGATGTCGTTGGGTTTGGCGACTTGGTAGTCGCTGAGTCGTTGATGAGTTTGGGTGTTGAAAAAGGCGTAGAACACTTCGCCCATGCGGGCATCGGTGGCGGCGAGTACGCAGGGGTGGTCGGGGATTTGGTAGGCAACGGCGTCTTGGCAGGGGATACCGATAAGCGGTGTGTTGTAGGGCGTGGCGATGCCTTGGGCGATGCCGATGCCGATGCGCAATCCTGTGAACGCGCCTGCGCCTTGGGCATAGACAATGGCGGATAGGTCGGCAGCCTGAATTTGCGCTTGGGCAAACAGGGCTTGGATTTGCGGCAGGATGTGTTCGGATTGGTGGTTGCCTGCTTCGGCGTGGTAGAGCTGGGTTTCGCCGTGGGCGTGCAGGGCGAGAGAGAGATATTGGGTGCTGGTGTCTATGGCTAGGATGGGCATGGTTTTTGGGGATTTGTTTGATTTGGGATGGGTGTGAAGCAGCCTGAAAATGGGTAAACAGGTTTTCAGGCTGCCTATGTTGTGGGGGATGGGGTTTGCGGTGGTGTTGATTAGATGGGGCAGCCTGAAATGCTGTTTATCTTTATCTAGGTTTGATTAAATGCGCGGGATGGGGCGGATGCTGTTTCAGGCTGCCTTTGTGCGTTGTGTGCCATCAAAACATGGTTTCAGGTTGCCTATTATGAGCGGCACGGCATTGCGCTTATAGATACGCATCTGCGGCAGCCTGAAAATAATGTTGAACAGCAAGCACACAATGCGCTCACCGTTTTTTCAGGCTGCCTAATAATCCTTCACATAAACCACATCCACATCGTAATCGTCTTCGTTCCAATCATCGTCGTCTTCACCGGCGAATTTCTCCGCCCATTCTTGCTCGTGGCTGAGCGCGGAATCCATGCCGCTTTCAAGGCGCAGCACGGAAAGCAAGTGATACATATCATCGGGCATCGGCGCTTCAAACGACAGCGTTTCGTTCGTTTTGGGGTGAACAAAGCTCAGGCGATAAGCGTGCAAGGCTTGGCGGGCAAGGGCTTTGACTTCGGCTTTCACTTCGGGCGAGCAAGGATGGCGCGGGTTGCCGTACACAGGGTCGCCCGCCAGCGGATGGCGCGCTTCGCGCAGATGCACGCGGATTTGGTGGGTGCGGCCCGTTTCTAGGCTGCATTCTATGTAGCTATGCGCTTGATAACGCTCCAACACTTTAACGTGGGTAATCGCTTCTTTGCCGCCAAATTTCACCACCGCCATTTTCAGGCGATTATGCGGATCGCGCCCGATTTGGGTTTCAATTTTGCCATCAAACGGCACAATGCCATCGGCGATGGCGCGGTAAATGCGCTTCACGCTGCGGCTTTGCAACTGCTGCACCAAATGGTTTTGCGCAGGCAGCGTTTTGGCGACCACCATCAAGCCGCTAGTGTCTTTATCCAAACGATGCACAATGCCTGCGCGTGGCACTTGCGATAATTCGGGCGCGTGGGCAAGCAAGCCGTTAAGCAGCGTGCCTGTCCAGTTGCCCGCCGCAGGATGCACCACCAAGCCCGCAGGTTTGTTGAGCACCAGCACGCTGTCGTCTTCAAAAATAATGTCCAACGGCATCGCTTCGGGCGTAAAGGCTTGCGTTTCGTGGCTGGGCTGGATGTTCACCACCAAATCTTCGCCGCCGATGAGCTTGGCTTTGGGCAAGGCGGGCTGCCCGTTGCACAAAACTTCGCCGTCTTTTATCCAGCTGGCGATGCGGCTGCGCGAATAATCGGGCAGCATTTTGGCGAGCGCGGCATCAAGGCGCAGCCCCGCCAAATCGATGGGAACGCTTAGGCGCAGGGTTTCGGCGGGTTGGCAGGCGGGGGAAAAGTCGTTGTCTTCGTCTAAATCGGTGTCTGGGATGGGATGGTTCATGGTGTTTTGCGGGCTTAAAAATGGCGCGCAGTATAGCACACGCAGGGTGGTTAAATTTTGTTAAAATCGCGTGGCTGTCGGCAGCCTGAAAAGGCGTGCGGCGCAAATCCGTGCGCGCTTCGCCGCCCCGCTTCGCTTTTCAGGCTGCCTTAATGCGCGGGCTTCGCTGCCTGCCGCGCCAATCTATCTGTTTATAAAGGAAAAAACATGATTACCCCCCAACAAGCCCTTACGCGATTGATTGACAACAACGAGCTGTTTTATGACGAGATGACCGATTTGATGCGCCAAATCATGCGCGGCGAGGTGTTGCCCGAGCAAATCGCCGCCATTTTGACGGGGCTGCGGATTAAGGTGGAAACGGTATCCGAAATCGCTGCCGCCGCCAGCGTGATGCGCGAGTTTTCCAGCAAGGTTGCCACGCCGCACGCCGGCGAATGGGTGGACATTGTGGGCACAGGCGGCGATGGCGCGAAAACGTTTAACATTTCCACCACCGCCATGTTTGTGGCGGCGGCGGCGGGCGCGAAAGTGGCGAAACACGGCGGGCGTTCGGTGTCGTCGTCCAGCGGCGCGGCGGATGTGCTGGAAGCGATGGGCGCGAACTTGCAGCAATCGCCCGAGCAGGTGGCGCAATCCATCGCGCAATGCGGCATCGGTTTTATGTTTGCGCCCAACCACCATGCGGCGATGCGCTATGTTGCGCCCGTGCGCAAGGCGTTGGGCTTTCGCACCATTTTCAATATCTTAGGCCCGCTCACCAACCCCGCAGGCGCGGCGAACCAGCTTTTGGGCGTGTTTCACATTGATTTGTGCGGCATTTTGTCGCGCGTGTTGCAGCAGCTGGGTTCGCGGCACGTTTTGGTGGTGCACGGCAGCGACGGCTTGGATGAAATCACCGTTTCAGGCTGCACCCGCATCGCCGAGCTGAAAGACGGCGCGGTGCGCGAATACGACATCCATCCCGAGGAATTCGGTTTGCCTGTTTACGCCGATTTGGGCAGCCTGAAAGTGGAAAACGCGGCGGATTCGCTGGCGATGATGAACGCGGTGTTGCGCGGCGAAGCGCGGGGCGCGGCGCGGGATATTGTGTTGCTGAATGCGGCGGCGTGTTTGTATGCCGGCAATGTGGCGGGCAGTTTGGCAGAGGGCTTGGCGCGCGCGTGCGAGGCGTTGGACAGTGGCAAGGCGGCAGCGAAGCAGGCGGAATTTGTGGCGCAAAGCCAAGCGGGGTAGGCTGGCTTGATGTTGTTCAGATGATTTTCAGGCTGCCTATCGGTTGGGATAAGGCAGCCTGAAACTTTTGTAAGACTCAAAATAAAACCATAAATAAATAGTTAACTTGCCGTCATCGCCGCCTGCGCGGGAATGACGGTATTTTTTGGTTTTCAGGCTGCCTTACAGCAAATGCAGCACGCGCACGCTATATGTGTCGCGCATGGTCAGGCTGTCTGTTGCCACTTCGTGAATCTGCGCGCGGTTGTGGTCAAACAAGTAGGCATACATTTTTTTGCGGCGGCGGTCGTAGGCAAAGCCTTCGTATATCTCCTCGTCGTTTTGGTCTTCCACAAAATCGGTAATCAGCACATCACCGCTATCGGCGTTGAGGCTTTCGCAAAGGATTTTGAATGATTGGGGAAACCAAACAGGGAAAAGCTCGGTTAGCCGGGTGATGCCTTCTAGAAAAATTTCATCGGGAATGTCGTTTAGCGCAACGGGTTGCATGGCGGCTCCTGTGCGGGGATGGGGTTTGACAGTGGCAGCCTGAAAGCAAAGGTTTGGCTTTTCAGGCTGCCTTAGGTGTGTGATTGCGCCCATTGGTTTTCAGGCTGCCTATCTGTTGCGGATAAGGCAGCCTGAAATCTGTTGCGCGCTTATTTTAAAAAGTTTTGCATCACGATGCGGGCGATGTCGTCCAAGCCGAAGCCGTCGGCATCGGCGGCGTTGCCGTTGGGCGTGATGGCGTTGATGATGTTGGGCAGATATTGCGCCAGCAGATTGCTTGCGCTGCCGGTATCCAAGCCCACTTTGGCGGCGGCGTTGGACAGGCTGCCGCCCAGCGCGTTTTGGATTTGCGCGGCATCCACGCTGGCGTTGCTGCCCGTGCCAATCCAGCTTTGCAGCGCGTCGCCCAAGCCGCCTTGCTGCAATTTGCCCAGCAAGTCGCCCACGTTGCCGCCGTTTTGCTGGATAAGCTGGCTGACCAGTTGCATGGCTTGGCTTTGCTCGCCGTTGCCGCTGATGGCAGAAGTGGCGGCGTTGATAACGTTATCTAGCAAACTCATGATTTTTCCTTTGATGGAGGTTGAACAAGAGGCGCGATTGTAGCGGGTTGGGGGATTTTGTCTAGGGGCATCGGCATCAATGGGTAGCCTGAAAAGCCCAATCTTGTTTTCAGGCTGCCTAAACAGAATTTGCCCATGCCAAAAATTCATTCGCCAAACCTTTCGGATTGGCGTGTTTTGTCCAGCTGTTGGGCACGGCGTAGTATTCCAGCTCGTGAATAATCGCGGGGATGTCGCGCCCAAACGCGCCCGCAATCGTGCTATCGGCAAACAGCTGCCGCATGGTGTTTATCACCGTTTCTATAAATTCCGCGCAAAAGGCGGCGCCCAACGCTGCTTCGTGGTCGGCATCGCTAAAATGATAGGGCGAGGCGGCGAACCATTGCGCCAGCGCGGCATCGTTTTCGCCGTCAAGGGTAACGCTGGCAGGGGCTTCGTCTTGCAGCCAAAAGGCGAAATTCCACCGCGCTTCGCTTGCGCCGGATGCGCGGGCGATTTGCCGGCGATAGTGCGTTTCGGTGTTGTAGCTGAACAGGATGCAAGGGTAGCGTTCGTCATCCTCCTCGCAGTAGAACCACAGCGACAGGGCGTAGATGTCGCCGCGTTGGGCGGCGGGAATGGCGGCGATGGCTTGGTGCAGTCGGGCTGCGAAATCGGCGGCGTAGCGGGTTTGCGGGTTGGGCATGGTTTTCTCTGCGGTTTGACAATGGAAAGGCAGCCTGAAAAGCGGAAATGGGCTTTTCAGGCTGCCTGTTTAGCGGTTACTCGGTGGCATTTTCAATTTTCTCGCCCACATGGGAGATGCCGCGCCCGACTGCGTTGCCGCCTTTTTTCACGGCGGATTGCGTTTTGTCCCAGCCGTGTTCAATGCCGTTGCCGACTTTTTCTACGGTGTTGGCGGTGTCGCTTTTTACGCCGTGCCAAGTGCCGGAACAGGCTGCCAGCAGGGTGGCGGTGAGGGTGAGTGCGAATGCTTTTTTCATAGTAGTTCCTTTCATTGGGATGGTTAAAACGCACGGCGAACCATGCGGTGGGGATTATAGCGGGAAACGGGGTGTTTGCCGAATGGGGTGTTTTCGCTTTGTTTGCTTTTCAGGCTGCCTCAACGCGGGTGCAACTGTTGAGGCAGCCTGAAACCTTGCCCCGCGCTCCTACGGCTTGCTGGCAAGCCGTGCGCTGGCAGGGTAAACCGTTACTTCACTTTGTCCTTCCACGCGCCATAGCCTTGCGCGTCCATTTGCTCGTAGGGCACGAATTTCAGCGATGCGCCGTTGATGCAGTAGCGCAGGCCGCCTTTGTCTTTCGGGCCGTCGTTGAACACGTGTCCCAGATGGGAATCGGCGTGGCTGCTGCGCACTTCGGTGCGTATCATGTTGAAAGACGTGTCTTCGCGCTCGGTTACGGCTTCGCGGGCGATGGGGCGGGTGAAGCTGGGCCAGCCGCAGCCTGATTGGAATTTGTCGGTGGAGGAGAACAGCGGCGTGCCGTCCACGATGTCTACATAAATGCCTTTGTCAAACAGGTTGTCGTATTCGTGGCTGAATGCGCGTTCGGTGCCGGCTTGTTGGGTAACGCGGTATTGCTCGGCGGTGAGTTTTTGGCGCAGCTCGGCATCGCTGGGTTTTTTCAGGCTGCCTGAAACGGCTTCTTTGCCTTCCAGCGGTTTGTCTGCCAATGAAACGTCAATGTGGCAGTAGCCGTTGGGGTTTTTGAGCAGATAATCCTGATGGTATTCTTCGGCGGGATAGAAGTTTTTGAGCGGCTGGTTTTCCACCACAACGGGCGCGGTGTATTTTTTCTGCTCGCGCGCGATGGCGGCGGCGGCGATTTTTTGCTCGGCGGGGTCGGTGGTGTAGATGCCTGTGCGGTATTGTTCGCCGCGGTCGTTGCCTTGTTTGTTCAGGCTGGTGGGGTCGATAACGCGGAAGTAATAGCGCAGGATGTCGTCTAAGCTGAGCTGGTCGGCATCGTAGCTCACTTTCACGGTTTCGGCATGCCCGCTGTGGCGGTGGGATACGTCTTCATAGCTGGGGTTGGCGGTTTTGCCGTTGGCATAGCCCGACACGGCATCGGTTACGCCCGGGATGCGTTGGAAATAGGCTTCCAAGCCCCAGAAGCAGCCGCCTGCTAGGTAAACGGTTTTGATGTTCATGGGTTTTCCTTTCTGCGCGGAATCGGGTTTGTAGAATTTTTCGGTATAGGCTGACAATTCGGCTTGCGGGTTTGCCAGCAGGGCGAGGGCTTGGGCTTCGTTCAGGCTGCCTTTGACAACGCGCTGCACGTCGCCGTTTTCGCCCAGCAACACCCAAGAGGGATACACGCGCACGCCCAGCTCTTGCGCGATGGCGCCGCCCGCATCGGTGCGCACGGGGAGTTTTTTGTATTCCAAGCCGCGATACCATTGGGCGAAATCGGCGGCGGGTTTTTCGTGCAGATAATCGGGCGAGGCGATGGCGACAAGGTTGGCGGCGGCAAAGCGTTTATCCTGCGCCCATGCTTCGGTTTGCGCCAATTCGCTGAGGCAGAGCGGGCACCAGCTCGCCCAGAATTTTACCAGCGTGGGGCGTTTGGGCAGCGGCGGGGCGGCTTTGCCTTGGTCGTCGGGCAGCTTGCCGATGCGCTCGGTTAAACTTTCGGCGTGCGCGACGGCAGAATGCGGCATCAGCACGGCTTGCCCCGCCCAAAACACGGCGGCTGCGCTAGCGGGGAGCAGTAAAAATTGAGCGATGCGGTTCATGGCGATTTCTCCTGTGTAGTTGTTAGTAACGCGGGCAATCTTAACACAGGGAAACGGGAGCGCAAGGCGTGATTAGCGCGGCTTATTTGCGGGATAGGCAAACGCGGCGGGCGATGGTTGAGGCAGCCTGAAAGGGCTATAATGCACGGTTTTGGTTGATTGTAGTGGTGGGCGATGTGGGGTAGATGAATTGATGTGATAAGGCAGCCTGAAAATGGGAAAAACCGTTTTCAGGCTGCCTTGTTATATGGCGATTATTCCAGCGTTACGCCGTCTTCCTGCATTTTCGCCAGCAGCGCGGCGAGTTTTTTCTGCGGGTCTAGCAGCGGGTCAAGAATATGCGCCGCCATGTTGTCGGCAGATTGCTGGATTGCCGCTTCGTTCGCACCGACTGCGCCGTGGAAAATAAACGGCGGCAAAAATTTGGTTTGGATGAGATTGGCGGTTTGTTGCAGCGGTTTCAAAAATTCGCTCATGGAATAGCTGTTGTAGCCGCCCGCCTGATACGAATCCGCCGGCCCGCCTGTGGAAATGGACGACACCCATTCTTTGCCCGCCAACGCTTTGCCCTGCGGGCCGTATGCCCAGTTGTAGGTGAGCACGTCGTCAAACCATTGTTTCATCAGAGGCGGCACGGAATACCAGAAAAACGGATGCTGGAACACCAAGCGGTCGTGCGCCAGCAGCGCGGCTTGCTCGGCGGCAACGTCAATTTTGCCATCTGGATACAGGCTGTACACACGGCGCACGGTT
>ERZ772924.499-NODE-499-length-18961-cov-3.537554_pt1 | contig 18961 bp, 10 predicted proteins | sample MGYA00512116_ERZ772924 | MGnify/ENA primary metagenome ERZ772924 (study PRJEB29015, sample SAMEA2737920) | human oral metagenome | biome: human oral; feature: human-associated habitat; material: dental | place: China | collected 2134 ...
TATCACCTCAGTAAAGACCCAAGACCTCGACCAGCGTCCTGTAATTTCGGCTGCACAAGCCATTCAAGGGCGTGCTGCGGGTATCCAAGTAGTGCAACCTAATGGTGCTCCAGGCGCAGGCTTGGCAGTGCGCATTCGCGGGAATACCTCTATCAGCGCTTCCAACGACCCTCTATATGTGGTAGATGGTATCCCTGTGCAAGACATCAGTGGGATTGCTCCTACCGATATTGAGAGTATGCAAGTACTTAAAGACGCTTCCTCAGCAGCTATCTACGGTTCACGTGCTGCTAATGGCGTAGTGCTTATCACTACCAAACAAGGTAAACGCAATGAGCCTAAAGTATCTGTTAATACCTATGTGGGTATCTCGCAAGTAGCCAAACGCATAGAATCCTTAAATACGGCTCAATACAAGGAACTGATGAAAGAAACAGGTGCTGTTACTCTTCCTTCAGGGCTTACCGATAAAACTGATTGGTTTGATGAAACCTTCCGCAAGAGTATTATCCGCAATACACAGCTTTCTTTCTCAAATGCAACTGAAAATACTAAATATTATATTTCAGCAGGTAACTCTAAAGATGAAGGGGTTATTCGCTCTTCTTTCTTCGAACGCTATAATGTACGTTTGAACTTAGAAACCAAAATGCGCAAATGGCTCACTTTTGAAACCAATCTATCCTACTCCGATTACTCGTCTAATGGAATTATCACCGGTACAGGTTCTAACCGTGCAGGGGTAGTGCTTTCGGTAATCAATACTCCTAAATACGCCCCTATATGGAGCGATAAACCCGGTGAAGAAGGTTGGTATTACTACAATTTCTATGGAGCAAACCTCACTCACCCTGTAGAGAATATCTCTCGTAATGCCGACAATACCTCTAAGAGCAATCGCTTGGTAGGAAGTGTATCGGCTATTGTAACTTTCTTGCCGAGCTTAAAGTTCAAATCTACAGTAGGTATCGACCGTTTAGGACGCACTCAAACTCACTGGACAGACCCTAAACTCACCGAATATGGACGTAAGATCTTCGGTACTGCCGACGATATTCGTACTAACAACACTGTGATGACTTACGACAATTTGCTTACCTTCGATAAGAGTTTCGGCAAGCATAATCTTTCTGCTTTGGCAGGTACTTCAGGAACGGTATCTAAATGGAACGAAAGCTATTTGTATGCCTCTCACTTTCTTACACCCGACATCAAAACCCTCAATGCTGCCAATAAAATAGAACAAGGTAGTGGTTCGAATGCTGCCGAATGGGCGATTATGTCGTATTTAGGTCGTATTTCTTATAACTACGATAGCAAATACCTTCTCACAGCTAATTTCCGTGCCGATGGTTCTTCTAAGTTAGCACCAGGAAAACGCTGGGGTTACTTCCCTTCAGTATCTGTAGGATGGAGACTTTCACAAGAAAACTTCTTGAAAGAAGTAGATTGGCTTAGCGAACTCAAATTGCGCGGTGGCTGGGGACAAACAGGTAACCAAGCTGGTATATCCGATTACGGCTACTTGCAACGCTTTTCTATCACTCGCCAAAACTGGTGGGAGGCAGGCAAAGGTGATGCAATGGTAACTTTGCGCCCTAATTCATTCTCTAACCCTAACCTCACTTGGGAAACCACCACTCAAAGCAATATAGGGCTCGACCTTTCACTTTTCAAAAACCGTATCTCTTTAGCGGTAGATGCTTACCTTAAAAAGACTACCGATTTATTGATGGATGTGCCTCTTCCCGCTACTTCACCAGTACCTTCTATCTATCGCAATGAGGGCGAAATGACCAATAAAGGGATTGAATTTGCGCTTGATACGCGTAACCTCACAGGAGATTTTACTTGGAATACTAATTTCAATATCTCGTTCAACCGCAATGAGCTAACTAAACTTACCCTTCAAAAAGTGTATTACTACGCCAGCACTTCCGAAGCTATTACTGAACAAGTGGTGCGTATTACCGAAGGGCAGCCTTTGGGTAAGTTCTGGGGATTTATAAGTGAAGGAGTAGACCCTCAAACAGGCGATATCAAATACAAAGACCTTAATGGTGATGGTAAAATCTCAGTTTCCGATAAAACTTATATAGGCGACCCTAACCCCGATTTTACCTTTGGGCTTACCAATGACTTCACTTATAAGAACTTTACTTTGAGTGTTTTCTTTCAAGGTTCTTATGGCAATGATATCTACAACGCTTCTCGTATAGAAACTGAAGGTATGTACGATGGTAAAAACCAATCAACAGCGGTACTCAACCGTTGGAGAAAACCAGGTGATATTACCGACATCCCTCGTGCTGTAAGAAGTAGCGATAACATCAAAGCCTCTTCACGATGGGTAGAAGATGGTTCGTATTTGCGTCTCAAAACACTTACTTTAGCTTATAACCTCTCCAATGACGAGTTGTTGAGATACGGTATCCGCAAGATACAGCCTTACTTCACTGCTCAAAATCTTTGGACACTCACTAACTACAAAGGATTTGATCCCGAAGTAAACCAAGGGCTTTCAGGTCCTACGATGGGTATTGATTGGGGTACTTATCCTCAAACTAAAACCTTTATCTTTGGCTTAAACATTGATTTTTAAGAAGAAACTCTCATCTATTAATAATTTACCCTAATAGTTCGCCTTTGCGGATTGTCCCCCTTCGGGGGGGCGGGGGCTAATAAAACTGTACAAAAATGAAAAGATACATATACCTTGCACTCTCGTTAGTAGCACTAACAGCGTGCAGTTTAGATAAAGACCCTATTTCGGAGTTCAACGAGAAAAACACAACTACCGAGGGCAAAAGCTCTTCTGCCATAGAAACCAAAGCACAAATGCAAACCCGCTACGATGCTATCTATGCTTTTGTACGAGGTAGCGCGCAAGAGTTCTGGACGTTAGACTTTCTACAAAATACCGAAACTCGTGCCGATAACGCTTATGCAGGTACTTCTGGCGTCGAGATTACTTCTATAGAACAGAACAGCCAAGATGCATCTAACGGAAATATAAAACGTGATTGGCAAAAATACTTAGAAGGCATCAACTTAGCCAATGTAGTAATTGCCAATGTAGATAAAGTGCCCGATGCCTCGCTTACAACAACTGAACGCAAACAGTGGAAAGCCGAAGCTAAAATACTCAAATCGTGGCTTTTGTTTGATATGGTGCGCTTTTGGGGAGCAGTACCTATTCCTCCTATCGAAGTCCCTGAAATATCATCTGAAAATGTAGAAGAAACCTACAAATTGCTCTTTCCTGAACGCACTTCAGTTGCCGAGGTGTACAACATCATTCGCACCAACCTTGAGGAGGCTCTCGTCGATGCTCCTGCTGTGAAGACTAACGATAAGTTCTTCTTTAGTCGCGCAGTTGCCAATGCGCTTTTAGCTCACGTATATGCCGAGAAACCTATACGCGACTACAACAAAACCATTCAGTATTGCGCAGCCGTAGAAGCCGATGGCTTTTCTCTCTTGCCTAATTACGCCGATTTATTTCAAATCAACGATGCTAAAACCGATGTAAAAGTGCGTAATTCTGCTGAGTCTATCTTCGAGATTACCTACTCTCAAGGCGGACAAACTTGGTTACCAGGGCTCTTCGGCTTAAACTACACCAACCCCAATAGCACTTACAACTGGGCAAAATGGGTAACCCCTTCACGCGACCTCATCGCTGCTTTCGATGCCGAAGGTGATACCGTGCGCAAAGATCAAGCTATCGTTTGGGGGCAACCTTCTTGGAAAAATTATTACCCTTCTGAACACTATCCTTTTATGTACAAAATACGTTCAGGAGGCAGTAGCATCATCAAATTGCGTTTAGCCGATATCCTCTTGCTAAAAGCTGAAGCCTACGCTGCTTTAGGTCAAACTGCTCAGGCGGCCACCTTGGTAAATCAAGTACGCGCAAGAGTAGGGCTTACTGCTATTTCCACCTCTCTTTCACAAGAACAAATGAAAGCAGCCGTACTCAAAGAACGTCGCCTTGAATTGGCTTTTGAAGGCTTCCGTTGGTTCGATTTGGTGCGTAACGATAAAGCCATTGAAACAATGAACTCTCTCAACGCAAGAGATACTGGTAGACTAAAACAAACCTACCCGCTCAACGAGAATACAGTGCTTTATCCTATCCCACAAACTGAATTAGAAAACAATAAAAAACTCACCCAAAATCCTGGTTACTAATGAAATTATTCCCATCTTTTTTACTTGTAATACTCTGGAGCATCGCTTCTTGTAGCTGTCAGAAAAAATCCAACACAGGGGAGGATCCTACTCCTCCCCCTGTTGTTGAGCCATCGGTAGGTAAAGTGAGCGTATTGCTGACTACAGCCAATCGCCAAAAAGAACTTTACAAAGAGCAAACCGACTTAAATCTCATCAAAAACCCCAACGCATCTTATAGTATTACCCTAAAACCTGCTGAAAAATTTCAAACTATCTATGGTTTCGGGGCTGCTATTACAGGTTCTACCTGCTATAACTTGATGCAGATGTCTCCCGCCGATAGAAAAAATTTCCTCATTCAAACCTTCTCTGAAACTGAAGGTTTTGGACAAAGTTATGTGAGGGTTTCTATTGGCTGTTCCGACTTTTCCCTAAGTGAATACACCCTTTGCGATACCAAGGGAATAGAGCATTTTGCCCTCACCAAAGAGGAAACGCAATACGTGATTCCTATACTCAAAGAGATTCTCGCTATCAACCCCAAAGTGCAAATCATAGGCTCTCCTTGGACGCCTCCACGCTGGATGAAGGTCAATAACCTTACCGATTTGCAACCTCATAACCAATGGACAAGCGGTCAGCTGAACCCTGCTCACTATCAGGATTACGCGTTGTACTTTGCCAAATGGTTGCAAGCGATGAAAGACAATGGCTTGAACGTCAATGCTATCACTATACAAAACGAACCTCTCAACAGAGGCAACTCGGCTTCTATGTATATGGGATGGGACGAACAGCTCGCCTTTATCAAAAACGCCTTAGGTAAAACCCTGCGTGACAAAGGCTTTGCTGAGGTTAAAATCTACCTCTTCGACCATAACTACAACTACGATAATAAGCCTTCGCAACAGCAATACCCCTTGCATATCTATAAAGATGCCGATGCCTCTCAGTACGTTGCGGGGGCTGCTTACCATAACTATGGGGGAAATCCTAACGAATTGAGCAACATTCATAACCAATACCCCAGTAAAGAACTCATCTTTACAGAAAGCTCCATAGGTACTTGGAACGACGGTCGCAATCTTGAACGCCGTCTCACCGAAGATATGCAAGAGCTCGGTATCAAAACCCTCAACAATCATTGCAAGGCGGTGATTGTATGGAATTTGATGCTAGACGAGCACGGAGCTCCCAATCGTGAAGGCGGTTGCAAAACTTGTTTTGGTGCGGTCGATATCCAAACATCCGATTATAAAACGATGCGTCGCAACTCGCATTACTACGTGATAGGTCACCTTTCGGCAGTTATCAAGCAGGGCGCAACCCGCATAGGCGTTGAGAAAACCACCGACGACAACGTGCAATGTACCGCATTCGAGAACCCCGATGGCTCTTTGGCTTGTGTGTTGTTGAATAAAAAGAAAGAAGCAACCTATCTGACTCTAAACACCGGCAAGCACTATTTCTCTTATGAAGTACCCGCCAATAGTGTGGTATCTTTTTTGATACCTAAAATATAAACAGAAATTGTAAACTTTGCCAAAGCTCGTAGCACGAGAGGCTATAACAACTTTGGCAAAGTTGAACATCAATAAATTAATTAAGCAAATGAAAAGAATATTACTGTTGTTATTCCTATTAGTAACAACCTTTGCGAGTGCGCAAACCGCAACCCCTACAACCCTTATCAAAACCGTTATTCCGTTTGAACAACGCGACGAAACTTCTTGGATTACCCGTTATCAAAAGGATATTACCAACTACCAAAAGGAGAATAAACGCTTAAAAGACCTCTCTTGCGACGTACTCTTTCTGGGGAGTTCATCTATCAATCTGTGGGATACTATCTATGAAGATTTCGCTCCACTGAAACTCATTCGTCGTTCCTACGGAGGGGCTACTTTGCGCGATATGATTTACAATTACAACACTATCGCCAAAGGCTATACCCCTAAAAGCATTTTGCTATACGTGGAAAACGATTTGGGCAATCATAAGGAAGGTGTAAATGCCGTGAAGTGCTTTGACCTTTTCCGTATATTTATCGACAAACTCAAAAAAGATTACCCCAATACGCCTCTGATTGTGGTATCGCTAAAACCCTCACAACACAAAGCCGATCAGCTAAAAGACCAACTATTAGTAAACGCCCTTTTAGAGGAAAACGCCACCGCACAAGGCTATACTTATATTGATATCACCAAAGTAATGTACGATGAAGCGGGCAACCTCCGCACCGATATCTTTAAAGAAGACAACCTACATATGAATGCCGAAGGTTATAAGCTCTGGACAGCCATTCTCAAACCGCTTCTTATTAAAAAAGTGAGAGGAGAATAGATTAGCAAGTTAACCGATTAACAGATTTGTAAATGAAGAGTAAGACGTATAATATTTTAGATTGCTGAAAAAATGTTAAAGTATGCTAAAAGGACAAGAAAAACACAAACTTTTTTAGGAGGTACTCATTTTTCACCTTAAATAACTAAAATACTAATAATCATTTTATTACATTACTTTTTATATTTTACTTTTCAGCCACTTTGGACGAACCTAAAGCGAACCTAAGGCGAAGGTAAGGCGAAGCTAAACCGAAGATAAGGCGTTACTAAACTGAAAATCAATTGGCTAAAAGAGGGTATGAAAATCTGAAAAAAATATGTTAAAAATGAGTTTTTGACGAAAAAAACGCAAAAATATTATCTCTGAAAAAAAATGAAATTTGTTTTATTGAGAGGTAGTATTTCTATTTGCTCAATTCTAAGAACACTAACAACTAAAAATGACTAATATGAAAAATATAAAAACTTTACTGCTTTGCTGTGCCGTAGGTACACTCTCAGCCCAGCAAATGCCTGTTTATTTAGACACTTCGCAACCCATTGAGAAGCGTATAGACGATGCCCTCTCGCGAATGACCTTAGAGGAAAAAGTAGCTATGTGCCACGCTCAATCTAAGTTCAGTGCCCCTGGCGTGCCCCGCTTGGGTATTCCAGAAAACTGGATGACCGATGGTCCTCACGGCATACGCCCCGAAGTACTCTGGGACGAGTGGAATCAAGCAGGATGGACAAATGATAAATGTACCGCTTTTCCCGCTCTCACTTGCCTTGCTGCCACGTGGAATCCCGCTCTCAGCAAAGCCTACGGAAAAGCCATAGGCGAAGAAGCCCGCTATCGCAACAAAAACGTACTCTTAGGTCCTGGGGTGAACATCTACCGCATTCCTCTCAACGGTCGAAATTTCGAGTATATGGGTGAAGACCCTTTTTTGGCTTCCAAAATGGTCGTGCCTTATGTACAAGGCGTGCAAGCCAATGGCGTTGCCGCTTGTGTGAAGCACTATGCACTTAACAATCAAGAAATCAACCGCCATACTGTGAATGTAAAGGTAGACGACCGCACCCTGTATGAGATTTACCTCCCCGCTTTTAAAGCTGCTGTGCAAGAAGGAAAAGCGTGGAGCATAATGGGGTCTTATAACAAATACAAAGACCAATGGGCTTGCCAAAACCAATACCTATTGCAAGACATCTTGCGCAAAGAATGGGGCTTCGACGGTGCCGTAGTATCCGATTGGGGTGGAGTGAACAACACCGATGGCGCTGCCCTCCACGGATTGGATATGGAATTTGGTACTTGGACTGACGGAATGGTCGAAAATCGCTCGAATGCTTACGATCATTACTTCCTTGCACAACCTTTTCTCGAAAAACTGAAATCAGGAGAAATAAAAGAAGAAGTAGTAAATGAAAAGGTGCGCAATATCCTCCGACTCATATTCCGCACCAATATGGCAGCCAATCGACCCTTTGGGGCATTCGCCTCACCAGAACACTTTGCCGTCGCTCGCAAGATAGGACAAGAAGGCATCGTACTGCTCAAAAACGACAAAAATGTATTGCCTATCGACGTTAAAAAGGTAAAAACCATAGCCGTTATAGGTGAGAATGCTATAAAAATGATGACCGTAGGTGGAGGAAGTTCCTCACTTAAAGCCGTTCACGAGATACTCCCCTTAGACGGAATTAAAAACCGTGTAGGCAATACAGCCAAAGTGCTCTATGCACGTGGCTATGCCAGCGATGATTACAAAGACCAAGACGGGCTTGCTGCCAACGACATCACTGATAAACGTCCGGCGCAAGAACTCCTTGCCGAAGCTGTAGAAACTGCCCAACAAGCCGATGTAGTTATCTTTATAGGCGGACTTAACAAACACGACGGTCAAGACTGCGAAGGTAACGACCGCAAACAATACGGCTTGCCTTACGGACAAGATGCCGTGATTGAAGCTTTGGCAAAAGCCAATAAAAACTTGGCAGTAGTGCTCATTTCGGGTAATGCAATGGCGATGCCTTGGGTGAAAAGTGTACCCGCTATTGTACAAGATTGGTATTTAGGTTCTGAAGCAGGCAACTCCCTCGCCGATGTACTCTTCGGTGATGTGAACCCTTCGGGTAAATTGCCTTTCACTTTCCCAGTGCGTTTGGAGGACAATGGTGCGGTAGCCTTAGGTGAATACCCAGGGGACAAAGAGGTTGCCTACAATGAAGGCATTTTGGTGGGCTACCGCTACGCCGATACCAAAGGAGTAAAACCACTATTCCCTTTCGGTCACGGACTCTCCTATACTACCTTCAAATATGGCAAACTCACTGCCAATAAGAAGACCACTAATGGCGATATCAGCTTCTCAGTAACAGTACAGAACACCGGCAAGCGCGATGGCGCTGAAGTAGTACAACTCTATTTGCACGACGAAGAGGCCTCAGTATTACGCCCGTACAAAGAGCTCAAAGGTTTTGAGAAAGTATTCTTGAAAGCAGGAGAGACCAAAACTGTAACTTTCCACATCACCAAGCAAGACCTCTCCTTCTTCGACCCTGAACAACACGCTTGGGTAGCCGAAAAAGGTACCTTCAAAGCCTTAGTAGGCACCTCTTCTGGCGACATTAAAAGCACAGTAGATTTCACCTTAGAATAAATATTTTTTACTTTTCATATGAGAAAAGCTTGAAGTCTTGTGGACTTCAAGCTTTTTTGCTTAAAGGAGCTTGAGACATTTTGCCAAAGTTGAATTGGTGACAACATTTTTTCATCATTTATCATTTATCATTCGCAATTGTTTTTTATCTTTGCCACATTATTAAGTGTCTATAATGAAGAAAAACATACTCCTCGCCCTGCTTTCAGGGGCTTTACTCGCCTATGCGTGGGTAACTTATGGCATTACTGCCCTTATATTCATTGCCTTAGTACCTCTCTTACTAATGGAAGCGCGCATTAGGCGTGATTACCAACATACCAAACGCAAGGTGTTTGCACTCTCTTATTTGGCTTTTCTCACTTGGAATATTCCTACCACCTGGTGGATATGGTACTCTACCCAAATAGGGGCAATTTTTGCTATTTTGGCAAACACTCTCTTGATGACACTCACTTTCTTTCTCTATCATATCGTAGCGAAACGTATGAACCGCAAAGTGTCGCTCGTTTTCTTAGTAGCTATATGGCTCTCTTTTGAGAAATTCCACCTCACGTGGGATGTTTCTTGGCCTTGGCTGAATTTGGGCAACGTCTTTTCCGAACAAGTTACGTGGATACAGTGGTACGAATATACGGGCACTTTCGGGGGCTCACTATGGGTATGGCTTGTGAATATCGTACTTTTTATAGGCTTAACTGATTATCTTTCTACTAAAAACCGTAAAGCATTTGCCCGAAAAGTGGGGGTGGCGATGCTCTTTTTTGCTATTCCTGCGGTGATTTCGTATTTCCAGTATATCAATTATAGCGAAGCAGGCAAAAAGACAATCAATGCTATTGTTTTACAACCTAATATTGATCCTTATCAAGAAAAATACGCACTTTCCAATCAAGAAGTAGGTAGGCTCTTAGTACGACTTGCCATTGAAAATATAGACGAAAAAGTGAATTTTATCATCACTCCCGAAACGGTTTTTGCTGAGAACATTAAGTTACAAGATTTACCTATTTCGTGGGAAGTATCTATTTTGCGTACTTTACTCAGTCACTATCCTAATGTAAACTGGATAGCAGGAGCTTCTATGATTGAGTTTGTAAGAGACAAAGCCCAGACAACCTCACAAAGCAACTACTTACCCGACTATGGTTTTTGGTACAACGATTACAATTCAGCTTTCTTACTCAATCGCAATGCAGAAGTACCACTGTATCACAAGAGCAAACTGGTGGTAGCAGTGGAGAATTTTCCTTATCAGCAGGTGCTAAAACCTATTTTAGGCGAAACCCTTATCAACCTTGGCGGTACGGTAGCCCTGAAAACCACTCAGCCTGAACGCACTGCCTTTGCAGGAGTAGACACCGAGGGCAAGGCAGCACCTATCATTTGCTATGAGACTATCTATGGTGAGTTTGTAACAGGTTATATTAAGAAAGGGGCTAACTTCTTGGCTATCCTTACCAACGATGCTTGGTGGCGCGATACGCAGGGTTACAAACAGCTACTCAGTTACACCCGCTTGCGAGCGATTGAAACCCGTCGCAGCGTAGCCCGCAGTGCTAATACAGGCGTTTCCGCTTTTATCAATGGTAGGGGAGACATACTCAAAACCCTTCCTTACGACACCCGAGGTAGTTTGAAAGGTACCATCGCCTTAAACGACGAACTCACATTTTACGTTCAAATGGGCGACTATATCGCTCGCATTGCGTATTTCTTGGCGTTTTTTGTTTTCTTGTATGCGGTATTGAGGAAACGTGAAAAAAGGTCGTAGCACGACGGGCAATTAAAATTTTTGGCAAAGTTGAATACCTCTATTTGCATCACTTTTCTAACGACTAAAAAACTAACGCGTAAATCGTATGGAACACTACATTTCAAACGAAGTCCTTCTGCTTGAGCAACTAACAGCTATTATAGAAGGCGATACACAACTGAAACTCTCAGAAGAAGCGGTAATTAATATCGAAACTTGTCACCGTTTTCTCAGTGATTATCTCCAAAAAGACCCCCAAGCTCTGAACAAGCTCTCGGTAGACTCTATGTCACTCTTGCGCCATTATGCTTGTGGCATAGGTGAGCGCATTCCTAACGAGATTGTCAAGCTGATGCTTTTCCTAAAAATACAATCCTTCTCCTACGGCTATAGTGGGGTGCGATTAGCTTTGGTACAACGTCTCATCGACTTTTATAATCACGGGGTCTTCCCTGTAGTTTATTCCAAAGATATCCCCGACGAACGCATTGCCTTAGCACACCTTGCCTTGCCTCTGTTTGGTGAAGGCGAAGTGTGCATACAGCACAAAGTCTATTCGGCTCAAGAGTTAGAAGGTAAATACGGTTGGCAACCTCTATCGTCAGAAGGACGCGAAGCCGATGCCCTGCTGAATGGTACCCAGCTCACCACCGCTTATGGCATCTACAACCTTAGCAAATCGCTCAAACTTATTCAGTGGGCAGACTTTGTAGCATCGGTTTCCACCCAAGTATTTGGAGGCAACCTTTCGGCATTCTCGGAAGCAATGCAAGTAGTGCGCCCGCACAAAGGACTTGTAGAAACGGCCGAACATCTTCGTATGCTTTTAAAAGACAGTGTCCTCTCTGAGCACCCACAAGCCTTCTCGTCTATGCCCGAAGCTTTTTGCTCTATCCCTCAAATACACGGAGCCGTCCGAGAGTCGATTGCGGCTATTCGTAAGGTAATTAAGACCGAGATGAACTCAGTTACCGATAATCCTATTCTCTTCCCCGAAACTCAAGAAGTTATCTTCGGGGGTAATTCACATACCCTGCCTCTCTCATTGGCAATGGACTTTTTAGCGATTACCCTCACTAGCTTGGGCAATATCAGCGAGCGACGCGTGTTCTACTTGCTTTCTAATATCGGTAAAGAGATAGAAACTGAAATAGATTATCCTATTTTTCAGCGTATCATAGAAGGGATATTGAACGAAAATCGTCGTCTTTCCACTCCTGCGAGCATCGAGAGTCCGATTTTATTTGAAAAAACAATAGATATTAAAGGAATGGGTGGTAGTTCGGCTATTAAATGCGAGCAAGTGGTGAAGAATATAGAAGAAATATTGGCTATTGAACTCATTTTGGCTACTTCACTGTGGAAAAAGAAACAATTTGAGCATCATTCAGCTTTATTTAAGGAATATCTCTCTTTTATGGCAGAAGAGGAAGTAACTACCCTCAAAAAGCAAATAGAACACACAATAAGGTTTTTTGAAATGAACGATGAATAATTGATAATTAATTCATATCTTTGGGGCAAAATTATTCAATTTTAATTATTAAAAGTTATGCTGAAATTACAAACTGTTCTTTCTTTGGTATTATCGATGTTTGCCTTTCATATATTTGCACAAGGCGAAAAACCTAATAACTTGACGATGTTTGTAGGCACTTATACTGAAGGAGACAATTCTAAAGGTATTTATACCTATCGTTTTAATCAGGAGAATGGAACTTTCGAACTGCTGAGCAGTGCCACCGCAGCCAATCCTTCTTTCTTGACGTTATCCCCCGATGGGAAACATCTGTACGCAGTAAGCGAATATAACGACGGACGACAAGGAGCTTATTCGTTTGACGTGAGTGAAGACAAAGTACAGCTAAGTAACCCCGTATTCCAGCCTACGGCTCCTAAAGATGCCTTGCCACGAGCAGGAGCCGACCCTTGTCATATTGTTAGTGACGGGAACTATGTAATTACGGCTAATTATACAGGAGGCGACATCAGTGTTTTCCCGCTGGATGCAGAAGGTAAATTAAAAGCAGAGACACAACATATTGCTTTTGTAGGAAAGACACCCAAGCGCGTGGCACATATCCACTGCATTATTCCCACCCCTGATAAAAAGTATATATTAGCAACTGATTTGGGCAACGACCGCGTGTATCGCTTTCGTTACAACAAGAAAGCAGGTAAAAACGCTAAGGTACTGACCGCTCAGCGAGTAGTTTATGAGGTGAGCGACGGACAAGGTCCTCGTCATCTTACGTTTAGTAAAGATGGACGTTTTGCTTATTTGATAGGCGAATTGGGTGGAGAGTGTGTAGTGCTCGGCTATCACAAGGGGAAACTGAAAGAAGTGCAACGCTTAATGGCTGATGAAGGTGGCGGACGAGGCAGTGCCGATATACATATCAGTCCGGATGGGCGTTTTTTATATACTTCACACAGATTAAAGAAAGACGGCATTGCTATCTTTGCTATCAACCCTGAGAAAGGCACTTTAACCAAAATAGGCTACCAACTCACAGGTATTCACCCCCGCAATTTTGCTATTACTCCTAATGGTAAATACCTTCTAGTAGCTTGCCGAGATAATAATAAGATACAAGTGTTTCGGCGGGACGAAGCAACTGGTAAGCTCACCGATACGTCACTTAGTATCAGTGTAGATAAACCTACTTGTGTGGTATTTGCCTCACCGAACTAAAATCAGTACTTTTGTCACACTATTAATTATCAATTGTTTATGACCGACTTAGAAATCGCCCAAAAGGCACAGATGCTCCCTATCAGAGAGGTAGCTAAAAAATTAAATATCAGCGAAGATGACCTTGATCCTTATGGAAAATACAAGGCGAAACTGCCGTTGCACCTCATCGACGCTGAGAAGATGAAAAAAAGCAAGTTAGTGCTTGTTACGGCTATTACGCCTACCCCTGCTGGGGAGGGTAAGACCACGGTGAGTATTGGTCTGACGGAAGGTCTCAACAAAATAGGCAAAAAAGCGATTGCCGTATTGCGTGAACCGTCGTTAGGTCCTGTTTTTGGTATTAAAGGAGGGGCAGCTGGTGGAGGATACTCACAAGTGGTACCTATGGAGGACATCAACTTGCATTTTACAGGCGACTTTTCGGCTATTGAGAAGGCTAACAACCTCTTAGCAGCCGTCATTGATAATAATATCCAAAGCAAAACACACTCTATTGGCATTGACCCACGCACCGTAGTTTGGAAGCGCGTAATGGATATGAACGACCGTGCGCTACGCCATATAGTGGTAGGGTTAGGCGGTGCTACTCACGGCGTACCTCGCGAAGATGGTTTTAACATCACTCCTGCTTCTGAGATTATGGCGATACTATGTCTTGCCGAAAGTTTTTCTGACCTGAAAAAACGCATTGGCAACATCTATGTAGGCAAGAAGTTTGACGGTACCCCCGTATTTGCCCGCGACTTGAAGGTAGTAGGGGCAATGGCGCTTTTGCTCAAAGAAGCCATCAAGCCTAACCTCGTGCAAACACTTGAAAACAATCCTGCTATCTTGCACGGAGGCCCGTTTGCTAGCATTGCCCAAGGTACGAACACTGTTTTGGCTACCAAAATGGGACTATCGTTGGGTGACTACGTGATTACCGAAGCAGGTTTTGGTGCCGACCTTGGGGCTGAGAAATTCCTTAATATCAAATGTACTTCAGCAGGATTAGCTCCCGATGCAGTGGTGATTGTAGCGACTATCCGCGCCTTGCGTCATCACGGAGGGGCTAAAAAAGAAGAGTATAATACTCCTTCCTTGCAAAAAGTGAAACTCGGTATTGCTAATTTGGAAAAACATATCGAGAATGTGCAACTTTTTGGTCTCAAAGCAGTGGTAGCGATTAACTATTTTCCTAACGATAGTGAAGAAGAGATAGCCTATGTAAAAGAAGTATGTGCTCAAAAAGGGGTAGAAGCTATTGTAAGTAAAGGGTTTAGTGAAGGAGGTAAAGGTACCGAGGAACTCGCTCGTGCTGTCGTGGCTATAGCCCAAAGTGGTGAGAGTCATTTTAGTCCGTTGTACAGCAATGAAACGAGTATAGAAGAGAAAATAACAGCAGTAGCTACTAAGATTTACGGAGCGAATAAGGTGAATTACAACAGTAAAGCCGTAAGTCAGTTGAAGCAAATCAAAACATTAGGCTTTGATAAAATGCCTATTTGTATAGTGAAGACGCCTAAATCGCTCAGTGATGACGAGAAGAAACTCGCTCGTCCTACTGATTTTGAGGTAACCGTGCGAGAGTTTGAGTTTGCCTCAGGGGCGGGCTTTGTAATCCCAATCTTGGGCGATACTGTGCGTATGCCGGGACTCCCCAGTGTGCCTGCCGCCGAAGGTATGGATATAGATGACGAGGGAGTTATCACAGGACTCTCCTAATAGATAAAAGGTAAAAAAGCTTGTTGTAGCTCATACTACACTTAAAACGGATAGTTAATACCGAAGTTGAACACGGTTTCTTTGATTCTGAATTTCTTTATCCAGCGGTTGCTCATTTCTTGGGCAGGGTCATATGTAGGTATACCCATATCAAGGCGGATTACAAAGAAGTTGAAGTCGTAACGCAACCCAAATCCGGTACTTAACCCCACATCTTTTAATGAAGAAAGGTCTTTAAACTTGTATTCATCAAAACGAGTATTATCGGCTACGTTCCAGATATTTCCCACATCGGTGAAGAGGGCGCCTTTGAGTGCCCCTAAGATAGGGAAACGATATTCGAGATTGAGCGTAATCTTCATATTGGCTTCGTTGTAATCTAAAATCGAACCACTTGAACCAGGTCCTAAACGATAGGCTTTAAAACCACGGTTATCGGTAGTACCTCCGGCAAAGTAGCTTTGAGAAAACGGAATATTATCGGAGTTACCATAAGGGATAGCTATCCCTAAGAAGGAACGGAATGCTAATGAACTCTGTTTGGCTATGGGAAAGTGCTTGATAAAATCGACCTCAGCTTTGGCATATTGAGCGTATTCCACCCCAAAAATCTTATTCTTAGTACTACCTTCGGTATTCACCACTTTGTAAGTAGCTGTCAAAGCATTGAGCAAACTCCCCGCTCCTTCTATCTTGAAACGCAATTGTGAGAAGTTGCGTTCAAAAAACTGTGATTTGCTATTGATGATATAAGTAAAACTACTTGATACAATAAAGTCATTATTTGTAATACGACGATAGCGTTCAGAAATAGCATATATAGGCAAAATATCTTCACCTTGAACTACCAAATTCCTTTCGAATACATCATTTATAAAGTTAAAAGTCCCCTCAGTAGGGGTAAGATTGCCTTTGTCGTCTACATATCGGCTACCTAAACTGTATTTTTTAGCAATATCGTTCAGCCTTTCATAAGTACTTTGGTAAATATTGAAGAAATTACCTGGGTTGATATTGTTTACGTATTGTACGTTTATCAAATCGAAAATGACTTTGTTCTTCTGCTTACGCGGATTCCATACATAGCGCAACAAACCCGAAGTGGTACGTTTGTCGAGCCCTATATTTGTTTGGTAGCTCATACCCGTTTGCAAGATAGTTTGTGGGGTCATATAATAGGGAATGAGCTTGCGCGTATTCAGCGGGAAAACGATAGAAGGAAAGATGAAACGTATATCGCCACTGACTTCTGAGGTATTGAAAAAGCGTGTATCTTTAAGCGTAGGTTGCGAGGCAAAAGTACCTTGTAAGTTCAGTTCTAAGGTTTCTGCTCCACGAAAGACATTGCGTGCTGCAAACGAAGTTCCTACCCCAAAACCTATCGCCTCAATCTCAGAACGCTTTACCTCATTGGTAAGTCGCAATGAAAACTTATCTAAGGACGAAAGGTAGATATTGGCATCGAGTTTATTTTGCAAAGTGTCATTGGTAGCGTATTTGAAGTCCATATTTGGGTAGCGGAACACGCGCAGGTTGTTGAACTGTCGGTAGGTATTTCCGCGCTCTAAATCGGAGTAGATTTGTCCTTTTTTGAGGCTTGTAGCGTGGTACAACACACGTGGACGATAACGCAACTTGCCCTTGTAATAAATAATCATATTGCGGTACTCCAAAGAATCTAAAGAGCTCTTATCTACCTTGTTGTCGTAATCGGTATACAGACGTACTTTATTGATGTGGTGTATCTTATACTTCTTGGTGGTAATCACATCGCCATCGCGTTCTATAAGGTCGCCTATATCAGTAGTTACTTGCAGTTTGTTGTCTTTTTGAGCTGTAACCGTATCGCGCTCGATTTGGAAGTTGATAGAGCTTTGCTGAAAGGTATAAAAACCGTTGTTGCGAAAGAGTTCGTACAGGCGTGAACGTTCATTACTAAAATCGGTAAGCTGGTAAGGAGCTCCTGATTTTAGGAACGTTTTTGCCTTGTTTTGCTGGTAAACTGAATCTATTTCAGGAGAAGTAATATGGGTCTTTAAGCTATCGATATAATAGCGCTCGCCGGTAGTGATATAATAGCCCACTTTGGCTTGTTGTTTTTCTTCATTAGGGAGAATGAAGATGGTATCAGTTACTTTGTTATTGAAATAGCCTATACTTCTGAAATAAGCTCCCAACTGCTTGGTGGATTTGTGTACGCGTGCTGTATCTAATACCGATGGGGCTTCGCCTATCTTCTGCAACTGGTGATCAATGCCTGAAACTAAAAACGACTTCTGTAAGCGACCTACTTGTTTTTTAGAGAGAAAACCATCTAAAAACCTATGCCAACGAGGGTGTGTATCGAGCCATTGGACAAAATCCTTTTCGGCATTAGGGTTTCCTAAATTGTAGATATATAGACTGATAGGCATTCCTAAAACATACGAATTGGGCTTTTGTAATACAAAATTGTTTATCTTTGCATCGTCGGTCTTAGTTCCATTCACATATACAAGGTTTTCACGGAGCAAATGGCGGTCGTTAGGGACACGCTTGGTAGCATCGCACGAAAAGAGAGCAATGGCTAACACGAATAACAGACTGATAACGCTTAGTTGGGAAAGAGATTTTCTCACAAGTTTTTGTTTTTAGGGCTCAAAAATACACAATTATTTTATGCTTAGCAAAAATCAAGTAAAATTAATTCAGAAATTACAACAGAAAAAATACCGCAATGAGCTGAATCTCTTTATAGTAGAGGGGAAAAAGAGCATTGTGGAATTTCTGCAAGCGGGTTACCGTTTAGAGTTATTTATCGCTACCGAAGTGTTCACCACAGCGCTGAACGGTCAGCCTATTACCTTAGTGAGCAAAGAGGAACTGCGGAAGGTGAGTAGCCTTAAAAATCCCGATGAGGGCTTAGCGATTTTTCACCAACGCCAACATAAGGGTATCTTGCAAGAGGGTGTAATCCTCGCCTTAGACAATGTGCAAGACCCTGGTAATTTCGGTACGCTTATCCGCCTCTGCGATTGGTTTGGTATCGAAACGCTTATCTGCAATAGCCAAACGGTGGATTGCTACAACCCGAAAGTAGTGCAAGCCACTATGGGTTCTCTCACAAGGGTTGCCGTACATTACGTGGATTTAGCAGGCTTCTTGGCAACTTGTGCGCTACCTTTATACGCAATGGATTTGGACGGTGAGAACCTCTACACTACCGAATTCCCCGAAGATTGTGTGCTAATCTTAGGCAACGAAGCTAATGGTGTTAGCCCCGAAGTACGCGCCTTGGCTAATGGCATTATCACCATTCCGCGTTTTGGCAAACTGCAACAGACGGAAAGTTTAAATGTGGCAATGGCGGGAGCGATAGTGGTGAGCCAGGTAAGGAAATTGGAGAATTAGAGAATGAGAAAATGAGAAAATGAAAAAATGAGAGAATGGGGTAAATGCCAATAATGCCAGAAATACCAGAAATGCCAATAATACTAACAAGGGGAATGGACGGGTCGGACAGGTCAGAGGATAGGTTGGAGCATTCGGAAGGAAACGGAAAAGTTCGGAAGAGGAGAGGGAGAGATTTTGGTGAAAAAAGACTGTAAGATGGGTGGGGTTAGCTTATAGAGAGCTTATAGGAAGCTTATACGAATCT
>ERZ772924.500-NODE-500-length-18951-cov-11.063453_pt1 | contig 18951 bp, 15 predicted proteins | sample MGYA00512116_ERZ772924 | MGnify/ENA primary metagenome ERZ772924 (study PRJEB29015, sample SAMEA2737920) | human oral metagenome | biome: human oral; feature: human-associated habitat; material: dental | place: China | collected 2134 ...
GCTACACCTGGGAGGAGATGATGCTGGAAACGGAGGACAAGCTGGAGCTGCTGAGTCTGATTGACATCTTAGTGGACGGCCGTTTTGATATCGCGAAGAAAAATCTCATGCTGCAGTTTCGCGGATCTTCTAATCAGCGAATCATTGATGTGCAGAAGTCCCTTCAGTCAGGACAGGTAGTCATCTGGGACAAGCTCAATGATGGCCTCCAGGCCTATGAGCAAGTGGATCGAGATGGCTTACTATAATCGTCTAGATTGGAGCAAAACTTTCAGCATAAAAATAGGACGTTTTGTTCAACTGTGTCCATAATTTTTTAAATGTTCTTATTATATGCTAGTGGCTCTCTGGATTTCATGAGCGGAGATCTATCTTATCTACCAGAATAAGGTGGTGTCAATGCCTTGGTATCGCTTTATTTTTCTATATTTTGGCTTGAATTCGATTTCAAAGTTGAAGTCGTTGACAAAAAAAATAGGATTTTTTTACAATTATATAATATTCTTAAGAAATTCTTAAAAAAAGCCATGTTTTTATGCTATAATAGACTAGAGTAATTTCGCACAGAAAGTAGTAAGGTGAATGTATCAGAGAGCAAAAAAGTCTAAAAAGAAAAACGATCGATTAAAAATAGTTAATAGCACCCTCTTGGGTGTTTATACTTTGTTAGCAGCCTTCTTGATTTTCACAATTTTCCGCTATCATTTTCTAGCTTTTCGCTATGTGAATGTTTTAGTGACAGCCCTCATCCTAGCAGTGGCAGTCCTATCAGGATTCCTGATTTTCAAGGGTAAGGCAAGAAAGACCACCAGTACTATTCTAATAGTAGCCCTGCTTGTGGGGTCAGTGTCTATGTATGCTGTAAAGGGTTTAGTCGACTTGTCGGCTGGCGTTAATTCCACTTCTAACTACTCTGAGTATGAAATGAGTATCGTGGTGCCGGCAGATAGTGATGTTAAGGACCTCAAGCAGTTGACAAATGTCTTAGCACCGTCAGGCAATGACCAAGACAATGTTCAAGCACTGATGAAAAATATCAGTCAGACACAAGGACATGAGCTGACAGTGGATACAGCTTCTTCATATCTCTCTGCCTATAAGTCACTGACTTCTGGTGAAGCCAAGGCTATGGTCTTGAATAGTGTCTTTGAAGATACCATTCGTGGAGAAGATCCCGATTATGCTTCTAAGATTAAAAAAATCTACACTCACAAGATGAGCAAGAAGATTGATACAGCCATCGGCAAGCAAAATCCAAATGCAGAAGTCTTCAATATCTATGTCAGTGGAATTGACACTTATGGACCGATTTCTTCTGTGTCACGCTCAGATGTCAACATTATCATGACAGTCAACCGTAAGACCAAGAAAGTCTTGCTGACGACGACACCACGGGATGCCTATGTTCCAATTGCGGACGGTGGCCTTAATCAGCCAGATAAGCTGACCCACGCGGGTATTTACGGCGTGGACGCTTCAGTTCACACCTTGGAAAATCTCTATGGCATTGATTTGAATTACTACGTGCGCCTGAATTTCACTTCCTTCCTCAAGTTGATTGACTTGCTGGGCGGGATTGATATTGAGAACGACCAAGAGTTTACTGCAGGAAATACTCATTATCCTATTGGTAATATTTCATTAAATTCTGAACAAGCGTTGACTTTCGTTCGTGAACGTTATTCTCTAAATGGCGGAGATAATGATCGTGGTAAGAACCAAGAAAAGGTCATTGCAGCAGTCATTAAAAAGCTGACTTCGACAGATGCATTGAAGAACTACAACGCCATTCTTTCAGGATTGCAGGATTCTGTCCAGACCGATATGAGCTTGGAAACGATGATGAATCTGATCAATACTCAGTTAGAGTCAGGCGGAAGTTACAATGTAACTTCTCAAGCCTTGACTGGAACTGGAAATACAGGTCTGCCTTCCTATGCCATGCCAGAAGCCAATCTCTACATGATGGAAATTGATCAAAATAGCTTGGCAGCAGCCAAAGCAGCGATCCAAGAAGTGATGGAAGGGAAGTAAAGCATGATTGATATTCACTCACATATCATTTTTGATGTGGATGACGGCCCTAAGACATTAGAGGATAGCCGACGTCTACTAGAAGAAAGCTATCGTCAGGGCGTTCGTACCATTATTTCCACTTCTCATCGCCGAAAGGGCATGTTTGAAACGCCCGAAGAAAAGATTGCAGCAAACTTTAAGCAAGTGCAGGAGTTAGCCAAGGAAGTTGCTGACGACTTGACCGTGCTATATGGAGCTGAGATTTACTATACTAGCGATATCTTACAAAAGCTGGAAGAGGGGACATTTCCCAGTCTAGGCGACACCAAGTATGTCTTGATCGAGTTTAGTATGAATACACCCTATAAGGATATTCACTCAGCCTTGGGCAATGTTATCCGCCTCGGTATGACTCCGGTGGTGGCCCATATCGAGCGCTATCACTGTCTGGAAAATGATGAAGATAAGGTCAGCGAATTGATCAATATGGGCTGCTATATGCAAGTCAATAGTTCAAATGTTTTGAAACCCAAGCTCTTTGGTGATCGTTACAAATTTATGAAAAAGCGTGTTCAGTTCTTTTTAGAACGGGACTTAGTTCATTTCGTTGCCAGCGACATGCACAATCTCGATGACAGACCGCCTTATATGCAAAAGGCCTATCAGATTGTCGCGAAAAAATACGGCGCTGAGCGTGCGGAAGAACTCTTTAAGACAAACCAAGAAATCTTATTAAGTAACGAGTTTATTTAATCAATCAAACTCTGGAGAAAGTAAATACATGAATCAAGAAAATCAAATGATCGAAATCGATGTGTTGTCTCTGTTGAAGACAATTTGGAAACGGAAATTTTTAATTATCTTAACTGCCTTATTGACAGGTATTTTAGCCCTAGGTTATAGCGTTTTTATTGCTAAGCCTGCTTATAAGAGCACGACGCGTATCTACGTTGTCAATCGTCAGCAGGGCGAAAATCCTACATTGACAAACCAAGACTTGCAGGCAGGTTCTTATCTGGTAAAGGACTACAAGGAAATAATCTTGTCTCAAGATGTCTTGGCATCAGTCATTTCAGAATTGAAACTGTCAGGATCACCATCTGATTTGGCATCTAAGGTAACTGTGACTGTACCAACAGATACTCGGATTGTGTCTATTACGGTTACGCATGCAGATCCGGCAGAAGCAAGCCGTATCGCCAATACTTTGCGTGAAGTTGCTGCTGAGAAGATCATCGCTGTTACCAAGGTATCCGACGTTACAACGCTGGAAGAAGCAGAAACACCAAAAACACCGTCTTCTCCAAACATCCGTCGCAATACTATCATTGGAGTGCTTGCGGGTGGTGTCTTGATGGTCCTTGTAGTAGTGAGCGTGGAAATCCTTGATGACCGTGTCAAGAAGCCAGAAGATATCGAAGAAACCCTAGGAATGACCCTGCTTGGTGTCATCCCAGATATGAGTAAGGTAGGTTAGGAGATACAATGCCAATACTAGAGTTAGCAAAAAAGAAAAAAATTTCTATTTCACGGGTAGAGGAGTATTATAATGCCCTTCGGACCAATATCCAACTTAGCGGTGAAGATATCAAGGTGATTGCTGTGAGTTCTACCTTCCCAGGTGAGGGAAAGACGACAACTTCAACCAATCTTGCCCTGACCTTTGCCAAGGCGGGTCATAAGACACTTTTGATTGATGCAGATATCCGAAATTCAAAAATGCTAGGTGGAGTCTTTAAGAGCGGTGAGAAGGTTTCTGGCTTGACAGAGTATCTTGCGAGAAATACAGACCTATCTCAAGGACTGTGTGAAACGGATGAGGAAAATCTCTTCGTCATCACCTCAGGACAAGCGTCACCTAATCCAACGGCTCTTCTCCAGAGTGAACGATTTACCACTATGATGAGCGTCTTGCGCCGTCATTACGACTATATTATTGTGGATACGCCGCCTATTGGTATGGTGGTAGACGCAACCTTGATTGCCAAAGTTTGCGATGCTAGCCTTTTAGTCGTATCGACAAATGAAGTCAAACGGAAAATGGTTCAAAAATCTAAAACGCAGTTGGAACAATCGTCCACACCATTCCTTGGCGTGGTCTTAAATAAATACAATGTGCAAGCAGACAAATACGGTTTCTATGGTTCCTATGGACACTATGGGGATAATTTGAGTAAAGAAGAGTAAAGAATAGAAGAAAAGCGGGAAAGACTATATGTTTAGAAAGCAAAGGGAAATTCAAGAGTTAGGAGTAGCTGTATTAGAACTGCTAGTGTCTATGCTAGCAGCGGTTTTAGTGAGCTTTATTTCTAATTCTGACTTGACAAGGACAAGTGTCTTTATTCTCTCTTTGCTTCATATTCTTGCTTTTTACATCAGCAATTATTTTCATCACTTTTTCCGCAGAGGTTATTTTGTAGAGTTCATCCAAACTTTAAAATACAGTGCCTTCTATGCCCTCTTTGTCACTTTTGCTTCCTTTGTCATGGAGGAACACTTCTCTATCTCGCGCCGAGGGCTCATCTATTTTATCTTACTAAATGGCCTATTAGTTTATGCGGCCAATATTTTGTTCAAAAACTACTATTCTTCTATTCATGCTCGGTCAAAAAAAAGTACAAAGGTTTTTGTCATTACTACAAGTTCTAGGGTAGGAAAATTTTTTGCTCAAATTGAAAAAGCACAAGACTTTGTTGGTCAGATAGTGGCAGTCACAGTAGTGGATGATCCTTCTTTTACAAGTTCTGCTTTTGATGTAGTGCTGGAAAAAGATATGATTGAGTACGCAACCCGGTCAGTAGTGGATGAAGTGTTTATCAACCTACCTAGTGACCTCTATCGCTTGGAAGATTTGATTTCTCAGTTTGAGCACATGGGAATCGACGTCAATGTTAATATCAATGCCCTAGATTTCCCAACCAATGGCGAGAAGCGCATTCGTAATGTGGCTGGTTTTAATATCGTGACGTTCTCAACTCGTTTCTATAGTTATTACCATGTCCTTTTGAAACGACTTCTAGACATTGTTGGTGCCCTCTTTGGCTTATTGCTCTGTGGGATAGCTGCTATTTTCCTAGTGCCTCAGATCAAAAAAGATGGCGGTCCAGCCATTTTCTCTCAAGATCGAGTTGGGAAGAATGGTCGTATCTTTAAATTTTATAAATTCCGTTCTATGGCGGTGGATGCGGAAGAGCGCAAAAAAGAGCTGATGGCGCAAAACACAATGTCAGACGGCATGTTTAAGGTCGATAATGATCCTCGTATCACGCCGATTGGACACTTTATTCGCAAGACAAGTCTGGATGAGCTGCCTCAATTTTGGAATGTCCTCAAAGGCGATATGAGCCTGGTCGGTACACGTCCACCAACTGTGGATGAATATGAGAAATACACGCCTGAACAGAAAAAACGTTTGAGTTTCAAACCAGGTATCACAGGCCTTTGGCAAGTCAGCGGCCGCAGTGAAATCACGAATTTTGATGATGTTGTAAAACTAGATGTGTCTTATATTGATGATTGGACCATCTGGTCGGATATAAAAATTTTACTAAAGACTGTCAAAGTCGTACTAATGAAAGATGGAGCGAAGTAGAGGAATGGTTAACAGAATTCAAATATTAGGCATTAATATTGACCCATTAACAATGGCCGAAACGGTAGAGAAAGTAGATAGAATTATTATTGAAAAAACTCCTCTTCATCTTATGGGGGTAAATGCGGACAAGATCAATCAATGTCATTCGGATGAAGTTATCAAGAAGATAGTCAATGAGTCGGGGATCATCAATGCAGATGGGGCTTCGGTCGTATTAGCTGGTCGATTTTTAGGTCAGTCAATTCCTGAGCGCGTTGCTGGGATTGATCTTATGCAAGAGTTACTGAACTTGTCTAACAGAAAGGGATACTCTGTCTATTTTTTAGGAGCTAAGGAAGAAGTTCTACAGGATATGTTATCTATTTTTAAGGGGACCTATCCACAACTTAAGGTAGTTGGTTTTCGAAATGGCTATTTTACAGAACATGACGAGGAAGCTATTCAGGAAGATATTCGGGTGAAAAATCCGGATCTAGTCTTTGTCGGCATTACTTCACCCAAAAAAGAGTACCTGATTCAAAAATTTTTGGACAATGGGCTTCAAGCAGTCTTTATGGGGGTAGGTGGCAGTTTTGATGTTCTGTCAGGTCATATCAAACGTGCTCCTCTTTGGATGCAAAAGTCTCACTTAGAATGGTTGTTTAGGGTTGCAAATGAACCTAAACGACTTTTTAAGCGCTATTTTGTGGGGAATGCTACATTTGTAAGGAAAATTTTAAAGGCGAAAAGGGGATATCAATTTTGAATCAAACAGAAATGCTTGCCTTAATTCAAAAAGTAGAGTTAGATGCTATTAAGGAATTTAGAAAAATATGTGGGGAACACGGTATCGATTTTTTCCTTCGTGGTGGTAGTGTCTTGGGCGCCGTCAAATATAATGGTTTTATTCCTTGGGATGATGATATGGATGTGGCCATCCCTAGAGAAGGGTATGATAGGTTGCCTACCATTTTTAAAGATCGTATTATCGCTGGTAAATATCAGGTACTTTGTTACCAATATAGTGATAGCCTACACTGCTATTTTCCCCGTCTCTTTTTATTAGAGGATGAGAGAAAACGCTTAGGATTACCTAGAAATACAAATTTAGGTTTGCATTTGATTGATATTATCCCACTAGATGGAGCTCCAAATAATTCTATATTGAGAAGATTTTACTTTGCTAAGGTTTATTGGTATCGATTTTTGGCTAGTCTAGGTACAACTTATGTTGGAGATCATGTCGATATGCATTCTCCTAAACAAAAAATGATCATCGGCCTTTTCAAAAAAATTGGTTTTGCAAAAATCTTTCCGCAGAATTCTGTCTATGCTCGCTTAGATAGGCTTTATAAAAAGTACGATTGGCACAAACAAAAGTATGCAGGCACGATTAATGCTTCCCTTTTTGCTAAAGAGGTTATGCCATCAGAAATCTGGGGTCAAGGGGTCATGATGCCTTTTGAAGATACAGAGTTTAGAGTTCCTACAGACTTTGATAACTATCTAAAAAGGCTTTATGGTGAAAATTATCGTTATGAGGAACCTAGTGATGACGAAAAAAAATCACATTTAGGAGGTTAAGGATTTGTTTTGTTATATTATTTTGCATTACAAAGTGTTGGAAGAAACACTGGCCTGTATCAAATCTATTAAGGAAACTAATCCGAATCCAAAACAGCTGGTGATTATTGATAATTTTTCCGATAATGGCACTGGCGAAAAACTAAAAGAAATATATCAATCTGATTCGGAGATAGATGTTCTGATTAATCATGAAAATGCAGGTTTTGCTCGAGGGAATAATCTGGCCTATAAATTTGCTAAAGAAAAATATAATCCAGATTTTATGGTTATCATGAATAACGATATTGAGATTGAAACAGAAAGTTTTGAGGAAGTTGTTTCAGATATTTATCATCAGGAAGGCTTCCATATACTTGGTCCAGATATTTTTTCTACGACCTACCAGCTCCACCAAAATCCAAAGCGGCTTACTCGCTATAGCTATGAGGAAGTTAAAAATCTTAACGAAAGATTTAAAAGGGAGAGCAAACCTAGCTTAGCTTTAAAGATAAAATGCTGGTTAAAAGCAAACAAGGCCCTGCGAACCTTTGTCTATCAGAATAGGCGTAAAGGAAAAGAAATTGATTTCAGAAATCAAGTTGAAAATCCTATCCTACATGGTTCTTTTCTTATTTACTCCAAAGATTATATCACTAAGGAAGACTATGCTTTTAATCCCAATACTTTCCTTTACTATGAAACAGAAATTTTAGATTACGAGGCTGAATGCAAGGGCTACAAGCGTCTCTATACTCCCAAAATCAGGGTATTGCATCATCAAAATGTTGCGACTAATCAAGTTTACAGTAATCTGTTAGAAAAGACACTATTTTCAAACAGATGTAATTTTGAATCAACTAGTTATTTTTTAAAGTTGATGGAGATTACCTAGGTTACTGCTATAACTTTAGAAGAATAAATTGAATGAGAGAAATATGAAAAAAATATTATACGTAACAAATGTGGATTGGAATTGGATAAAACAGCGTCCCCAATTCCTTGCTGAAGGCTTATCCGAATTTTATGAAATGCTAGTTATATATCGATATTGGTATAATAGAAAAGGCTTGACTTTAGATAATAGTTCAAATATAACAAATTTATCAAGAATATATGCTTTACCTTTCGTAAATAGATTTCCTAGGATAAAGCAGCTTAATGACAAAATTGTTTCATGGAATATTAGAAGAAAAGTCAAAAGCTATGATCCAGATTATATATATATTACTAACCCAATGCAATTTGAGGGGGTTTCGAGTAATTCGAATATTAAGGTCATATATGATTGTATGGACTACCATTCTGCTTTTATTGAGGATAAGGTTGAACGTAGGAGATTGCAATATTTAGAGAATCAATTAGTGCAAAGAGCAGATTTGGTCCTAGTATCTAGTGAAAAATTAAAAGATAATTTGTTAACTGATTATGACTTATACAATCAAGAAGAAAAAATTGTAATAGTCAGAAATGGTTATAATGGTAAAATTTTAAAGCTTTCTAATAGCAGCAAAAAGACAAATAAGAAATATATTTTGACTTATGTTGGAACAATTAGTCATTGGTTTGACTTTGATGTACTCTTGCAAAGTTTGAAAGATTTTAAAAACATTGAATATAATTTGATTGGTCCAATTAGTAAGGCAAGTATTCCTGAACACGATAGGATCCATTATTTGGGCAGTGTTCCTCATGAAGAAATTTATCATATGATTGAAGATGCAGATGTTCTTATTATGCCTTTTCGGCTTAATGATATTGTAGAAGCTGTAGATCCTGTCAAATTATATGAGTATATCAATTTTGGTAAAAATATTCTCACAGTTCGTTATAAGGAAATTTCAAGGTTTGAAGCATTTTCATACATGTATTCGGATTATTCTGAGTATAAAGAAAATTTGATAAAATTGATTGCTAATAATAACTTGAAGTATGATGAGCTGGCTAGAAAAAACTTCTTGAAAAACAACACCTGGGAAAAGAGAGCAGAAATTATTCATGAGTTAATTGAGCAATTATGATTTTCATTGGAGGAATGAATGAAGCGTTATAATTTTGGAATCATAGAAATCCTATATTACATTACAGTCATGTTATCGGTGGGAATGTTTCTAGCTCTCTCTATTAACTTATATGTGCATAGAAACTTATTAACTATTTTATCTTTTTTTTTATTGTTACTAGTAGTTCCTGTTCTAATAATTAATAATAAAAAAATTGCTAATTCTTCCTTACTTTATGCAATTTTTTTATTTATTTGTTTTTCTTCTAGTATCCATCGAGCGAAAGTCCTGTATGGGTACAGCCTTAGTGATATATTTTTCGCTGCTAGACAGTACATATGGATTTTCCTTTTCTTGGTGTTAATTTATTTATTTAAAAACAGTGATAGTAATTTAAAAAGAGTTTTAGATAATACCGTTAATATATTATTGATTTCTTTAGGTGTACGAAGCATATCATGGGCAGTCTATACCGTATTTAAAGTAGAATTATTTCCATCTATTTTAAGAGAGTACGGGAATCTCTGGTATAGGAATGAATATTCAATACGTGTTGATGGAACACCTTTGATTGTAATAGGGCTACTTATCTCAGTCTTTTTCTATTTCAAATTTAGAAATCTAAAATATTTGTACAATTCTCTGTTTATAATTTTATATATCATATTTGTCAACCAGACACGAATACTACTTCTTTCAATATTAATCTCTATCTTTGTGATGTTTATATATTCTAGAAGAACAACTCGTTTTGTCACTTTTATAAGTTTAATAATTGCAATTTCCTCATTCATTTTTGGAGGAGGGATAGATTACATTCGGTCATATTTTAACATTGATACAGGACTAATGGACATGGGGCTTGGCTTTCGCTACTGGGAACTGAAATATTATCTAGGATTATTAAATAATAATATATGGAAAACCGGAGTTGGAGTACTAACCTCAAATAATATAAATAGTTATTATATTTTAGCTGGTCCTGGGGCAGTAAAAATGTACTTAGATGATTTGGGTTTTATAGAGTTATTTGTTCAGTTTGGAATAGTGGCATTCCTTATGTATGGTTATATATTTTATAAAATAATAAGCCTAATTGTCAGAATGTCAAGTGAAAAATTTATGTTAGAAAGAGCTTTTTTCATTGCTTTGTTAGTGAATTTAATAATCACTTCAATATCATTGAATATTTTTGGTGCTCAAAGAAGTTTTTCATTAGCAATTATTCTCGCTATAATATTTTACTATGATTATAAATTGAAACATAATATAGAAGATCAGGTGTGTGATGGATAAGGTATGTATAGTTATTCTTAATTATAATAATTGTGAAGATACAATTGAATGTGTGCAGAGTCTGCGAAGTGCAATAAATTCGGAAAAGTACAAGATTGTGATTGTTGATAATGCCTCAACGAATGATAGTGTAAGTAAGTTAAATAATATACTATCTCCTATAGAGATCATTGTAAGTTCAGAAAATAGAGGATATGCACATGGTAATAATATTGGAATAAAATATGCTGAACAGGCAGGATATGAGTATATTTGTATTCTAAACAATGACACTATAATTGATGTTGATTTTATAGAAACTTGTAAAAATGAACTAAAAAATAGTGCTCAAGTAGCTTTTGTCAGTCCAGCATTAGTTGAGTATAAGGATAATAATTTAATCCAGTCAACGGGAGGAGATATCTTTATTAATAAAGGGATTGTAACTCTAAAGAATCATGGCGCTAGGAGGATAGAACTTCCCCCTAAAATCGAAAGCGATTATATTGGAGGCGCTTGCATCATGTTTCGGACCTCCATTTTGAAAAATATCGGATATATTCCTGAAAATTATTTCTTATTTTTCGAGGAAACAGAATGGTGCTATAAAGCACAAAAAATGGGCTATAAAAATATATGTTTGACTGACAGTTACATTTACCATAAAGGTTCGGTCTCAATTAAATCAGTTTCGGGCTTACAGGAATATCTAATGGCGAGAAATAGGGTTGTATTTGTTAGACGCAATATTGATAGTAGAATAAAATATTACTGTTTCTTAATATATTTATTTTTACAACAAGGTTACCATTTTTTATTAAGAAAGAATAATGCAAAAAATAAAATAAGATACTATCTAGATGGTGTTTTTAATAGGGTTGATCCTTCTTACCCTTTTATTATTGTTGAGAATGAATGATTCATTGGTGTTTTGTTATGTTTTGCTTATAGGCCTTATTAGGACATGATATATTGCTAATAATAAACGAACATTAAAAAGGAATATGGTGAAATATGGAGTTAATAGATATTTCTAAAATAAATACTAAAACGGTCGCATTTGATTTTTTTGATACAGTAGTTCATAGAGATTGTCATCCTGAAGAAATATTATATCAATGGTCGAAGCAAATGGCTTTTGAAATGAAATTTGAGATCTATCCATCAATACTATATGATTTAAGAAAAAATGTTGAGAAGACTTATAAAAATTCTGGTATTGAAGAAATCGAATATGATACTCTTTTATCAAGTATTTATAGGAAAATTGAAAATCAATTGGAGACTATGAGTCAAAAGGAATTTATAGAGAAAGCTAAAATTATAGAATTAAATATAGAATTACAGCATATATATTTAGATTCTGAAATTTTAGAAGCTTTAAAATTTCTAAAAAAAGAATCAAAGAGAATCATACTAGTTTCAGATTTTTATACTGATAAAAAGCTTATAGAAGAGATATTAAGAAAGTTCAAAATTTTAGATTATTTTTCAGAGATTTATATTTCTAGTGAGAAATCTTATCGTAAATCAACAGGTAATCTCTATAAGTTGCTTTTAAAAGAGTTGGAATTATCTCCTGAGGATGTAACTATGATAGGAGATAATTTCGAATCTGATTATGAAATCCCAAAATCTCTTGGCTTAAAAGCAATTCATAGGAAATATGAAGACACATACACTATCACAGGAAATAGGGAACTAGCTAGATTATATAAACAAATCTTATTTGGAGATAGTATGAAGGCCCCCTTTAATGTTTTTTTGGCAGATATTGTATTCTTTATCTCAGAATTGCATAAAAGACTAGTTAAAGATGGTGTTCAAACTGCTTTATTTTGTTCACGCGAAGGCCAATTGTTAAAACAGCTATTTGATATTTATCAAAATATTTTCTTTTATGAAAATCAAAGAATCAAAACAGAATATTTTTATGTTTCTAGGCGATCTACCTTATACCCTTCTTTCACAAGTTTGGAGGATGAAAAGTTCGAGATTATTTTTCGACAATATAAAAAAATGACAATTCAAAATTTTTTGTTAAATTTGAATTTTACTGATAATGAAATTACTTCAATTACTCAAGATATGAATAGAGAATTTACAGATATCTTAACTATTGATTCTAAGTTGTTATTGGATTTAAAAGCTCACCCAGTTTTTATTTCAAGATTTAATAAAGAAAAAGAAGATGGTTTACTACTCAGAAATTATGTGGAAGCATTAACTCCAAGTCAGGATGAAATATATATTGTTGATGTTGGATGGAAAGGGACTATACAGGATAGCTTACAAAGAGCTGTTCCAAATAAGAAAATTGTGGGCTATTATTTAGGATTAATTCTAAATGAGTATTCAGTACAGAACAAAGATAATAAATTTGGAATGCTTTTTTCTGATTATCCTAACAAATCTCCATTTTTTGATATTGTCAGTAGAAATTTTGGCTATTATGAAGATATTTTTGTAGCAGATCATGGCCCAACTTTAAAATATAAACAGGAAGAAATGATTGTTCCAGTTCTAGATGAAAACGAGAAACATGTAAAAATATATAGGGCTGTGCAAAATTATCAGAAACAGATGGTTGAAGGATTTATAAAGATAGCTGAAGCATATAAGAATTTGAGTTCTCTTCCTTTTGAGCAAATGGAACTCTGGTTGACGATGTCACTAAAAAAAGAGTGTGTTCATCTTCCTAAATTATTATCATTTTCAAGGTTATTAAAGGAACAGGTAGCAGAGAATTTTGGAGAAATTGTGACTAAAAATATAGCTAAAAAATCGCTTAAAAGATTAATTAAGGAGAAAAAGAACTTTTTCTGGGTTGATTTTGCTTATAAGCCGTTCTTTGGGACTAATTTTTTGTTTATTCCAGAATTGTATACTAGGCTGATATATTTGATAAAGTATACTGATTTAAAATTGAGGTTGAAAAAATATGAGGAATAAATCAATTAGATTGAATGCACTATTGAATATCATTTTGACGCTTTCAAATATTATTTTTCCTTTGATAACGTTCCCATATGTATCTAGAATTTTAAATCCTGAGGGTATAGGTGTAGTATCATTTTTTTCTTCAATAGGTAATTATGGTGTTTTAATTGCTTCGTTGGGAATATCGACTTATGGAATCAGAGCGGTTGCAAGTATTAGAGAAGACAAAAATAAACTTTCTAGAATAGTGCAGGAGCTGGCAGTCATAAATATTATAATGTCGGGATTGGTAACTCTGTTATTATTAGGGATGGCGCTAGTAATAAAACAATTGAGTAAAGAATCTTCACTATTATTGATAACTTCTTTAACCATTTTATCTTCACCACTTGCCTTAAATTGGCTATATAGCGGAATTGAGGAATACGCCTATATTACGAAACGATCATTAATATTTAAAGTATTTTCGTTGATATTAATATTTTTATTTGTCAAAAAACCAGCGGATTACGTTGTTTATGCTGGTATTACCCTGTTTTCAACTTTAGGTTCAAACATTTTAAATGTATGGCATAGCCGTAAATTTGTTTATATAAAACGTTACAAAAATTTAGAATTTAAAAAACATTTTAAGCCGATGTTTTATCTTTTTGCTTCATTACTTGCTGTTAATATTTATACCAATTTAGATACAGTTATGCTTGGATTTATTAACGGAAATGAAGCAGTGGGTTACTATTCTGTAGCGTCAAAAGTTAAGTGGATTTTACTTTCACTGATAACTTCAATTAGTGCAGTCCTCTTGCCACGATTATCATTTTATATTAGTAAGAAAGATACTTCAAAATTTAATAAGATGCTAAAGGAGTCTTCGGCAGTTATTTTCTTTATTGCTATTCCCTTAGTTGCATTTTTTATCGTAGAAGCACAGAATAGTATTCAATTACTAGGAGGAGAAAAGTATATTTCTGCGACACTTTCAATGCAAATTCTCATGCCAATTTTGGTTATATCGGGTTTTTCAAATATTACAGGTAATCAAATTTTAATACCTATGAATAGGGAAAGATATTTCATGTTTGCTGTTTCGTTAGGTGCTCTTGTTAACCTTGGTTTAAATTTAATTTTGATGCCCAAATTAGGAATTATAGGAGCCTCAATGGCTACCCTTTTTGCGGAATTAACACAAATGACAGTTCAGTTTATCTACTCTTATAAATACTTAGCAGGTAATATTTCAAAAAATAATTTACGAAATGTTATACTAGCAACAGTTATTGCAACCATAATCTTAATAGTAGTTGAAAGTCGAATTGTACTAGCCACTCCATTTTTATCTCTTTTTCTTGCAGGAAGTATTTTCTTCTCTATATACTTAGGTATCTTACTTTTGCTAAAAGAGGAGGTTACTATTCAATTATTACAATTTATAAAGTTAAAGCCGTAAACTGTTAGAAATTTGTTAAAGTTATTACATTAATTATTTTATAAATAATAATTTAGGAGAAACCAATGAAGAAAGTAATGCTAGTTTTTGGTACACGTCCAGAAGCGATAAAGATGTGCCCATTAGTAAATGAGTTGAAAAAACAAGGTGAAATAGAAACTCTTGTTTGTGTGACGGGTCAACACAAAGAAATGGTGAGCCCTGTTTTAGAACTGTTTGGTGTTAAACCAGACTATGATTTGGAGATTATGAAGGTAAATCAAACTTTATTTTCCATTACAACGAGTATTCTAGATAAAATAAAACCTGTTTTAGAAAATGAACGACCAGACATTGTACTTGTACATGGTGATACTACTACTACTTATGCAGCAGCTTTAGCAGCCTTTTATCTAGGAATTAAAGTGGGGCATGTAGAGGCAGGATTGCGCACCTACAATTTACGAAGTCCTTTTCCAGAGGAGTTCAATCGTCAGTCGACATCAATTATCGCGAATTGTCATTTTGCACCGACTGAATTGGCAAGAGAAAATCTCGAAAAAGAAGGACGCGACAATGTATATGTTACTGGGAATACAGTGATTGATGCGCTTAAAACGACGGTCAGAGAGGATTATTCACATCCTGTCTTAGATTGGGTTGCTGGAAGTCGTTTGATTCTTCTTACTGCTCATAGGCGAGAAAATCTTGGAGAACCTATGAAACATATGTTTCGGGCTGTCAAGCGTGTTTTAAATGAACATACAGATGTCAAGGTTGTTTATCCAATTCATAAAAATCCTTTAGTCAGAGAAACAGCAGCTGAGATTTTTGGAGATATTGAGCGTATTCAGATTATAGAACCACTAGATGTCCTTGATTTTCATAATTTCATGAACCGTAGCTACATGATTCTAACGGATTCTGGCGGAGTTCAAGAAGAGGCTCCGTCTTTGGGTAAGCCTGTTTTGGTTATGCGTGATACTACAGAAAGGCCAGAAGGTGTGGCAGCGGGGACTTTGAAGCTAGTAGGAACAGAAGAAGAAACGATTTATCAGAACTTTAAGTTACTTTTAGAAAAAGATAACGAATATCAAAAAATGAGTAAAGCTAGTAATCCTTATGGAGATGGAACAGCTTGTAAACAGATTGTAGATATCTTAAAACGGATATAGTTTTCCCAAATGTCAAAAATATTCCCTGGGATCTCATTTCTTAGCACCTTACCTTTTAGCTTTTAAATGAGACTAGAAAATTTTCTGACCGAATGTCCTTCTTTTAGCTTTGAAACAAGTTTAACGCAAAAAGACTGGAGTTTTGATGGAAATTCAAGGCGCTTATAATAGGTTCAGAGATTATATGGAGGTATGTTCGCTGCCTAAAGACAAGCATAGAGTGGCAAAAATTGCATTTGTGCCATATGGTTTACTATCTCTTGCACTACGATATTCGGAAGATCGAATTTTTTAACGTCTATCATTATTGGATGGCTTAACGCTGCTATCTGAAGACTTTGAGGGTGGGGCTGAAATTCAAAACGAGAATTCTCCTCTCTCATGGCAAACGCATGAAAAATCCTAGTTTTCAGAATGCAGATATCATAAGCTTAAAATCAATCAAAGTAGTAAACTAGATGAGGAGGAACCTACGATAATTAATTTTATTGTTTCTATGTTTTATAGTTTTCATCTCAGTTTGCCTTCATCAAAGGTTTGATACCTCTTGTATGATGAGCTTTATCAGCTGTTAATCGCTTAGTCTTTATCAGAGATGAGAAACAAGTGCGAGCAATTTTTTGTGGAGAAGTATATTTTGTAAGTAAGTCATAGATGAACTGATTGTGAGGGTTTTTAACGATTCTGTGGAGTTCAGGAAAAACAATGCCAAATAATCTGATGTATAAGTTCTTGCATTTAGAACGTGACTGAATTGAGCGATTTTGATAGCGAGTCTACTCTTTTAAAAAATCCACAAGATTGTAATTATAGTGTCCTGTGCTTTTAAGTGTTATCTGGATGTCTTGTTTTAGAGGAGATAGCTGTTCTAGTCTTAGCTTAAGCTGATAAAAGCCATGGTAAGAATTGGCAAATTTGAAGTTAGCTATTATCATTTCTCCATTTTCATTGTTACAGGCTAAATCTTATTTATTTTTGTCAATGTCTATACCAACATAGAGCATAGATTTTTGATTCTTTTCAAAATGGTTAGCGACTGTTGTTTGTTCCACGCACTCTTTGTCTTGTATCCTTAAACGAGATAAAACGTCCAAGCGTTATCATTCTCATTACCAATTAAGTGAAGAGCTGAGGGTTAGAGCCTCCTTGAAATCGTCTAAGTGATTGGTGACACTTACTAATCCACAGCGCTGAACTAAGTATAAAACAAATCTATAAAATAGTTAAGAAAGGGTTTATATTGGCGGAAGCTACCTGCTAATATAAATATAAGGGGATAAGTTTGAAGATTGTAATTCCAAGAATTATTCATAACAAAGAACAATTGATCTGGGATTGGTCCGGGACGATAACTAATATTAAGAAATATTTGGGGAAGTACGAGAGTGTTGAGGAACAGAATGTTTTCTATACATTTAGAATGAACGTACACAAGGCTCTTGTTCGCTTAGGTCTTAGAAGATCTGATATGAACATGACGTATATAAAATATGCTGAAAATCAAGTTCATTTATCACCAAATGATGTTTGTCTCACTTTTGATGAGTTTCCATTATCGTTTCCTAAAAATCCTATCTATATTTATCAGGATCTGAATCTTTTTTATTTAAGAGAGGTTTCTGAAAACAATAGTCAATCATTCCAATATAGTGGCTTTCAGAATGTCCCAGTTGATATTTTAGATAGCCGCTTAAGAAAACAAGAAATATTTTATAATCAAGTGACCGGAGTATTTACTATGAGTAAATGGTTCTCAGATTATTTGATAACTCAACAAGGGCTTCCAATTGAAAAAGTTCATTATGTAGGCGCTGGAACCAATATGGATAATTTATTGATTGAGAATTGCCATAAGGAGCGCAATAAATTTTTATTTATTGGCAAGGATTTTTTGCGTAAGGGTGGGGATTTGGTTTATAATGCCTTTGTATATCTGCAGAATAATCTCATGCCTGAAGCTGAGTTGTATATTATAGGGCCCTCGGATGCTCCAATGGATTTTGATAATCCGAATGTTTATTTTTTAGGTAATCTACCAGCTAATAAAGTACAATATTATTATAATCTTTGCGATGTATTTGTTTTACCTTCTCGATTTGAAGCATTTGGGATTGTATTTGTTGAAGCACTCTGCTATGGTTTGCCATGTATTGGTCGAAATTTAATGGAAATGCCAAACTTAATTCAAAATAATGAGACAGGCCTACTGCTATCTGCTGAAGAAGAAAATCCACAGGTTTTAGCCGAGAAAATGTATAGTCTAATAACAAATGAAAAATTCTTTAGAAATGTTCAGAGTAAACAAGAGTATTATAAAGTAGAGTATTCGTGGGATACAGTTGCAAAAAGAATGATTTCTATAATGAAACAGGATTTAAACCAGATGTAATCCTTTTCGATGTATATTTTTAATTATTTAGCGAGTTAGATTAGTATTTGGATTTAAGGATTCAAAATTCTTACGATAGATTTACTCACTACAAAAATTATAGGAATTTGATTGTCAGTGTTGGCTTAAACTTAATTTTCTTGCCATGTTTAGGCTCTATTGATACAGCCATTGTATTGCTCTTAATAGATAACTTGATCTGTTTGATTCAGTTATACTCTACTCAGTTCTAGTTAAGGGCCGTTCCTATTATAAGATACATAATGAAAATTATTTTGATCTAAGTTGCTTATTGAGCGAGCATTGCAGGTTATGGCAGATGAACTTGAAAAATAAGTATGGAGTCATTTTTACAAATTTAAAGTTCTATCTTAATTGTCTTGATGTAGAAGATAAAGTAAAAAGTAGACTGTCCCCCAACCCCCAAATGTCAAAAATATTCCCTGAAATGTCATTTTCTAGTGGCTTACCCTACCTTTTGGCTCTTAAACGAGACAAGATACGATTCTTGCCCCTAATCCTCTTCTTTTTACGATAAACTAGTGTTAAAGCAAAAAGATTGGAGTTATGATGGAAATTCAAGAAATTTA
>ERZ772924.502-NODE-502-length-18887-cov-3.941907_pt1 | contig 18887 bp, 15 predicted proteins | sample MGYA00512116_ERZ772924 | MGnify/ENA primary metagenome ERZ772924 (study PRJEB29015, sample SAMEA2737920) | human oral metagenome | biome: human oral; feature: human-associated habitat; material: dental | place: China | collected 2134 ...
TCAAGGTACTGTAGGAGAATACGATACACCTATTGCTAAAATAGCAGCTTTGTCAAATCATTATGATTTTACGAAAACGGGAGATTATTCTTCTATTAACTATTTTGATACTGTTTTGTTACCTACTTTTGAGAAAAGATTGAATGAAAAGAGTTCAAAGAACCGTTTGTTTATCATTCATATAATGGGATCCCATGAATATTTCGAAGATAGGCTTTCAAATGCTATTCATTACAATTATTACAACAGAATTATTTCAGCTTATCTACAAACCATAGAACAAACAGATGATTTCTTAAAACAAATATACGAAAAATTACAACAACAAGGAGAACCTTTTTCTATGATATATTTTTCAGACCACGGATTAGCTACTAAAGAACGAGAAAGTAAAAATGCGTGGTTGGTACACGGATACAGTAAAGAAGCTTTCGAAACACCTTTTATACAAATCAATAGCGATGACACAGAACACAAGATGTTAAAGGTACAAAAATCGGGATTTCATTTCTTAAGTGGTTATGCGCATTGGTTAGGAATTCGAGAGAAGAGCCTTGATCCTGATTACAATTTTCTTTCAGACAAGAATGATATAATAGAGGAGTTTAACCAATATGTACCATTTGATACTTTGGAAGAAGATCCTATTTTGATAGATAAAAAACATAGATAATGTGTTGCATCTTCTAAAAAATAATTGTACATTTGTAGCCTGATTAACCATTTTAGCGTTTTATACGAATGAGAAACCTATTTGCTTTTACCACTCTGTGGGTGGCTTTATCACTACACGCACAACAGCAACCTGTGGATTATATCAATCCGCTCATTGGTACTTCTAATTTTGGTGCTACCCACCCTGGCGCGATTGCTCCACGCGGTATGCTTAGCATTTCACCTTTCAATGTGGCTTTCGATACTACGGGGGTGAAAGCTCCGCTTGAAAAAGACAGTCGTTGGCTTTCTAATCCTTATGTAAATGAAAATAAATTCTTCACGGGGCTTACTCACGTGAACCTCAGTGGTGTAGGATGCCCTGAACTCGGGGTGATTATCGCAATGCCTACCACTGGTAAATTGGAGGTAAATCACTTAAAATACGGCTCTACTTACCAAAAAGAAGTTGCCAAAGCTGGCTATTATAGCAATTTCCTCACTAAATACAATATCAAAACCGAAGCTACTGCCACCACCCGCGCAGGTATCACTCGCTATCACTTCCCTAAAGGAGAAGCTAATTTGCTCATCAATCTCGGACTCGGGCTCACCAACGAAAAGGGCGCGATGCTCAAATTCGTATCGCCTACCGAGGTGGAAGGAATGCGTATGGTAGGGACTTTCTGCTATAACAGTCCGGAGCTGGCTTATCCAGTGTATTTTGTAGCCAAAGTAAGCAAAGTAACACCTTCTTATGGCGTTTGGCATACGCCCGAAAAACACCAAGGGGTGGAAGCCCAATGGATGTGGTACAATGGCAACACTCGCCTGAAAGAACAATTTGCCCGCGAGGTAGTAGGTGATAGTATAGGGGCGTATTTCCGCTATAAATTTGACAAAGAGGAAGTAGTGGAACTCAAAGTGGGTATTTCATACGTGAGCATAGCCAACGCCCGTGAAAACCTTGAAAAAGAAATAGGCAACCGCACTTTCGACGAGGTGTATGCCGCTACTCGCCAAACGTGGAACGATGCCCTCTGTGCTACCGTAGAAGGGGGTACCGACGACCAGAAAACGATATTCTACACAGCACTTTATCACGCGCTTATTCACCCCAATCTCCTCAACGATGTGAATGGCGATTACCCCGAAAGCAAGACTAACAAAATAGGCAAAAATCACCAGCGTTATACGGTGTTCTCATTGTGGGATACCTATCGCAATTACCACCAATTGCTCACCCTGCTCTACCCCGAACAGCAACTGCAAATGGTGCGCACGATGCTCGACATCTACAAAGAAAGTGGTTGGCTGCCGAAATGGGAACTCAATTCTACCGAAACCTTTACGATGGTAGGCGACCCTGCCAGCATAGTACTGGCGGATACTTATTTGCGCGGTCTTACTGATTTTGACATACAAACTGCCTACGAGGCGATGCTCAAAGGGGCGAATACCCTTGAGGGTAACCCTATACGCCCAGGGGTGAAAGAGTATTGGAAATTGGGCTACCTGAGTGTAGACGGAGGTGTGAAAGGACCTGTATCTACTACCCAAGAGTATAATATCGCCGACTTTGCTATTGCGCAAATAGCTAAGAAATTGGGCAAAAAAGCCGATTACGAGAAGTTTAACAAACAGGCTTATTCGTATAGAAAGCTATTTGACAAAGAAACCCATTTATTGCGTCCGCGCCACGCTGATGGCAAGTGGTATGCGCCTTTTAACCCTGAAAGTGGGGCTAACTTTGAAGAAAACGTAGGCTACATAGAAGGTAATGCGTGGCAGTACGTGTATATGGTAACTCACGATGTAAAAGGAATGATCAAGCTAATGGGGGGTGAAAAGCCTTTTGAAAAGCAACTCGACCATATTTTCGACAGTAAACAGTACGATATGGCAAACGAACCCGATATTGCCTATCCGTATCTCTACAACTTCCTTAAAGGCAAAGAGTGGAAAACCCAACAGAAAGTAGATCAACTCATCAATGAGTATTTCCAAAACAAACCTGCGGGACTCCCTGGCAATGAAGACACAGGGGTAATGTCCGCTTGGCTTATCTACGGAATGACAGGTTTTTACCCTATTACTCCTGCTGAGCCTAACTACACTTTTACCTCGCCTAAATTTACCAAAATCACCCTCAAACGCAACCCGCAGTACTATCCTGCTGGTGATTTGGTAATAGAAAGTAATGCTTCGCCTGAAAACATTTACATTAAGAATATTTACATCGACGACAAGCCTTACAAATCCTATTTTATCAGTCACGGGGCGCTGAAAAACGCGAAGAAAATACGATTTGAGTTAGGTAAGAGATAAGAGGTAACTTGTAGCTCGTGCCAAACAAATCGACAAATTAACACATCAACAAATCGCCTTTGCATCATTCGTCACTTGTAATTCGTAATTATTATGCGTAAACTTCACTTAATTCTTTCCCTGATAGCAGGGGTATTCATACTGCTGGGGGCTCTTACTGGGGCTATCTTAGCAGGTGAATCGGTGTATAACCAAACGTTGCCTTACAAAAGTGCAGCGTTTGAAAGCACTACCCTTGCCCAAACCATTGCCGTTTTAAAGGAAAAGAATATAGATGCTCTCAAACTCTCTATCGACCGCAATCACTTTGTGCAAATAGAGACGGCTGAGGGCGAAAAACTCTTTATTCATCCGCAATCGGGGGAGGTAATCCAAGGGGATTATAAACCCTCGAAGTTTATACAGTTCGTCAAAACGCTACACCGCTCGCTCTATATGGGCAAAACGGGACGGGTGATTATGGGGCTTACAGCCTTGTGTTTGTGTGTAGTAGCCTTGTCGGGTATATGGCTCATCGCCCGCAAACAGCAACGCTGGGGCAGATTCTTCCACAAACTTCCGCATGAAAAATTCTACAATCATTACCACAGTGCTCTGGGGCGCTGGGCGCTCGTGCCTATCTTTATCATTGCCCTCACGGGGGTGTATATGATGCTCGAAACAGTGGGAGTGTTTCCTAAGTTCAAAGCCAAACATAATTACGATGTTAGTACACTACAAGAAACCCCCGCAAAACCCGCAAAAGACTTCCCCGTTTTCCAAGTACCTCTCGCTGAAGTGCGCCAAGTGGAATTTCCTGCTTTTGAAGATGTAGAAGAGGTTTATAAAGTAGATTTCATCGATAAAAATATAGTAGTCAATCAGTTTACGGGCGAGGTGATTAGCACCTCCACTTCTCCTTATAAAGGCTTGGCGTATTTGGTGCGCACCCTGCACATCGGCAAAGGGCATTACCTCTGGGCGACCGTGTTGTTGCTCTCGTGTGTGGCGTTGTTGTTCTTCCTCTACTCTGGCTTTGCGATAACCCTCAAAAAACGAAAGAAAGGCATCAACAATCCGTTTGATAAAAGCGAATGTGAATACATCGTGTTAGTAGGCACCGAAGGAGGCTCCACCCGCAAGTTTGCTGTCCTTTTCCATAACGAACTCCTCCGTTTGGGCAAGCGTTCCTACCTGACCGATATGAATGCCTACACTCGTTTTGCTAAAGCAGAGCAACTCATTGTATTTACTTGCACTTATGGCGATGGCGAGGCGCCTATCAATGCGACTCACTTTGCGCAACTATGGGCGAAATATCCCCCCGCACAACCTTTGGCGTATAGTGTACTCGGTTTTGGCTCTGATACTTACCCCGATTTCTGCCAATATGCCAAAGAAGTAGACCAACTACTATCGGCTACTGCACAAGCTGAATGTGCGCTGCCTTTGCATACCGTAAACGACCAAGACTTTGGTCAGTTTAAAGCGTGGGCAACAGCGTGGGCAACGGCACAAAAGCTCACTTTGGCTTTGCCTGATGATTTCAGCGTACAACCTCAGCGCAAACCGCTCACTTTTACGGTAACAGAGAAAACGCCCGTAATGGACGACGATATTTTCCTAATAGCGCTACGCCCGTCCCAAAAAAGTAGTTTTGTCTCCGGCGACCTCTTGGGCATTACCCCTGAAGACGGGCGCGAACGACTCTATTCTATTGCCAAATACCAAGGAGATGTGTGGTTGAGCGTGAAGCTACATTCACAAGGGGTGGTGTCTAACCTGCTGAACAATTTGCAAATAGGCGATACATTGCAAGCTGCTTTGGTAGCCAACAAACACTTCTATTTTCCTAAAAAAGCACCTCAAGTGGTGTGCATTGCCAATGGTTCGGGAATGGCACCCTTTATAGGAATGATAGCCGAAAATACCCAAAAGAAACCTATCACCCTGATATGGGGTTGCCGCCGTGAAGCCTCTTTGGAAATCTACCGCCCTTATATAGAACAGTTTACTCGCGAAGGAAAGATAGCCAACTATTGGCAAGCCCTCTCGCGTGAAGGGGATAAATTCTATGTGCAAGACATCTTGCGAAGAGAAGCTCCTTTCTTTGCTGAACTCCTCAAAAACAAAGGAATTATAATGATATGCGGGTCGGTTGCGATGGAGAAAGCAGTTACTGAAGTCTTAGAGGCGATTTGTAGAGAGCATTTAGAAAAACCGCTGAGCTACTACCAAAACAAAGGACAAATCAAAACGGATTGTTATTGATTAGATAAGAGCAAAGAATATGACAACACATTTTTTATACATAGAACCTAATACTTCAATAGAGGAAGTAAAGTTGCTTTTTGAGGCGCATTTGCTTTCAGCTTTGCCCGTGTGCGAAGGCAATACTTTTATAGGGGTACTCCGCAAAGAAGCAGTAGATGAGGAAGATAAAGAAGCTACAGTAGCCGATTATCAATATGTGTTAGAACGCTTTTTTGTACCGCTAACTGCTACGTGGGATACCGTAATAGAGACTTTCGCTTCCTATCACACCGATATGCTTCCCGTAATAAATGAGGTTCAGCAATTTATAGGTTATTACTACTTGGGAGACTTTATACAACAACTCACCAAAACGCCTTTTATACAAGAAGCGGGTCGGGTACTCATCTTGGAGAAAAGTGCTCACTATTATTCTTTTACTGAAATCAATAGGATAGTGGAAGAAAATGGAGGGAAGGTATTAGGGATTTACCTCTCCAATCGCACGGAAGACAATGTGCATATTACGCTCAAACTCATCACCAACCGACTCTCGGATATACTACAACACCTCCGCCGTTATGGTTATGGTATCCTCACCGAAAAAGACGATGACCACTACCGAAAAGAACTCAAGAACATCGCCGATTACTTTGAAAAATACTTAGACTTAGGCAATAAGTAAGAGATAAGAGGTAATAATAATCTTTAACTAAATATATTATGAAACGTTTTTTAACTACTGTTATGCTTTTAAGTATTTCGGCATTTAGCTACAGCCAAATAGCCGTAGGGGTGAAAGTTGCTAATCCGTTTGTAGCAGTTAATGTAATGAAACATCAAATTGCAAATACACCTAAGGGGATTAGAAACGGAGGAGGTATTTTTGGTGAGTTTTATATAGGGGCTTTTAATATAGGAGCTTTTATGCGAATACCTCTAAAAACACATTGGGCGCTACAAACCGAAGCGTTGTTCAAGCGTGAAGGGGTTTGGTTTTTTCATCAAGAGGAAACAATAGAAGAACTTCTCTCTGATCGCGGAGTATATAAATTTTGGTATGCTGAGGTTCCTATCCTGTTACAATGGGAAGGAAAGCGCACCGTAAGAGGATTTGTACAATTAGGCATTGCGCCTAAGTTCTTAACTTCAGCAAAGTACTCTGCTGTTTTAGAAAGAGGCAACCATAATGTTACGAACTCTTTTAATAGGGTTGTTCTCAATTTAAATGTTGGGGGAGGTGTTTTATGGAACAGAAGAGATTGGGTTTTTACTGCTGATGGAAGACTCGCTACCAACCTTACACCACTTACTTCTGAAAAGAACACCCCTGATATTGATTTCAGTAAGGCACAAAGCTATTATTTTGCGTTTTCTTTAGGGGCAGGCTACAAGCCTTTTAAAAAGAAAGCATTGCCTTTAGAAAGAGCTACTCCTCACGAACAGCTCCCAACAATTACTAATGACAGTATTCCTGCTGAGGTGAATACGCCACAAGAACAAGATTTTTAATTTTTAACAACATATATTATGAAACGTTTTTTAATCACCATCGTTTTTTTGAGTGTTGCTACACTCGGTTTTTCTCAGACAGCCATAGGGGTAAAACTTAATAATCCTTTGGCAACAGTGAGCCTTATAACTCCTAAAACAGCCAATGAAAGCTATAATATAGAGTACTTTGGGCATTCAGGAGTTTTTAATACAGGCGTTTTCTTCCGCCTTCCGCTCAGGACCCATTGGGTATTCTTACCCGAAGTAATGTACAAACGCGAAGCTGTTCCTTTTCGTCGCGAAGGTTCTGATTTAAAACTATCCGACCGTCATTTTATTCGTTTTGACTGCTTGGAAGTACCTTTTTTACTACAAATAGAAGGTAAAAAGAAATTTAGGGGCTTTGGACAAATAGGAGTAGCTCCTAAATTCTTACTTTTAGCTTCTTATTCCGAGAAACAATACAATGAAAAGTATGATATCACCTCAAATTTCAATAGTGTTGTGATGAATTTGCATTTAGGAGGAGGTGTGATGTGGGAATTTCCTAAAATCATACTTACGGTAGACGGTCGTTTTTCTACCAATCTATCGCCTCTCACCAATCAAGAACATACACCTTACCTAAACTTTAAAGACGCTCAAAGTTATTACTTTGCCATTTCGGTAGGTGTAGGGTTTAAACTCGCTAAAAACAAACCTTTACAAGAGCAAGAGTCTCCTGTAATTGCACCACAGTCTGAGAGTACAGCACCTGTAGAAGCACCTACTGAGGTGACAACAGAGGTGAGAGAAGAATAGAAAAGTTCGAGAGGCTACCCGAAAATATTTTAAACTCTTCGGGTAGCCTCTCAATTACTAACATAAATATTCTTATTCCCTTATTTCAGTTCTCTGATAAGGTACATATACACCGGGAAGTGGTCAGAATATCCCCAAGTGTAATTACCATTGCTCATACTGCGGAAAGGATATCCCTTATAGCGCCCTTTGGGGTTAGCCAAATACGAGCGATTGAATATCCCCGTTTTCCAGTAGCGGTAACTACTCTTGTCTTCTTTTAGCAAATCATAAGTAAAGTAAAACTGGTCAAAAAGATTCCAGCCGTCCTGATAGGCTAATGTTCCCATTCCTTTTTTCAGCATAGCCTCCATAGGGTTAAATAACTCCCCTTGTTTTACATCTTCTTTTTTGTCTTTGGTCTTTAACACATTCTTAAAGCCTGAGTTAATAGGGTCGTCGTTAAAGTCACCCATTGCTATCACCTTAGCATTAGGGTCTTTGCTGAGGAGTGAATCTATAATTTTCTTGTTCAAAGCCGCCGCTTTTTCACGACTGGGTCTACTTTTAGCTTCCCCTCCCAAACGCGAAGGCCAGTGGTTTACTATAAAATGAATCATTTCACCGTCCAATTCACCACTTACTAACAGTTGGTCGCGAGTGTAAAGAGGCTTCCCGTCATCTTTGGTGAGGTATAAAGGGTGTGGAAATGAAGCAGTAGGTTTAAACACACTTTTTTTGTAGATGAGAGCTACATCCACCCCACGAGCGTCGGGTGATTCGTAATGTACAATCCCATAATTATATCTCTTCAAATATTCGGTATTGATAAGGTCTCTCACTACCGCTTCGTTTTCTATTTCAGCAAGACCTACTATATCGGGGGCGTGTTTGGTAACATCACTTCCTATTTCCGAAATTACTTTGGCTATCTTGTGTACGTGGTCGTTATACACCTTACTCGTCCAGCGGTCAGCTCCCTCAGGAGTGCGGTCATCATCAAACTTATGAGGGTCATTAATCGTGTCGAAAAGGTTCTCAACGTTGTAAAAAGCAACGGTTCTCACAGCAAACTTTTTTTTCTCTTGTGCGTTTATGTAAGGTGTCATCAAGATGAACGACACCATTAAAAATACTATTCTTTTCATCTATATTAGTTTTAATTTGTTAGTCTTTAATTGTCTCAATATTTTATCGCCTCTCTTAAAATCTTATCCTTCCTCATTTCCTTCATTTGCTAATTTTCTCATTCCCTAATTTTCTCATTCAATTGCCTGTCGTGCTACGACTAATCGCCTGTCGTGCTACGACTAAAAATCCTATCCAAAAGCCCTTTTTTCTTTTCTTTTCCATCCTGTGTAGCTGTTTGAGTGCTTGGTGTTGGCGCAGGGGTATTTGCAGGATTTACCACATCGTCTACCGATATATCTTCCTCATCTTCCACATTGTGTAGCTTACCTTTGCGCTCATAAATCCGATAATGCACATCTCCTGCTCTTATGGTATCTTTGGCAGTACTGCTCAAAAGACGGTCAAAGAAACCTTCGCGTACAGTAGGCTCACATTCAGTTACCTCCGTACGTATCTCTTCGCTTACCTTAAAAGTAGCTCGCGTTAGGTCTTTATACTTGCTGTTGCGGTTCAGTTGCGATACAAACAAGGCAGCAATAGGCAATGCCGAGTTAGCTCCTTGTCCCAAACGCGTACTTTTAAAACCTATCTGCTGGTCGTTACCCACCCACGTAATCATTACAAGGTTGGGGAGCATTCCCGCAAACCAACCGTCTTTATTGTCTTGGGTCGTACCTGTTTTACCCGCAAGGTCATTGGTAAGTCCGTATTGCCCACGCATACGTGATGCGGTACCTTCGTTCACGGTCGAGCGCATCATCTGTATCATTATTTGGGCAGTGCGTTCACTCAGTGCAGGAGCTAAAACCTTAGGTTTGCGTTCCCATATTACTTCCCCTTTTTTGTTCTCTATTCGGGTGATAAAATAAGGCTCTACGGGTACCCCTTTGTTCGCAAAAGCCGTATAAGCCTTAGCAACTTCTATCACCGATAGTTCAGCCGAACCCAATGCTATCGAAGGCACATTCGGTAAGGGAGAAGTGATGCCTAACTGTCGTGTTTTCTTTATCACATTCTTTAGCCCCGCATAAAAGAGCGTTTGTACTGCTATGGTGTTCAACGATTCTCGTAATCCCTTGCATACTGAGTAATATATGTTAGGGTCATCGTCAGTCTTAGAAGCGTTGCGTGGCGACCAATATTCGTAATCAGCATAGGTCAAAGGCAGGGGCGAAAAGTGCGTGCACACAGGCATTCCCATCTCTAAGGCAGTAGCGTATACTATCGGTTTAAAAACTGAGCCCACTTGGCGACGGCTTTGTAGGATATGGTCGTACTTAAAATAACGGAAATCTGCCCCACCCACATAAGTTTTAATTGCCCCTGTTTGAGGCTCTACACTCACAAATCCCGTGTTTAATATGCGTATAAAACGCGACAAACTGTCCAATGTACTATGCCTTTTGATACTGTCTTCGGTATAGAAAGATAAATCCATTGGCTTCTTCTCACTCAGTTTCGCCCATATCTGCGCTTCCGAGAGTTTTTGCTCTTCAAGTTCTTTATAAGCAGGCAACTTCTTCACTTCCTCCTTAAACCAATCACTGTCCAAGTTCCAAGGAGCACGTTTGCCATAAGTCTGTTCAAAATCTTGTTGTAACGATGTCAAATGCTTTTCCACTGCTTTCTCAGCATATTCCTGCATTGTCTTGTCAATGGTCGTATAGATGCGCAATCCATCTTTATAGATATTATAAGCCGAACCGTCTGGCTTCTTCACGTCTTTCAGCAGTTCAGGTAATAGTAAGCGTATTTGCTCTACAAGATAAGGCGCTACACCATCTTTTTCAGCCGTAGTTGCCGTAGTTTTAAGAGTGTCTCTTGTATGAACTTTAAAGTCGTCTTCGGTCAGCAAGTTGTTTTTCTTCATCTGTGCCAACACCACATTCCGACGCTCTTCACTGCGCTTGGGTGAGGTACGCGGATTATAGCTATTCGTCGCTTTAAGCGTACCGATAAGCGTAGCCGCTTCATTAAGCGTAAGGTCTCTCGCCGATTTGTCAAAGAATCGTTGCGCCGCACTTTCTATCCCGTAAGTATTATCGCTGAAAGGCACAGTATTGAGGTAAAGCGTCAAGATTTCCTCCTTGCTGTATACCTTTTCTATGCGTCTGGCTATAATCATCTCTTTGATTTTGTGTATAGGCATCGAAAGTTTCCCGTAGCGCTGTCCACGCCCATAAATATTTTTAGCCAACTGCATTGTAACAGTGCTTCCCCCTCCTGACGAGTCGTCTTGCAAAAGCAGTGATTTAAAGAACACCCTAAACAAACTCTTCGTGTCTACCCCTTTGTGCAAGTAAAAACGCTCGTCTTCGGTAGCGATAAGTGCGTTGATAAGATAAGGAGGAAAGTCCTTGTATTCTATTTTGGTACGGTCGAAGATATAAAATTTCCCTATCAATTGGTTCTCGTAATCGTAAACAAGACTCGCTTCCGACTGGCGCAACTCTTTCAAATCCTCCTCTGAGGGTAACCTGCCAAAAGCCCCAAAGTAAATTAACAAGATGAGCAACAGTATACCTGCTACACCTATCCCAATCGGTATACCTATGCATTTGAGGTAAAACTGATAAGGTTTAGCCCGCAACCATTGCCAGCTGCGGTGGAATATGTTGCCCGTATATACTATCTGTTCCTGTTCCTTTTTCGGAGCGTTTTTTCTATTCTTATACCCTTGGTAAAGTCTAAAAATACCATAAGGAATTATAAGCAAAGCCAAGATAAATACCGCCCAGAGCACTTTTAAGGCATAACGTAGTAATTTATATACCATCGAAGCCAAAGCGATACAGCCTTCTAACAACCGTGATAGCAGGGTAGCAAGCGCAAGACCGCCTTGTGTAAGTAGCTTCTTAAACGATATATTTTTCAGATTCATACTTAGTTCTAATGATGTTTAAAGTACAAAAGTACGATATAATTTTCAATTAACAAAGAATCCCACCGTTTTTCTTATTCCACTTTATAGCAATTTAGGGTCTACTCCCTTAATAAGTTTCTCTCACTGCTTACACCTTTTCTGAGCCTCTCCGAATTTCTTACCCTCTTTTCCATTTGCTAATTTCCAAATTAGCTAATTTGCTAATTCTCTTTTCCGTCGCTACATTCCCCCTCTCCTTGGGAGAAGTCTCCGAATAGGAGAGTATGTGAACGGGGTGAGGATTCCTTTTCTTTCGCCTCGAAACCCCGTTTTTTAACATTTTTAGCGTTGTTGTATTATATTATGAATCAACTATTTATATACCCTTTCTATACCAATCGTCCAAGATTCGTATAAGCTTCCTATAAGCTCTCTATAAGCTAACCCCACCCTCCTCATAGCGTTTTTTCTCCAAAAGCCCCCTTAGCTTCCTTCTGAAAATCTCCGTTTTTTTTCGCTCTCTCTAACCTATCCGATTTGTCTGACAAGTCTCACCTGTCAAAAAACCATTTTTATCACTACCCATTTCCTAATTCTCTCATTTCCTAATTCTCTCATTTCCTAATTCTCTCATTTCCTCATTTTCCCACTGGCAAAGTTAATTATCGGTATTTCTGGCATTATTAGTATTATTGGCATTAAATAATTGCTAATTAAAATTTATTTCGTATATTTGCACCAAGTTTTTAATTTCAAAAAAATGAAAAGAATAATTCTTTCCCTATTAGTTACTGCTTGCTTGACTGCGTGTAGTAAAAATGACAACGAGGCTCCTGACGACAAGAAGCCTCCCGTTACTTTAGAACCCAAGCCAGCTCCTGAACCCACTGTGGGGGTATATCCTCGCATTGTAACTACTACTCAGCATTTAAGAAAAAAGCAATTGGTTGCTGAGTCTACTATTGTCAATGGTAAGGTTACTAAATCTATTCAGAAAGTAACTGATTTAGAAAACGGAAATGTTACTACTTACATCATTGATTACAAGTACGATACTAATGGTTACCCCACCGAAATTACCACCTCTCGCGAAGGGCGCACTGTACTCGATGAGAAAGAAACTTACCGCTTTGAAAATAAAAGATTGGTAGAAAAGATTAAAATTGTAGAGGGGGGCGTTAGAACGAATACTCATAACTATTCTTACGACCCTGAAGGTAAACTCATAAAGTATATTTACTCTTCGCTACAATACACAGATTCTAAGCCAAGTATTATTGAAACAAACTACACTTATACTGGCACTACTGTTTCAGCTGCTATTGTAGGCGGACATACTGAAACAATTACTTTCGACAGCCATTGGAATAAGTTGAAAAGTGAACAAAAATTCACTCGAACTGCCGAAATTTGGGAGTATCAATACAACGATAAACCCAATCAAGCTTATGGTCATTTAGGCGACTTGCTCTACCCCGAAGAGTTTATCTCTAAAAATTGTCTTACCTTAATGAGACACATTTCAAAAGAAGAAGGCAAAGAGGATTCTATTAGCGAATATCGCAGGGAATACCAATACAATGCACAGGGTAATATAAGAGAAATTAAAAAATACGACTCCAACGGTAAGTTAGAAGAAACCACAGAATACGAATATTAGTAATCAACTCAATGAAAACAGAACAAGAATTAGCCGAATTTTACGAGCGCTTAAAGAATGAACTCATCGAGACTTCGCTCTTCCCTACTCGTTATCTCTATAAATTTGTAATACCTACTGATGAAGCCAAACTCAATCAGCTCAAAGAGGTATTCAAAAATACCGATGCCGAAATCACCACACGCCCATCATCTAACGATAAGTACACAGGTGTTTCGGTAAGCCTTACCGTTAAAAACCCCGATGAGGTAATTGCCTATTACAAAGAAGCTGGTAAAGTAAAAGGAATATTATCATTATGACGACCTTAGAATATAACACCGAACGCCCTCACTTAATCATTCCTGAATACGGGCGACACATTCAAAAAATGATAGAAAAAGCGGTACTCCTTAAAGACCGCGATACACGTAATAAAACGGCTCGAAGTATCGTCGCCGTAATGGGAAACTTATTCCCTCACTTGCGCGACGTCCCTGATTTTCAACATAAACTTTGGGACCAGCTCTTTATAATGTCCGATTTTCAGTTAGACGTCGATTCTCCTTATGAAAAACCCACGCCTTCCACACTTCATAAACATCCCGAAAGACTTAGATACCCTCAAGCACATCCCCGCTACCGCTTCTACGGCAACGTAATTATTCGTATGATAAACACTTGCGTAAATTGGGAAAAAGGCGACCTACGTGAAGCTTTAGAGTATTCTATCGCTAACCATATGAAGAAATGCTTCCTCACTTGGAATAAGGAAAGCGTAGACGATAGCGTAGTTTTTGAACATCTATACGAACTGAGTAACGGGCAAATTGATTTGAGAAAGGCTAACGAAGACCTTACTAATAGTCGTGACCTTATCCGCACGAAGCAAAATCTAACTAAACGCACTCCTCAACCGCAACCTCAGCAAGCTAAAAGAATATTCTCAACCAATAAAAAAAATAACAATGGGCGTTTTTAAAATAGAAGGTGGACATACCCTCAAAGGAAGTATCACACCACAAGGAGCTAAAAACGAAGCACTACAAGTACTTTGTGCGGTTTTACTCACCGACCAAAAAGTTACCATTCACAACATTCCCGATATTCAAGATGTGAATAAACTGATTTCTTTGCTCGAGAATTTAGGCGTCAAAATCCAAAAGCTCGGGAAAGGTACTTATAGCTTTCAAGCCGACGATATCAATATAGACTATTTAAAGTCCGAGGCTTTTCATACCGAAGGGCAAGCCCTGCGAGGTTCTATTATGATAGTAGGCCCTCTGCTCACGCGTTTTGGAGTAGGCTATATTCCTAAACCGGGAGGTGATAAAATAGGTCGCCGTCGCCTCGACACCCACTTCGAAGGGTTTATCAAATTAGGTGCCCACTTCGAGTATGATGAGAATAACTTTACTTATAGCGTAGTAGCCAAAAAACTAAAAGGAAGCTATATGCTTTTAGAAGAAGCCTCAGTTACGGGTACTTCCAATATTATTATGGCTGCCGTATTAGCCGAAGGCACTACAACTATCTATAATGCAGCTTGCGAGCCCTATGTACAACAACTCTGCCATATGCTCAACGCTATGGGAGCCGATATACAAGGTATCGGTTCCAACCTCATTACTATCAATGGGGTAGAACGCTTGGAGGGTTGTACACACACTATCCTACCCGATATGATTGAAATAGGTAGTTGGATAGGCTTGGCTGCTATGACCCGCAGTGAAATTACCATTAAGAATGTAGGCTGGGAGCATTTGGGTATTATGCCTACTATCTTCCAGAAATTAGGTATTACCTTCGAAAAGAAAAACGACAATATTCATATCCCCGCTCATACTAACGGCTATGAAATCCAAAATTATATCGATGGCTCTATCCTAACAGTAGCCGATGCCCCTTGGCCTGGTTTTACCCCCGACCTACTCAGTATCGTACTGGTAGTCGCTACCCAAGCTCGTGGGGAAGTGCTTATTCACCAAAAGATGTTTGAGAGTAGGCTATTCTTTATCGATAAACTCATAGATATGGGCGCTAAAATTATACTATGCGACCCTCACCGCGCTACCGTTATCGGTAATGGTTTCCGTTCTCCTTTGCGCGCAACCTTAATGACCTCGCCTGATATTCGTGCCGGTATAGCCTTGCTTATTGCAGCTCTTTCAGCCAAAGGCACCTCTACCATTTACAATATAGAACAAATAGACCGTGGTTACGAAAACATCGACGGACGACTCAAAGCCCTCGGTGCCCAAATAGTAAGAGTTTCCTAATAGATATCCGATAACACGTAACATATTAATCATTAACCATTAAACATTAATCATTAAAAAGTGAATTATAATTTTGACGAAGTAGTTTGCAGAAAACACACTGATGCTCTCAAGTTAGAGGCATTAGCCCCCCGCTGGGGACGCACCGATTTGCTTCCTATGTGGGTAGCCGATATGGATTTTAAAACACCTCCTTTCATAGTGGAAGTGATGAAAAAACGTATGGAATGTGAAGTCTTTGGCTACACAGTGAAACCCGAAAGTTGGTATGAAGCTATTATCAGTTGGCAAAAGCGCCGTCATAAGTGGACGATTACCAAAGAAATGATTTCATTCGTACCTGGCGTAGTACCAGCTTTGGCAATGGCAGTACAGGCATTTACTCAGCGTGGTGAAAAGGTGATGATTCAGCAACCTGTATATAATCCTTTCGCTCAGGTAATCCGCAATAACCATCGCGAATTAGTAAACTGTCCATTAGAGCTAAAAGATGGGCAATATTATATCAATTTTAAACTCTTCGAAAAAAAGATAAAAGGCTGTAAGCTCTTTCTCTTCTGTCACCCTCATAACCCTGGCGGACGTGTATGGACGCGCGAAGAACTCGAAAAAGTAGCAACTATCTGTGCTCAGAACAACGTAATAATAGTAGCTGACGAAATCCACGCCGACCTTACCTTACTTCCCTACGAGCACATTCCGTTTGCCTCAGTAAGCGAAGAAGCTAAACAGAACTCCGTTGTATTTGCATCTCCCAGCAAGGCTTTTAATATGGCAGGCTTAGCTACCTCTTATGCGGTAATTGCTAATCCTACCCTGCGTCGTCGCTTCGAAAGCTATGTAGAAGGGAACGAATTGGCTGCCGGCAATGTCTTTGCTTTTAATACCATTGTAGCAGCCTATAACAAAGGCGAAGAATGGTTACAACAAATGCTCACCTACGTTCAAGGTAATATTGATGAAGTGGTAAGTTATATCAAGGAAAACATACCTCAACTAAAAGTTATCATACCTCAAGCCTCTTATTTAGTGTTTATTGATTTCAGTGCGTTACAGCTCAACCAAAAAGATATAGTCGCTCTATGTACCAATAGGGCGCACTTAGCCTTAAATGACGGTAGTATTTATGGTGAAGAAGGCAATGGCTATATGCGCATCAATTTAGCTTGTCCGCGTAGTGTGGTAAGGCAAGCCTTAGCTCAACTCAAAAACGCAATAACATCAATATAAAAGTCAAGCGCCTAAATAATCAGATTATTTAGGCGCTTTTCACATTTCTATTCTCCAATATATCCAAGCTTTTAATTGAGCTCTTATCTCAATTTCAGCGTTACAATGCTAATCACCGCTAAGAAAATCCCTACAATAAGAAAGCGCATCACTATTTTACTCTCGTGATATCCCTTCTTTTGGTAATGGTGATGTAAAGGCGACATCAAGAAGATACGTCTACCTTCACCATACTTTTTCTTCGTATATTTAAAGTAAACCACTTGCAATATCACCGATAAGTTTTCAATGAGGAAGATACCACAGAGCACAGGCAACAAGAGTTCTTTGCGCACTGCTATGGCTATCACAGCTATAATCCCGCCTATGGTCAAACTTCCTGTATCGCCCATAAACACTTGGGCAGGATAGGTATTATACCACAAAAAGCCCACCAAAGCTCCTGCAAAAGCGGCTATGAATACCGTCATCTCCCCTACTCTTGGGATATACATAATGTTTAAGTATTCCGAGAAGATAATGTTACCCGAAATCCACGCAAATAACCCTAATGTCAGGACTATAATAGCCGAGCTTCCCGCTGCCAATCCGTCTATACCATCAGTAAGGTTCGCACCGTTAGAAACCGCTGTAACAATAAGAATCACAATAGGAATAAATACCAGCCACACATAATGATGATAATTGTCTCCTGCCCACGCAATGAGGTCAGCATAGTCAAACTCGTTATTCTTCACAAACGGAATAGTAGTTTTCGTCGATTTCACTTCTGGAACAAAATTCTCTGTGGCTGTTTCTGCTACTACTTCAGTACGTGTTCGTCCAATACCTGTTTTCTCACTCTTAATAGTTACATTATCATTAAAATAGAGCGTCGCCCCTACGATAATTCCTAAGCCTATTTGTCCTAATATTTTAAAACGTCCTTTCAGTCCGTCTTTATTCTTGCGGAAAGTCTTGATATAATCGTCGATAAAGCCAATGGCTCCCATCCACACAGTAGTGATGAGTAGCAATAGGGTATATACGTTATCTAACTTAGCCAACAGCAGTACAGGTATAAGCGTAGCAAGAATAATGATAATCCCCCCCATAGTAGGAGTGCCTGCTTTTTCATTCTGCCCCGTAAGCCCTAAGTCTCGCACCGTTTCGCCTATCTGTTTGCGTTGTAGGAGGCGAATAATACGCTTCCCATAGATGGTAGAAATAAGCAAGGAAAGCATTAAAGCTAAACCTGCGCGAAACGATAAGTATTTATAAAGCCCCGACCCTGGAAAGTCGTAATATTTTTCAAGATATTCTAATAAATAATATAACATTTTAAATAATAGTTAAATGGTAAGAGATAAGAACTATTTGATAACGATTACAATCTCTTTATCGCGTCTCTTTTTCTTTTTGCCATCAGTGGCTTTTAAATCAATTTTCACGGTATGAGCATCTATTTTCTCAATATAAGGGTGTTTGCCTTTTATCTTCTTTATTTTGCCCTCGAATACAAGCGTATTATTGATATCAATATTAAACATCTTCTTCATCTGTGCTACGCGCTCTGCTTGCTCTTCATCATCTGTATTTTGTTCCAAAGCAGCAATATTGAGGCGCAACTCCTTGCCGTCCCATTTAAAAGCCGAAATACTCAGAGGGTTGTTATTGCGTGTCCCTCTATCAATAGCGGCGGTGATTGAAGCGTATTCTTCAGGCGCAAAATGGTCGAACCTAACCTGAAAACCTACTTCCTTATTGTCTTTAAAAAGTCCTTTAATAGCTGCGCGTTTCAGCAATTCGGCTTTATCAGCAGGAATGCTATCCTTTTCTACTGTTTTTTGAAAGTCGTAAACCGATTGCCATTCTTTCGGAAATTCGGGCATATTCACGTTTTTCAAACTGTTTTCTCCTTGTTTTGCCTTCGCTTGCATAGCAAGCATTTCACTCATATCTACCGCCATATCCGTAGAAATGGTAGCATCTTTATGAAATGTAAAGGTATTTGTTACACTACAAGATTGCAATGCCTGTAGCGCAAAAGCTAATAAAATCAGTTTTTTCATTAGTTATCAATTACAAATTTTGGTGCAAAGATAATATTTTTTACAATACTTCTATCATTCCTCAAATCAAACGCACCTTTTTTACTTCAAAATATCTTCCTTTATCCTCCTTCTTAGGCTTGTTTTAACTCCGCCTTCCCTTCGTTCTTTGTTCGTTCTTTGTTCGTCTTTTGTTCGTCTTTTGTTCGTCTTTTGTTCGTCTTTTG
>ERZ772924.503-NODE-503-length-18859-cov-9.007073_pt1 | contig 18859 bp, 16 predicted proteins | sample MGYA00512116_ERZ772924 | MGnify/ENA primary metagenome ERZ772924 (study PRJEB29015, sample SAMEA2737920) | human oral metagenome | biome: human oral; feature: human-associated habitat; material: dental | place: China | collected 2134 ...
ATGAATATTTTGTCACTAAACTTTGGTATACAGAACAAAAGCTTTACGTATGGACCATCAATAGCTCTGACGCACTTGATAAATCGTTGCAGTTGTCAGTGGATGGGATGATTACAGATGACATGGAAATGCTACAGGAGACTTTAGCAGCAGCTCAGGAAGATCCAGAATACACCGATCTCCTTTTGAAAAAAGCTACGGAATTCTTTAATTTTTAACAGAGAAAAAAGGAGAAGTGAACCTTCCTCCTTTTTCTGTAGGTGATTAGAATGGTAATTTTCCAGCGAAAGCACCTAGTTTTTTCTTAGTCGTTTCGTCGATTTGTTCTAGAGCAGCGTTGATGGCTTGAACGGTCATATCAGACAAGGTTTCTAGGTCTTCTGGATCTACAACTGCTGGGTTAAAGTCAATGCTGACCACCTTTTTGTCTCCAGTTAAAGTTGCTTGAACAAGGTCTTGAGCAGATTTTCCAACAAATTGCATGGCAGCGAGTTCTGCTTGACTTTGTTCCATTTGTTTTTGAAGTTTTTGTGCTTGACGCATCATGTTTTGCATGTTCATCATAAGATTTTTAAGATTCCTTTCGTATCAAGGCTTTGAGCCTTGTTTAATAAATTTTTTTGCCATTTTTTGCCCTAAAAGTTGTCAAAAGCATTGGCGACTTCTTTTTGTTGAGTTGGGAATAGGTGAGAGTAGATGTTGATTGTTGTATTAATACTACTGTGTCCAAGTCGTTTCATAAGTGTAAAAAATATATAATCTTTTCCTTCACTGTTTCTGAGTCCTTTTGAAACTAGAAACGCTGCATGTGAGTGTCGGAAATCGTGATTACGAATCATTTTTAATGATGCAGGCATTCTTTTTTTCAATTTAATCTTTTGATTAGAAACCATTGGAGCAGTCAGTTGTAAAGGACTGTCTTGAAAGATTTGTAAGTCTTCTGTATTGTCCGTAAACTCTACTAATAGGTGAGCTTGTTTTTCTTTCCATTGCGTTAGTTCTTGAACGAATGCTTTATGAATGTAAATTCGACGTATAAAAAGCACCACGCTTATCCTCTTTTAAAATATTTTCTTACGTAGAAATCTTATAAAGATAATCAACAGATAGTTTAAATATTACTTGATTAAGCTATGAAGTCTATACTTAGATTCGTATTACTCGAACTCTACTCTTGTGGAGGTTCCCTCGCTTTCTATGACATATTTTCTCACCTGTCAGTTTACTGAAATCGTGGCTAATATTAACTCACTAGCTTTGGTTGAGACAGTATCATTGAAGTACATTATTGATTATATCATTTTTGAACTCTATTGAAAAGCCAAATTTTCTCCAATAGAACTTACTGAAATACGTCCAATTCTTTTATTATTATAAATTATATAAAGTTTTACAAACTAGTTCGTTCATTCTTCCATTTGTAACAAGAACAAAACATGCATTTTGTTTATATTCTAAACAGCTTTTTGGAAAGCTAGTCAGTCACCTTTTAATTAAGAAGTTTAGGTAACTAAACAATTCAGCTTTGAAGCCTTTATGCTCAATACTGATTGTTGTATAAAATGATTCAAAACCGCTATTACCGTGTGGAAAGTCTTTATCACCATTTGAATGTTGAATACGATGACTCACTAGCAAATTGTCCAAAATAGACTTTTTCTTCAATCTGAAATAACTGCTAAGTTATTCTCGTCTATTTTAATTTTGTATTAGCTAAATCTACTGCAAGATTTTTGAATACTGAATTATTGGTATCAACAAGTTGTAGCACTATTTATTTGATTTGAAGAGCAAGCAGTGATTTCACAGTTGATTTAAGATGATAAAATATAACAATATAATTTGACAGCGGTTACAAAATTTTGTAATATCTATAATATAAGAAGATGTGTATTAATTCAGGGAGGAATCTAGGATGCAATTATTAATTGAACTGCAAAAAATTGATCAGTTTATCTTGCCAGTAAACTATAATTACCTTCTTCAATCGATGATTTATAATTTATTGAAAAATAAGAAAGACTTGTCTGCGCAACTTCATGAGATAGGTCATCAGTTTGAGGACAAACATTTTAAGTTGTTTACATTTTCGTTGTTGCAAGGTCAATATAAAATGCGAGGAAAACGAATAGAGTTTCTTGATAAGGTGCGTTTTGAAATTAGAACGATTGATCAATCCATTTTATTCACTATTGCAGAGGCTTTGTCAAATCTAGATAAATTGCGAATTGGTCGAAACCTTGTAAAAATTTTAAATGTAAAAATTGAACAGAAGAAATTAACGGGGACTTCTTATAAGATTCGGATGATTTCTCCCTTGGTAGTTCGTTCTACAGATGCTGAGACTAAAAAAACATTGTATTACAATCCGTTTGATACGGAATTTAAGAGCAGAATCATGGAGAATTTTGCGAGGAAATATCAAGCTTATTATCATAAAGTACCGACAGGTAGATTTGATATAGAGCCGATAAATTTTTCTTTAAAGAATAAATTTGTTACCAAATACAAAGACTATCTCATAACGGGTTGGAAAGGAGAATTTGGGATAAGAGGAGATGCGGAGGTGTTGGATTTCCTCTATCAAGTTGGGCTTGGTGAGAAGAATTCGATGGGATTCGGAATGTTTGTAATTGAAGAATAGGAGGATAAAATGGATATGGAATTTAGGAATTGTAAGTTAGAGCTTGACTTAAAATGTCATGCGCCAATTATTCATTTCCAGCCGGAAGAAGAAGGAGCCACTTTGCGTGCTAGTGAAGTCAAGCCAAAATTTGATCGGTACTTGATGAAGAAAGTTCCAAGTCTGAAAAAACGTTTCAAAAATCACTCTTTGGCTTATAAAATGAAATTTATTGACAATAGTCCTAGCATCATTTATAAGAGTAAAGAAAATGAAGATAAATTTGATAAAAAGCCAAATAATAACGAAGGCAACTTTGAATTGTATTTTGCTAGGGATGAGAAACGTAGAGTAGAAACAAATCCTAAAATGACTATTACTTGTTTTGATTCTGAACTTCAGAAATTTATTGTGGAGCACATTAAAGAATTCTTTATTGTAACAAATTTTGGGGCTGCACAAGGGAAAGGGTACGGTAGTTTCACTGTAATTGATTCTGGGAAAAATGATCAGGTTGAGCAAGAAAATATTGAAAAAATCTTAATGGAAGAGTTTGGATTAAAGACTCTTTATAAAATGGATTTAAATAAACAATCTAATGATCGGAGGGGATCAAACAAGATAAAAGTGATTTTTGAAAATATTGAGCAGTTCTATAAAATAATTAAGAGTGGCTATAATTACAAAGGTAAATATGCCAGAAGTGCTTTATTTATGTATATGCATGATAAAGAAAAAAATTTATTTAAAATAGATATAGGGAATGAAAAAGCCGAGTTGAAACAGAAAAAAGTGGTTAGAGAATTTGGTAATTTTAGAAGGTATACATATCCAAAAAACAACAATCCGCACTATGTTCGTGCGTTATTAGGTTTAAGTCCTGTATTGATATTCAGAGATAGACATAATAATATACCAGATAAAGTTAAAGTTACACATAATAAAAGAATTATTCAACGTTTTCCTTCTCCTATATTTTTTAAAGTCATAAATAATTTTGTCTATATTATTCCTTTGAAACTAGATTATAGAATCTTTAACCAAGAATTTAACTTTGAGAAATTTAATCCAAAGCCTAGTTGTAGCATATCACTTAAAACACCGTCTAAAGAATTCAACTTACAACATTTTTTAGATTATGCAGTAGCATATTACAATGCTAATTGTAGCAATATTTTAGTTTCATCAAAAGTGCTTAAAGTTGAACAAAGGAGATGAATAAATGAAATATGTAGGTATAACAATCGGTCCGATTTTTAAAACTATTGGAGAGGCAATCTCTCCGGCAGGTTTGTGGTTTGGCAGTTATTTTTTCTCAACGGTGACAAAGAAACTCTGTGAAAAGCTTGTTGAGATTCCAGCTGTTAAGATTTTTTCACCGTTTTATGATTCTAATAGTAATCAAAATCCACAAGAAGATGGTATTGGTCGTTACCATGATCGGATTTTACTTTCAGTTGATGATAATACAGTAACTGAGGAAGAATTAAAGAATATAATTTCAGCAGTGAAGAAAGAAATGGCTGGGAAATTTGGAAAGTTTAATTCAGGGCAGATTGAGAATTTTATTAACAATTATCTGAGAATTGATTTTGTTCTTCTTAATGAAAAAACTATCGAAATTATAGGAAAAAGTGAAAAAGCTGGAAATAATATAGCTATAATACTGAATGATGCTTTGGATGCGCTGGAGCTAATGGCAGCAGGTAAGGGAAGAACAGATATGAACTTACTTGCTCCATTCTTTGCAGGCAAGAAAGGCAATCGGAATATCTATATTAAAGAAAGTAAGCTATTTACAGATACCAAACCAAATAGTCAGTTGGTTATAAAACATCCAGATGATAGTTCCGATTTAAAGTCAATTGAAGACATTGCTCTATCTCGAAAGAAAGAGGAAAACTCCTCTGAAGAGATTCCTGATGGTGAGGTAACACCGACCAGAAGCGAATACTACGCAGTCGTTAATTCGGATGGGGATAAGGTCGGAACTCTTTTGAAAGCTTTATGTAAAGATGTAGAAATCTCTAAACAGTCTGAGAGGATAAATAGTTTTTCGAAGGCTTGTTTAGACTATGCTGGTGAAGCGGCTGAACTTGTCGGAAAATATGGGGGGATGACTATTTATGCTGGTGGGGATGATTTACTATTTATTGCTCCTGTTCATTCTATTTTTTCCTTATGTAGTGAATTGGACGAAACGTTTAAAAATACCTTGAAAAAAGGCCTGAAAGAAATTCTGTCAGATGTTGAAATCAATGTCAGCTTGTCTTTTGGTGTTGCTGTTCAGTATGTCAAATATCCTCTATATGAAGCGCTGGAAAGAGCTAGAGTTCAACTTTATAAGGCTAAAGAGAGTTGTGGTAAACGTCCGAATGGTAGTAAAATCAGTGGAGGTAATCGTCTAGGGATAGAGTTGGTAAAACACAGCGGAAAAACCGTTCAATTGATGGTAGAAAACGAGAAGTTAGAGATGATTGATAATCTGATAAACTATCGAGCAACTACGAACGATCAAGCACTGGAATCGGTCCTCTATAATCTACAGGATACAGAAATTATTTTTAAGTTGTTGTTTGAAAAAACCGCACAGAATGAATTTGACTTTCAAAAATATAAAACTAGGTTTTTAAATAACTTTAACAATCCTAACCAGTTGACCTATCATGACTATCTGGAAAAAATAGCTGAATTTTTCTATAACAACTATTTGGAAGAATATCAAGATCAAGATATGGTAGATACGAAAGAAAAGGTTGATGGAATTTGTACAAAGCGAAAGATGAGTATAGGAGAATACTATACCAAGGAGTTGCAGGCTATTTTATTTTTGGTAAAGTTTTGGCAGGGAGGTAAGTGATGACAGACTATCTTGTGACGTTTAGACCGCTAGGAGACTATTCTTTTGGTTCAGATAGACGCTTTAGCTTTGTCGGTAAAAATAACTATTCGGAGGATGAATACGCTCCTTATTTTATCCGCACTAATCGCGTTCCTGAACAGTCCACAGTCTTTGGGATGATACGCTATCTTATCTTAGTCAGCAATGGGATTCAGTTGAACCAGAATTTTCAGTATGATGACGATACGCGGGATAATATGAAAGATCTAATCGGAGAGAAGAGCTTTTCTCTAAATGGAGGTGTACAAAGTTTCGGAAAATTAGAAAAAATCTCTCCAATCTTTTTGCGTAAAAATAGTAAGGAAATCGTCATACTAAATCCTTTTAACAACAAGCAGGGGAGAGAGGGGATTGATCAGTTTGAACCAATGATACTAGAGAAAGAATTTACACTGTCAACTAGTTTTGGTGAAATCGCTCTGCCTAAATCTAAGGAATATAATCCTAAAGAAGGATATGGGGATGGTTATTACAATATTAATACAGGTCGTTTAGAGACAATCGAAGATATATTTAGGACTAAAGTAGTGACTGGTGTAAGGCGTGTTACGCAGAATGATCTGGTGAAACTGAAGCAAAATCTTCTAGATTTGTGTAAGTTGTTTGTGAATGCCACTATGAAACAGAAACAGGAAGTTTCTAATTTAGATAAGAATAGCAATCTTAGTTTAACCGATTTTATAAATGATTTCATGGATTTGTTAGAAAAATATAACAAAAGGGAGGTAAATCACTTTCAAGAAGAATTAGAAAAATTATCCCAAAGTTTTGACGAGGATCGCTTATTCAAGCGAGAGGTACATCAGCTGCAGAAAGGCTACGAATTTGCAGTTTATGTGACGGTGAAAGAGGGTGTTCAGTTGACGGGCGGCCTTGTCTCAATGGGCCAGAAGGGTTCTCTTTTCAAGGTTTCTGTTCAAAAATCTGAAAATAATGAAAATAATTTAGAAAGTGAAATCACAAAGCATTTCCAGAAACATACTCCAAAAGGGCAAACCTGGCATTACTGCCTCTCAGATGTGTGCCTCTTAAATGATGTGACAGGCTTTGCGATCTTAGAGGAAAAACTAGTTCGTCAGCTTCATACAGACCTTAAGGAAAATCGTCTGAAAGGTCTCAGTCTGCAAGGCCATCACCTTCTATACAAGGCGGGCAGTGTCTTTTATGGTGATGATAAAATTCCGTTAAAATCTGGCATAGAAGCAGCAGGCTATAATGTTATTTGCAAAATTGAAGGAAGTAAGGTGTAAAAAATGAAAGCAAAAATTTTTGTCATTGAATGTTTAACAAATTTGCATGTAGGAAATGGAGATGTTAATTTTAACATTATTGATAACGAAGTGGAGCGAGATGTTGTGACGGGATTTCCGACGATCAACTCTTCAGGTGTCAAAGGTGCTCTGAGAGCCTTCTTTGAAGAAAGCGACTTATCGAAGATTAATGAAATATTCGGTTCGGAAAGTAGTAAGATTACTACTTCAGGCGCATTAAAATTTCTTAGCGCGAATCTACTAGCCCTGCCAATTCGTTCGATAAGTGGTGGGGATAAGCCTTATTCAATACATGCTCCGAAAACAGCTTGTGACGATTTCAAGAAAATGCTTAAAAATTTTCAATTAGAAGATGTTTCAATAGCAGATATAAAGGGCGGAGATGAGAAGATAACTCTGGACGAAGATAATTCTTGCTACGAAAAGTATGGTTTACCAGTAATTGCTCGGAATAAGGTCGGAGAACAAACTAATTTGTGGTATGAGGAAGTTGTGCCCCATAAGTCGATTTTCTATTTTGCAGTGGTGGATTCAACCAGTGAGCCAGAAAATCTTCTAGAAAATTTTAAAGATTCGGTGAGAGATAAAATCATCCAGTTTGGCGCAAATGCTTCCGTAGGTTATGGACTTTGCAAGGTTATTAAAGTAATTTCAGGAAATGAAGAAGGAGCAAACAATGGATAAGAACAGAATTAATCGGTTGCTTCCTATTGCTGTTGAGGTGATTAAAAAAGAGCTTTCGGAGCCAATTCCAAATGAGTTTCGAGGATATATCGCTTCTTTTGGAGCGGCGGTTACTATGGGAAGTCTCCCTGCAGCAGTTGCCTACTATTCGGCTGCATCAAAAAATGCCAAAGAAGATCGTACCAAGCTACCTGTTATGATTTTGGAAGTATTGAAGAAAGAAAACACAGCCATCACAGCCATTAAAGAAACCACTTTGTTTGAGTATGTTACATCGTTCAAAAATGATAATGAGAGTTTCGCTATTAAAGAGGATGTATTGCATGCAGCAATCGCAATCAAACTAGGGTTAAACTTGTTTGAAATTGAGTCAAAAGATCAAAAAGTCAAGGAAGACGAGAAAAATGGAGGGTAAGGATGATGTTTAGTTCAAAAAACATGTCTTATATCTACTATCATGAATATTTTAAAGGATTAGAGGAGCGAAAAGAAAAATCATGTTTAGTTTATGAACTGGGTAGGCAAAAAAAATCTAGTGAGGAGCAATTTCGTGATAGAAATATGGCTTTGCAGGATTTTAAATTTGACCTTTCTCTATCACCTCTGGAGCATTTGAAGAATGCTTCAAAAGGTGTAGCAAGTGTCAAAACCTTTTCTTTGGAAACTATTTATCCTGGCCTCATGATAGGAACTGGCAATCCCCATGATTTGAAATCAAAGGGTTCTATTTATTCTGGCTTTTCATTTGATTATGTAACGGGACTGCCCTATATACCTGGCTCCTCTGTCAAAGGGGTATTGAAAAGCGTCTTTCCTACGAAAGAAGATACCAAAGATGATATTAATCAACAAAAGATGAAGTATATTCAGTCGCTTCTTGAACCAGAACTTTCTGATGAAGAAATTTATGACTTGAAAGATAATATTTTCGAAGATAATGATGTCTTTTTAGATGCTTATCCCTGTCCAACCTCTAAGCAACAGTGCCTAGCATTGGAGTTTATTACGCCTCATAGTGACATCATCAAGAATCCTATTCCAATCAACTGTCTGAAGGTTAAGCCAGGAGTCTCTTTTGAATTTGGCTTTTATCTGAAAGAGTGTCAGCTTTCAGATAAAGTTCAAATTACGGTTAAACAAAAAATAGAATTATTTAAAACCATCTTGACTGATGTAGGCATTGGCGCCAAAACGAATGTTGGTTTCGGACAGTTAGAGTAGCAGAGGAAGCTTTTATGAAACAATTTGAGTTGTGGCTGGATGAAAGTGGGAAATTTGCAGATTCTGAGTCTCAAAGAGAGGAAATTTACTCTTTTCTCGGTGGTGTGCTAGTTGAAAAGGCTACTATTAAAAACTTTAACTTTTCTAGCATTCTTAATGATGATTCATTAAATCATGCGATGAATATGACCCCAAATCAGAAAAAGCAATATGTTATTCCTAAATTGATTGAATTTAAAAATCAGACGGATGCGCGTTATATCTTTTTTGAAAATATTGAGTGGCAGGGAAACGGGGACAATCGACAACTGTATTTACAAATCTTATCCGAGGGTCTCGTGCAACTCACGCAGCTATTAGAGGCAAAATATGGTGATATTAGATTGAATATTATCATTGCCAGTCGTGTAGCTCGAAAAGGTGTAGAGGAGCGTGTCCATATTCAGGAGTCTGAATATAAGCGTTCCTTTACAACGAGTTTAAAAACAAGTGAAGTCAGCTATCGTTCTGGGACAGATGTTCAATTTCAGTTGAAAAAAGCGACGGAATCACAAAAGTTAATTTTGGCGGATTTTGCTTCGAATATTCGGCGGATGTATTTGCGAGACCTTCCAGTTTTTCGAGATCAGAGAGCAGTCTTGCGCAATTTATTTGAGGATTCTTATGTATTTTCTCTGTCAACACTGTCTTCAGACAGTCGCATCCGATTTTTGCTTGCTCAAAATGATGTATCAGAAGCTCTGATGGAATACTATACATCTCAAGCTATAAAAAGTAAGGAAACTTATTTGTATCTGATTGTCGATCGAATGGAGTATCTGAGTTACAGAGTGTTGAAGTCGCAATTAAAACAGTTTGCTTCAGAGATTTTAGCTTATACGGCGAGACAGGATGATTATGAGAAATCTATCGTGATATTTACAGAGATTTGTGATAAACTACTGCCACTTTTGAGAGATAAAAAGTATCCATATGAGTTGTTTGCCTTTGAAGTATTCCTGCAACTAAGCGATGTCTACCTGCGTTCTGGCCGTTCTTGTCAAGCAGGTCAAGTCATTTCTCAAAGTTTGGAATTGGTAAAGATTTCTGAAAATAGCTTAGAAAATCTTTTTAGCCTCTATCGCATCAAGGAAAAACTCGCTGTATTTTATATTGACAGTGGTCAGTATAAAAAAGCTTCTCACTTAATGGCAGATCTCCACGCTATTTTTAAAGAGCTGCTAGATTTATTGTTAGCTTATGATTCAATTTCAAATTATTTTCAATCCTTGAAGTCCGAATACTATGGGGATGTTCTCTGTATGGAAATCTATAGTCTCTTATTTCAAGCCCAGCAGGAAGATTTTAAATTAGAGAGTATCATCCGTTTATCTGATGATGGCTTGCAGCAGTATCCTAGTTTTCCTGGAGAGTTGGAGCGCCATCGGCAATACCGTAGCAGAATTGAACTTCTGAGAAAGGATTCTAAAGCTGCGCTTCATTGGTTGATTTTAGCGATTGACTATGAGCATCAGATGGATAGTGAGATAGATGAGGTTGTGATTCAAGATTTTTGGGATAGGGTTGAGCGACAAGAGACAACCATTAGTCAACAGTTCTATGCCATGTATTACTCTTTAATCATGACTGAGGCTTATCAGCAGGATATAGACTTTGCTAAACTACTTTATACTGCCTTTGTCAAACATCCAATCTATCAAGAGTTCTTTTCATTTCACAAGCGAAATAAGTTAACAAAGTTAGTCAATACGGAGAAAATTTTCTACCATCCTATGGAGATAGTCTATTGGAATTTTGCTAATTATTATCGCTTTGAGGGACAAATGGAAGACAGCCTGAATTGCTATGATAAGGCTATTAAAGTATGCATGAGAAACCAAGATAGTTTCACGTTAAAACTACGCTCCATCCCAATCTATGCAGCTAAAATTAGCTGCGAGAAGTTGCAAGGGAAAAAATCTAATACTTACGAAAAATTAAAAGCTACCCTTCATCAATCGGAAAACATGATGAAGGGCTATACTGGCAAAAACGATGTTGATTTTTCAGAAACGGAAGAATTGCTGAGAGAATGGACGGGATTTTTTGACAATCTTGATCAAAAATCGGAGACTATTTCTGATAAGCTTTGGTCTTTTTCTCAGAAATGGAGATATTAAATGGAGTATCGTTTTATTGTAGATGCTGAGGTGGATGGACTTTATGGACCTCTGCTGACCATGGCTGTTTTGGTCACAAAGTTAGATGGAACGGAAGTAGCTTCTTTCTACGGTGGTATACCTAAGCAGATCGCGGAGACAAAAGAAGCCTGGGTGTTGGAACATGTCATTCCCTACATCGGAGCTTACCAAGCCTTTGCTACAGAAGAGGAACTTTTGGAAGAGGTTTGGCAGCTCTGGTGTACTTATCGGACTTCCGCGCGTTGCTTTGCAGATGTACCCTTTCCTGTAGAGAGTCGGCTTTTTCATAAGATGGTAGAAAAGGATCGGCAAAATAGAGCATTTATGGCTCCCTTTCCAATTATTGATGTTGCTAGTCTTTTGTACGCAAGAGGATTTGAACCCATAGGAAACCGACTGGATTTAGTCTCGCATTTTGAAGGAAGGCTGCATAATGCGCTAGATGATGTCAGACTATCAAGTCGTATCATCCAAAGACTGCTTGGTGAGTGAGATGTTTTCGTTAGAAGAGTTATTTTCGAAAAGAAATCAAAGAGAAGCACTCTTGCATCTATCAGGTAAGCCAAATAAAGTAGGTAGTGATGGTGTGCTTTTGAGCGAATTAGCAGATTATTGGTCGATGAACTCAGAGAGTATTCGGAAGGTAATAGAGCAGGGAAAGTATCGGCCGAGTTTGATTTACCAAACAGACTTTATTAAAAAGTCAGGTGGTAAAAGAAAAATTTCTTCATTTGGGACAGTAGACCGCTTCATCTTGAGGTTGTTGGAACAAAAGCTAAATCGCTACCTTAATGATAGCTTTTTAGAACATTGTTTTGCTTATCAGGAAAATAAGGGCGTGCTGGCTGCTGTTTCTTGCGTGCAACAATTTCTAAGCCAAAATCTTCATCACCTTGTTGAAATTGATCTCCATCATTATTTTGATCAGATTGACCTTGAAAAACTTCAAGAGCAGCTAGGCGGGATATTGGAAGATCGCAGGGTACTTGATTTGCTAACTGCTTACCTGTATGCAAGTGTTTCGTATCAAGGGCAAGTACATGAGAATACAATCGGCTTGATTCAGGGGAGTGCGATCAGTCCTGTTTTAAGCAATCTATATCTGAGGGATTTCGATCAATTTTTAGAGAGTAAGGGTTGGAACTGGCTTCGATATGCTGATAATATCTACATTTATTGCAAAAATAGGAGTGAGGCTCAGGCTATTTACAAAGAGGCGACGGAAGTTTTGGTACGCGATTTCGCTTTGGAAATCAATCAGAAAAAGAGCGGTGTCTTTGCTTCTATGAATCGCAGGGTCTTAGGTTATGATTTTCTCCTCAGGGAAGGAGAGGTAATTTGCCAGAAGCATCAGTATACTCCTCTCAGTTATTATTCTGGTTGGCATCCTAGTCAGCTAAATTTTGTTAATCGTCAGTATCATATAGTTGAAGGTGGCATTTTAAATCAAAAGGATTATTCGCTACTCTTTGAAAATGAAGAACATCGGTATCATTTGCCGATAGAGGCAGTAGAGCAGATTGATATTTATTCGGATGTCATTATTGCACCGCGGACGCTCAAGCTTTTGGCTCAAAAGAGGATCCCTTTGGTAGTTCATAATGACTTTGGCAATATCCAAGCCTACTTTATTCCTGAGACCATGAAGAGTCCAGCTCCGCTTTTATTGAAGCAGTGCCAAGTGTATCTGGACGAGGAAAAGCGTTTGCTGTTGTCCAAGCAGTTTGAATTATCGCATTTTCATAATTTGCGGGCAAACTGTCGCTATTATCTTAAAAGATATAAGTCCAATAAGCTTCTTTTAGAGATTGAGAAAGACTTGACGATGGCGATTAAGGAAGTTCATCGCAAAAAGTCGGTCGATGATTTGATGCTTTTAGAGGCACGGGTCAAGCAGATATACTATCCTATGTTTAATGAGATTTTGAATCAAAGTGGTTTTTCTTTTGTTAAGCGAACCAAGTGGCCACCTCGAGATTCACTAAATGCTTTGATTAGCTTTTGCAATACGATTTTGTATAGTCGTGTTCTGAGCTTGATCTGGCAGGCTAGACTAGATCCTAAAATCGGAGTGCTGCATGCTTCAAATAATCGTCCTTATAGTTTGCATCTGGATTTTGCGGATTATATGAAGCCAGTTATCGTGGATCGAGTGATTTTGAGCTTGATCAATAAACATCAAATCAATACTACAGATCATTTTGAAGAAAGGGAAGACGGATCGGTTTATCTGAATCGTGAAGGGAAGTATATCATCTTGTGAAGTTTTGAGGAAAAGCTACAGACGAGGCTAGTCATGGAAGGCTCGACCTATACCTATGCCCAGCTCATCCAGCACGACATACGGCAGTTTAAGAGAATATTGCAGCAAGATGGGGACTTGAAACGCTTTAAACCCTACAAATACTATTAAAAAGTCGGTCGATCTTTTCGATATTTTGTATATTTTTAAAAAGCTGTCAACCAAGCGTTTTATGAGCGATGGGTACAAAAAGATCGACCGACTTTTTTCATCGAAATCTTGAAAAAAGCCCTATTTTTTGATACAATCAATCTAGAAACAGCGAAAATACTGTTGTTATACCTTACCTATAAGGAATTGAGACGCTAGCCAAAAGACTAACTCTTTAACATCGTTTTTATCATAAGCTTGCTATACCTTACCTATAAGGAATTGAGACAGATACCTGTTGTATCTAGTAGAATCATCCCAATTAACAGGAATGTTATACCTTACCTATAAGGAATTGAGACCATTTGTAAGATTTATCTAAATCTTACCAAAAAAGTGCGTGTTATACCTTACCTATAAGGAATTGAGACTGTTTTTTGCAACATAATGTGCACACCTCCTAAAGTGAGTTATACCTTACCTATAAGGAATTGAGACGCTTTGCCCTGGTTGTATGGATCCTTGCTCGGATCTTTTACTGAATGTTATACCTTACCTATAAGGAATTGAGACATAGCATAAACTATGCTTTGAGGCATCATATACAAATACACTAATGACGTGTTCTACCTTACCTATAAGGAATTGAGACGGCCATATCAACTCACCTTCAATCGTGTGAGCAAGTTATACCTCTTTACGAGAACCTTCTGCAGGTTTCAATTCATGAAGTTTTTGTTATCCCTTACCTATAAGGAATTGGTCTCTTCAACTGAAAAAAACTTGCGAGAGCAAGTTTTTTGTGGTATATTGGAAGTGTTTTCATGAGGAGATACCTTACTCGGAGGTTGTTTATGTCTGAGAATCAATCTATATATAGTCACCATATCTTTGTCTTGCCCTTTGCGGCCAAGGGGCTGGAGTCTTTTCCGAAGTCTTCCAAGTGGAAGGAACTCAGCCAAGATGCTAATGAGCTTCCCTATCTAAACTTAGATGATGCTGAAAAAAGCGAGCGATTAAAGTACGCTTATCGTCGATATTTTAATAAAGAAGCAGAGGAGCTGATTTTCCGCAATCCAGAGCTGGTCACAAACTATGCTTACACTGGCTTAAAAAAAGGTGATGTGTATCGGATTTCTTATTATAATCAAATCAACAAACTTGAGTGTTATGATCTGACGCTTGACTATATCATGCTTCGTTATTTTCCAAATTTAAAAGCAGGTTTCCTGATTTTTTCAATGGAAAATCGTTACTATGATGAATTGGAAGATATTAAAAACATCAACCAGTATGGTCGCCATCTCTATGCTCCTTTTTTGACTCCATTGCTGTGTGGTTTAGTCTCACCAAATAATATTGAGCTGATTAAGAGTGAAAGAATTAACGAGCCTCCACAGCCGTCTGACTTGATTTCTTCCTATGGAATCATGTCGGCTCCGAAAGAAATTTTGCAGGATTTCTTTGGCTTGCCTGAGGAAGCGATATTCCCAGAGGATATTTCGCAGTTTGAATCTAAGCCTCATCTGGAGATCATCATTGATGACCGCATGTATGTGATGAGTTATATGATGGTTCCTGAAGTAGAGGACTTGATTTATAAAACGGCGAATTGGGCGAATTTTGATGATTCGGAGCATAGTGTAGAGGAGATGAAGCTTCTTTATAGCATTTTATATGTTGATAAAGGAGATTCAACGTGTCTGAGTCGAGATATGCTAAAGACAGAGCTGGAAAAGCTCCTCTATACGAGGTGGTCAGCTGAGGGAAGTCTTTATATGGCCAGTCAGCACTCGATGATTTTTATGAGTAGTTCTGATTTTCCAGAGTTTTTCCTCAAAGGCTACTTTTTGTCGGAATATCTGGACTTGGCCTTGATTACGCTCAGTCAGAGGATTGGTATTCTGAAGTATTCTAAGGATGCGGGGGATAGGGTCAATGCTAGAGTTTCTGATAAACTGAAGCTGCAGAAGGCTTACACGACCTTTAAAAATCAATTTCTGCTTCCAGAGCTGTGCCCGCAGGAGCAAGCAGTGGAAATCTACGAATTGCTGCAAAACTCACTCTATATCGAGAAGCATATCAATCTCCTGGACAGTCAAATCAGTGAACTGCATGATATCAGCCAGACGGAAGCAAGTAATAAATTGAATGACAGAGTATTAGTACTAACCGTTTTAAGTATTGCATTAGCAATCATTCCGAATATCAAAGAACTTCAGGAACACTGTCTGACGATTTGCAATCTGAGCCTGACGTATTCATCTTGGCTTACTTTGCTCATTTCTCTTTTGACAATTGCTTACTTCTATTTCAAAAAGAGAAAATAAATGTATATTATCTTGACATACGATGTACATCGCAAGCGCGTGGCTAATGTTTTGAAAACTTGCCGAAAATACTTGGTTCATGTGCAAAAGTCGGTCTTTGAAGGGCATATTACTCCAGCCAAGCTGAGCGCTTTACAAAAAGAATTAGCCAATATTATAGAACCTCAGACAGATTCTGTACAGATTTATCAGTTGGAATCCGCAAAATACGCCAAGAAGATCCAAATCGGTATGATAGAATCCAATGACTTTATTCTTTAGGGATTAAAGTGATGTCATAGTCAGTCAATCAATCGCATGAAGTGTTCTCTCCATGCGATTTTTCTGATTTTATCTTTCAAAAAGTCGGTCAATCTTTTCGATATTTTGTCTCCTTTTCAAAAGCTGTCAACCAAGCTGTTTATAAGCGTTAGGACAAAAAAGATCGACCGACTTTTTTCATTGAAATCTTGAAAAAAGCCCTATTTTTTGATACAATCAATCTAGAAACAGCGAAAATGCTGTTGTTATACCTTACCTATAAGGAATTGAGACTTAGTAGATAAAGTTAAAACACTTAATAATTTAATTTTATTCATGTTATACCTTACCTATAAGGAATTGAGACTATTTGTATAAAGTTGGCGCATGTATTTCCTCGGGTAAAACAATTGGTTATACCTTACCTATAAGGAATTGAGACGCAATCGCACGTGCTTTCTTTGCATACGTATCTAACTCAGGTTATACCTTACCTATAAGGAATTGAGACCTGAAGTAATCTTCGGGCATGATAAGAGCTGCAGAAGCACCGTTATACCTTACCTATAAGGAATTGAGACATCATCTCATAGACTTTTGTACGTTTTGCACCGAGAATATCGTAAAGTTCTACCTTACCTATGAGGAATTGAGACGAAGCGTGAGAACTGCTATAGATCCCGCTCAAATAATTGAATTGTTATACCTTACCTATAAGGAATTTGAGACGCTGCAGATGCACCCGCTGAACCTGACGCAACTTTACGTGGTTTAGCTTCGTTATATCTTACCTATAAGGAATTGAGACTTGCTTTCGCTCGGTTTTGAAGGCTCTCCTGGCTTGTCAGGTTTTCCTGTTCTACCTTACCTATAAGGAATTGAGACGTTTACCTCAATTTTTCTAAGCAATAATAAAGCATTATTTAGCAGTTCTACCTTACCTATAAGGAATTGAGACGTCATATAGGGTACCTCCGTTTTAAGTCACATGGACTGATGTTATACCTTACCTATAAGGAATTGAGACATAATAAGAGGCATAGTCACCCAATGGTAAAATTAACTTAATTGTTCTACCTTACCTATAAGGAATTGAGACTTGATAGACTGAGTTATTTTAAGACTTCTTTCGAAGCACAAACCGTTATACCTTACCTATAAGGAATTGAGACTCTACCCAGTGATAGCTAGAGCTACCACAGTTATTACAGACATGTTATACCTTACCTATAAGGAATTGAGACACCTTCACATTCTTGTCAAATGTCTTAGCCCCATCAATGTTATTTGTTCTACCTTACCTATAAGGAATTGAGACACTTAGAGACTTATCACGAATAGTCCCGTCTATATCAAAAAAAAAGGTTATACCTTACCTATAAGGAATTGCTTGTGTGTCTTTGTCCGTCTCCAAGGCACCAAAAAAGCGAGCAAATTCTTGTCTACTGGGAAGCCTGAGAATTTGTTCGCCTTTTGTTTTGTAAGAATTATCAAGAAAAACTCTCTTAGTGACCTGCACCCCAAAAGTTAGACAGAAAAAATCTAACTTTTTGGGGTCAGTACATAGTAGGAGAGTTTTTCCGTGTTTCAACCATGATAGTACAGAGCTTAAGTTAGATAGCTGATCAGTTTTTTGTTACTTCATGATAGTGTCGCGAATATTTATTGGTCTATTGGATTAAATTAAAAACATTCTTTTCTATTTCATTTACCGGAAAAGCACGGCAATACAATAGCGTATCCTACTGTACTAGTCCTTTTTCTGCTTATCTATGGTATAATAGAAGGTAGATTTATCAATTGGAGAATGAAGGATTTTATGATTAAACTTGTAGCAACCGATATGGATGGAACCTTTCTAGATGGAGAGGGGCGGTTCGATATGGAACGCCTCAAAAATTTGCTTGTTTCCTACAAAGAAAAGGGGATTTATTTTGCTGTGGCTTCAGGTCGTGGTATTCTGTCCCTGAAAAAGTTGTTTGCGGATGTGCGTGATGAAGTGATTTTTATAGCTGAAAATGGGAGCTATGTTGAGTTTCATGGTGAGGATATGTACGAGGCTACTATGTCTCGGGACTTTTACTTGAGCACTTTTGAAGCCTTAAAGAAATCGCCCTATTTTGATGAAAGAAAAATGCTCCTGACTGGGAAAAAAGCTTGTTATGTATTGGATACAGTGGATGAGACCTATCTCATGTTTAGCCGTCACTACAATGAAAACATTCAAAAAGTAGCGAGTTTGGAAGATATCACGGATGAGATTTTTAAATTTACCACGAACTTTACTGAAGAAACGATAGAGGCTGGAGAGTCCTGGGTCAATGAAAATGTTCCTGGTGTCAATGCCATGACGACTGGTTTTGAATCCATTGATATTGTCTTGGACTACGTTGATAAGGGTGTGGCTGTTGTTGAGTTATCCAAAAAACTTGGTCTAACCATGGATCAGGTTATGGCGTTTGGAGATAATCTCAATGACCTTCACATGATGCAGGTTGTGGGACACCCAATCGCTCCTGAAAATGCGCGACCAGAGATTTTAGAATTAGCAGAAACAGTGATTGGCCACCATAAGGACCAGTCAGTGATGGCTTATATGGAGGGCTTATAATGGCAGATATTAAATTGATTGCACTTGATTTGGACGGTACTTTGCTGACAACGGATAAAAAGCTTACAGATCGTACCAAGGCGGTCCTCAAAGCTGCGCGTGATCGTGGCATCAAGGTCGTTCTGACAACAGGTCGTCCTCTGAAGGCTATGGATTTCTTTCTCCATGAGCTAGAGACTGACGGTCAGGAGGATGAGTACACCATCACCTTTAATGGTGGTCTGGTACAGAAAAATACAGGAGAGATTCTCGATAAAACGGTTTTTTCAATCGACGATGTGGCACGCTTGTACGAGGAAACTGAAAAACTCGGATTACCGTTAGATGCCATTTCAGAAGGAACAGTCTATCAAATCCAGTCGGACCAAGAAAGTCTCTATGCTAAGTTTAATCCAGCCCTGACTT
>ERZ772924.504-NODE-504-length-18829-cov-3.325929_pt1 | contig 18829 bp, 18 predicted proteins | sample MGYA00512116_ERZ772924 | MGnify/ENA primary metagenome ERZ772924 (study PRJEB29015, sample SAMEA2737920) | human oral metagenome | biome: human oral; feature: human-associated habitat; material: dental | place: China | collected 2134 ...
CAACCATTAAGACATTGTAGTCATGTTCCCAGCCAGAATAACCCAACATATAAAAGAGATCTTCACGACTGGTATCTCCGCCTCCGACTACAATCAAAGTATCTTGCGCTTTATCTTCGGAAATAATAGCATAACCCGGTAAAAGTTCCCCTTCAAAAGGCACCTCAATGCTCTTAAGCGGAATCTTGCTGTTGTCTACAGCTAGCATAAACAGTTTTTCCATTCTTCGGAAATTTTCCATAAATTCGGAATCTTTGGGATCTGTAAACTGAAGAGCCGCACGAATGGAAAAACAGGCTGAAAAATACAAATGAGAAATTAAGTCTCGGTAACCAACCTTTTTTACTCGCTCCACCTCATCTTCCAGATAATCAGCATGCTCATTGAAGCGTTTGCACCAATCGGTAGGATTACCATCCCGAATACCGCTGGCAATATAAAATAATTCACCAGCACTCATCCCGATAATTTGACCAATTCCAAGCATCCAATTAAAACAGAAATCCATATCTTTATTATTAAACTTAATTTTATAATCTTGCCGTTTCAAAATAGTATTGTTTTCTTTCATTATTTAAGATCTCCTTTGTTTGCTTTTGTTCCGAACTAATTGAACTAAAATAGTAAAAGAAAATCTTAACTCTTTCCTTTATCAAAATCTTCTAAAACTTGGTTAACAACAGCATCTAACTTATCATAGAGATGGGCAAGTGTTCTAAATTGCTCTCCATAAGTAGAGCCATGGTAATCAGCTACTTTATTAAAGAGATTCTTCATCTCTTCAAGCACTATTATCCTAGAAGTCAGCCAAGCAACCATTCCCATAGGATTTAAATGAATAAAACGTTCTCTCGAATGCAAGCGGCCTTGGTAGCTGATCATTCCCTTATTCTCCAGAAAACGCAAGCCCGTGCTAGTGCTGGCTTTTGACAGACCAAGCTGATCAATAATCTTATTAAAAGTCACACTATCTTCTTCTTCCAACATGAGATAGGCTAAAATGCTTGAAGGCGTACGCGCATAATCTAGCTGCATGAAGACATTGGTAATATTTTCAATATCTTTTAGTTTTTTCTCTTCCATCATTTAGTTCCTTTAGTTCATTACAAATAAAACTTATCACTTTAGACCAGCCTTGTCAAGAAAATAATATGCTTTTATCCAAAAATACCAATATTCAAATTGCCCTAAAGAGAGTCTGAAGTCAATCTAATCTTGAACTGCTTCCCTCGATCTGACTTCCTGTATTCAATTTAGAGGGACAGCACAATTCAGTTTCTCTTTTCCGATTTTGACTCTCCTTTAAGCAAATACAGACAATAAAGGCCAAGTAATCCCAGAATAGCTAGGTCAAAAGTGAACTGCCAGCCAAAAACTTGAATGCGATTCCTAAAAAGGCTAGTCAATAGAACCAGCATAGCATCTCCCCAAAAGGCAAGACCAGCCAAAATCAGCGCTGATTTTCTTCTAAAAAGATAGAAAATTGGACTCAAGACGCCACCTGACAAATGACCGAACCACACGATCACAAAGAAAATCGGATAGTTGGTAAAATAAGCTCTAATAGCTGAAGTACAGTGTTCAGCAAAATAAGTCTGATTGCGCGTCATCACCATGACAAAATCATAACAACCTATCAGATTCAGAAAGAATATGAACACTGCAAAGCCAATTCCAAAGCCAGTTAATTTTTTCATTTCATTAATCCCATTTCTTCAAAAGCTTGAACAAAGAAATCGCTATGCATTAAGGTCAAGCCTTGATTAACATCACCTAAGACCATCAGATTATCTCCTTTTTGGATGTTAAAAATTTTCCTAGCTCGTGCAGGGATAACGATTTGGCCTTTTTCACCAACATTTTTTGCCCCGCTTTCATCAATAAAAGACAATTAACTAATCTACTCTACTTTACAAATCAATTTCTTCAAAATTTTTTATAGATTTTTGATATGATAACCATGTACATAACATAAACAAGACGACACCAATTATGAATATAGCAACCTGTGGTATGCTTACGTTTGAAAGCTCATTCAGGCTCTCTAAAGCAGGAATATGATGTAATATTTCCCCCAAGATTACTATAATAAAACTGACTACGAAGAATATGATAAGAGGTTTTCCAATCTTGTAAGCTGTTTTAAAAAAGCCTACAAGAAAAATGCCGTTAAATGCTGCAAATACAATTATTACATATCCAAGATAAGCCGCATTTGCATTCATCAAGGGATTTATATCGTAAGGAGCGGCATTCCCTAAAAATTTCATTCTGATAATCGTTAGCAATGTACATGAGATAAAAGCCATCAATTCAATAAACAAAACAAATAGATATTTGGCTGTAACCACGTCTTGTTTCTTAACCGGCAACATAACCGTGTATGTTATATCATCATATTCTCTCAACTGCTGGTAAGTATAAAAAATTCCAAGACAGATAAAAACGGAACCAATAAGTATAGGATAGCTTGGAATCATTGTCATGGCTGAAAAAGCAATAAACCAATAACTCAACGGGTTTGCTGTTAGTTTCAATTCCTTATAAAAAAGTTTTTTCATCACAGATTCACCTCTTCTCTTTCGATATGCACCATAATATCTTCAAGTGTCGGTGTACCACCTATTTCTTTTGCGTAATAATGGATAAAATCTTCTTTCTTTGTCGATAAAAGTAATTCTCCATTTTTGATGTAGGTAATCGTATCCGCACATTTATCTAAATCACTGGTGATATGGGTGGAAAATAAAATAGCTACACCTTTTTTAGCCAGTTTTCGGAAAATTTCATTCATCTCATCTCTAGATACTGGGTCAAGTCCACTTGTTGGCTCATCTAAAATTAAAAGTTTTGCATGATGTGAAAGAGCCAAGGTAAGATAAAACTTCACCTTCATACCCTCAGAAAGCTCCATAATCTTTTTATTTTCGTCAAGATTAAATACAGTGAGATAATGTTGATACTCCTCGTCATCCCAACTATTATAGAAAACACGAGTAATTGCCACAATTTCTTTTATCTTTTTCCTTTTATAATAGCTGACTCCACCTACTGCATAACCAATCTGCTGTTTAATTTTATCCTCATTATCCAGATAGTTCATTCCAAGAATACGAACACTGCCCGCTTCAGGATGTACAAGATTTAGAATAGATTTTAGCGCTGTTGTTTTACCTGCACCGTTTCTACCTATGAATCCCATAACTTCGCCAGCCTCAATATGAAAGCTAGTAGTTTTTAGTTCAAAAGCTGGATAAATTTTCGTAAGACCATTTACTTCTAGAATATATCTCATGTCATTCGTCTTCTTTCTCTTCAAAAGCTACTTCCATCAAGTGTGTGAATGCTCCCTTTGGCGGTATAGCAATACCTCGTTTTTCATCGCCAAGAAGCAAAATTGTATCACCAGGCTTGATATTAAATACTTCCCGTGCCTGTTTCGGTATTACTATCTGACCTTTTTCACCAACTGTAGCTGTCCAAGCATATTTACCTTTTGGTGTTTTCACGATGATCGGCCTCCTTATAGTATGTTTTGTATGATTTGTATAACTTATTATACCATATAATTTCAAAATAACAAGTACTCATGATACATTATAAAACTTACTACTGTTACACCAATATACTTAACAATTTCAAAAATTTTTGTATTGGGATAAGTTAAAGATGATTTTTTCCGAAAATGGACTGTGGCTATTTTTGATTTCAGATGAGTATTATTATGATATTTTTATTTAAAAAAATACCAAAAAAAGAAGCCTATAAGGGCTTCTTCTAGAAAATGAGCATGACTTTTCCATTATTTCCAGACTTTATAGCCTGTGCTAGAGCTTCCTGAACATTATTAAAAGAATATATCTTTGCAACTCTGGTTTCTATCTTTGCTTCCGAAACAAGATGGACAATTTCTTCCAAGTCTTCCTTGTTTACTCTAACGTAATTATGTTCAGCAAAAGAGGTATGTTTTAGTACTTGTGGATCAATCTGTTCATCGCTGACAGTCACGAGTCTTCCACCCTTGTGGATGACATCAATACGATTTAGTACACCTGCCGTATCAAAGACAGCATCAAATTCAGGAATAGGATCATCATTTGTATAAATTTCTGTGTCTAATAAATTTATGCTCATTTTTTGATTTTTATTTCTTACTAAGCCAGATGCTTTAACTCCCATTTTCAGAGCAAATTGAAGTGCGTAATAGCCGACACTGCCAGCTGCTCCGGTAACAAGTAAACGTTCGCCGGGCTCTAGTCGTAATCTTCTTAAAGCTTGCAAAGCCGTTGAAGCGGCTAAAGAAATACTGCCTCCACTGATAAAATCAATATTATCAGGCAATTTTACAACCTGATTCTCAGAGGCAGCAACTAATTGCTGCCAGCTCCCTTGTGGATGAAAAGCCACCACACGCTCACCAGCGGAAAAATTTGAATTCTTATCAGCTTCTATTATAATCCCAGCAATATCCCAACCTAGAATTGCTGGGAAAGAAGGAATTTTCTGAATCGTTTCCGGCGTCATATTCTTTATGTCTACTGGATTAATTGAAGAGGCAACTACTTGAATCATCACTTCTCCTGCTCGTCTAACGGGACTGCTAAATGTTCGAACCTTAGCAACCTCCGGTCCGCCATAATTCACTATTTCAATACCTTTCATTTATGCCATCCTCCTTTAAATGATAAATTTTCTTCAATCGCTCTTTTAAGCGGGATTCAATCTGTTGTAAAATCTGAATTTGATGGCTAACTTCTTTAAGCTTATCCTCATAAATCATAATAACATCTTTACACATAAGGTTCTTATACGGAAAAACAAAGGGATCACAACCCATGACCTGCTGCATTTCTGCTGTTGTTAATCCTAAATCAAAATATAATTTTAATGTCTTAATTCGCTCTAGCGTTAATTTATCATAATCACGGTAACCGTTCTCTAATCTTTCTGGATGGATTAATCCTTTTTCCTCATAATAGCGCAACGATCTCATACTGACATTCGTCAATTTAGAAACCTCTCCAATCCTCATTTCTTTTCCTCCTCGTACTGTCATTATACAGCTTAACATGATGTGAAGGTCAACGAAAAAATCTATTTTTTATTAATTCACTCAAACCTGATGATCTCGCTCTGTTACACTTATATTTTAAGTAAAATAATAACACGTATCATCAAAGCGAGACCAGACCCCCATATTGCTATCGTCTCTTATGACAATAGCCAAAAACTTCTTTAAAGCAATTTTCACTTACTTCTGCTACAATGAAGCTATGACTAAACTTGCAATTATGAGTGATTTGCATATTGATCTTAATCACTTTGGGACTTTAGAAATTGAAACGCTCAAACAGGTTCTGCATAAACAAAGGATTGACCATCTTCATCTGGCAGGAGATATTTCTAATCATTTTTACGATGTTACACTTCCTTTTATTGAAGAACTTGAAAAAGACGTCAAGGTAACCTATAATTTAGGAAACCATGATATGTTAGATTTAGATGAAGATGCCATTCAAGCTTCTGATTTTCAAGTTCACCAAATTGGATCGGCTTTTCTATTAGCTTTTCATGCTTGGTACGATTATTCCTTTTCCCATCAAGAACAAACAAAGATTAACAGCCTCAAAAAGACCTTTTGGTTTGATCGACGCCTGCAACGCCTCAAAGATGATCTGACAATTACTCAGGAGTCACTTATAAAACTGAATCAAATTCTACATTCTTTACCAAGCCAAAGACTTATTGTAGCCATGCATTTTGTTCCCCATCAAGAGTTCCTGTTGACTCATCCACGATTTGCACCTTTTAATGCTTTCTTAGGAAGCCAAAAATTTCATCAGCTTTTTGTTCAGCACCAAATTAAAGATGTTACCTTTGGCCATGCTCATAGAAGTTTTGGTGATGTCAAACTAGACGGTGTTGTTTACCACTCAAGGCCTCTAGGCTATATCCGTGAATGGGATTTGACCATTAATTTTGTTAATCAGCATCCCCAATACAATCCTTCAGGTAGCTGGAATCTCAGTAAACGTTATAATGCCGTTAGGTATTTAGAGGATTATCAAGCTTATAAAAGAAAATATTTAGCCAAAGAATTTTCCCATTCCATGACGATTTTTGACTGTTAAAAAACAAGACTGGGGTAGAAGTCCTAGGAGCGCTATATAAATAGCCGTAACAGTTTGAAGCAGTGAGTGATTGGAAGCTTCACATTTTGTTTTTTAGGTTCAAATCCTTAACAGTCCATTGAGCTTTTAAAGTATCTCTTGTCCTGCAAATAATAGTTTCAACAGTTTGAAAAACTGTTGAAACTATTCATAAATCAACCATGCGGAAGTGGAATAATCTTATCCAGTAGATGTTTTTACCCGATTCTTAAAACAGGAGAGTGAGGAAAATCAATTTCTACAAAATACCGATTGAGCCCCGCTTTCATTCTTTTTTAGTTTGTAATGATTTTCTGAGTTTAACAGCTTCTTCTGGTTTATCTGTTATAATTCCTTCTATCCCAGACAAAAAGAATTTTTTCATGTCATCATCATTATTAACCGTCCAAAGCCGAAATGGTTTTTTATTTTTTCTTTTAGTCACTTGATTTTCATAAAAAGAACTGTGTGAATGGACAGTCTTAATAAATTTTAACTGTTGTACCAACCAAAAATGAAAAGGATGAAATTTCATTAAATAAGCTAACTCAGCCTTAGGATCATGTTTTCTCATTACATATAAACTAAAAAGATTAAAACTAGAATAAATATGCGAAAAAGAACGTTTTTTAGCCTGCATAGTTTGTGCAATTTGCTTTTCAATTTTAGGATAAGGATATCTATTGGTTTTGATTTCTAGATTGAGAGTTCCCTGAAAACCAGACTCTTCCAAAAAATTTAAAACTTCTTCTAAGGTTGGAATTTTCTCACAAAAATAAGCTGGATGAAACCAAGAACCAGCATCAAGCATTCTTATTTGCTTTAATGTCAGTTGTCTGACCAATCCAGAGCCATTGCTGGTTCGATCAACTGCTTCATCATGAATAACAACAAGGTGATTGTCTTTTGTTCGGTGAACATCTATCTCAATGCCATCACACCCCACCTGAATCGCCTTTTTAAAAGCAGCAAGTGTATTTTCCGGACAATCAACTTTACTTCCTCTATGAGCAAAAATCTGAGTCATATCTCTCTTTTCTAAGCATAAAATTTATTATATTTTACCATAAGATGAAAAGCTTAGCATAAATCAAAATCATAAAAAATGACTGGAGTTTCAATACCAGTCATTTTTTCTATTAAATCGCTTTTTGATCTTGACCAAGTACCCGTTGAATGGCTTTTACAATTTCAACAATAACAAACATGGCCAAACTACCTCCCACAACAACACACCATTGGGTCACCGACAAGTGAGACACATGGAAGAATCTATTAAATCCTGGAATGACAATGGTAGCAAGCATAATAATCAAAGCAGTCGGCAAAGCCCAGTTAAATGTTTTGTTTTTAAAGAAACCAACCTTAAAAATGGACTGATAAACCGATTTGACATTATAAGCATGTACCAATTGAATCAAACCAAGTGTTGCAAAGGCCATGGTAAGAGCATCTGCATGAATTTCTGTACGTGTCGCATGTTCAGGAAAGAAAACTGCCCAGCCGTAAACGCCAAGTACAAGAAGAGTTTGTAGAATACCTTGATAGATAATGGCTCCCATAACACCACCTGAGAAGAAGCTTGACTTGCGTCCACGAGGTTTATGGGTCATCACACCAGGCTCAGCCGGTTCAACACCAAGAGCGATGGCTGGCAGAGTATCTGTCACCAAATTAATCCAGAGCAGATGAACGGGTTGAAGCACATCCCAACCAAAGAGAGTTGCAAAGAAGATGGTGAAAACTTCAGCCATGTTGGCAGATAGCAGGTACTGAATTGATTTTTGGATATTGGAGAAGACCTTACGTCCTTCTTCAACCGCAACAATAATGGTTGCAAAGTTATCATCGGCAAGCACCATATCAGAAGCACCCTTAGATACTTCAGTACCTGTGATTCCCATACCAATACCAATATCAGCCGTTTTAAGAGATGGCGCATCATTAACCCCATCACCTGTCATAGCAACAATCTTACCATCATTTTGCCAAGCCTTGACAATCCGAACCTTATGCTCCGGTGACACGCGCGCATAAACCGAATACTGTTTGAAAACTTTTTGGAATTCTTCATCAGAAAGTTCATTGAGTTCAGCACCAGTGAAGACATGATCAATTCCATCATCATCAATAATTCCCAAACGTTTGGCAATGGCTTCAGCAGTATCTTGATGATCACCTGTAATCATGATTGGACGAATGCCGGCTTCTTTAGCCACATGAACAGCTTCGGCCGCTTCTGGACGCTCTGGGTCAATCATCCCCACAAGACCAGCAAAAATCAAATCATTTTCAACGACTGCCGTTTCTAATTTTGGAATTTCAGACTCGTATTTGTAAGCTATCATGAGAACACGAAGCGCCTGTTTGGCAAGCGACTTGTTCATATCAAGAATGGCTTTTTTATCGTTCTCAGTGATTGGACGAATACTACCATCTATCTCAATTTGCGTTATACGTTTGAGCAATTGATCCGGTGCTCCCTTGACAGCAATCAGATATTTCTCACCATCAAGTTTATGGATAGTTGACATGAGCTTTCGGTCAGAATCAAATGGCAATTCAGCGACACGTGGTTCAGCTTTAAGTACTTCGCGAATATCGAAATTATGATCAAAACCATATTGAACAAGAGCTGTTTCAGTAGGATCACCAATTAATTTACCATTGGCATCAACCTTACTGTCATTAGCAAAGTTCATAACGCGAAGAGCCATATTATTAACGTTAATGTCATCATTAGCATCAACTAATCTACCATTATAATAGACTTTCTCAACAGTCATTTGATTCATGGTCAGCGTACCGGTTTTATCTGAAGCAATGATTTCAGTAGAACCAAGCGTTTCTACAGCTGGTAATTTACGAACAATGGACTGACGTTTGGCAAGTGTTTTCGTACCAAGTGAAAGGACAACTGTTACAATGGCTGGAAGCCCTTCAGGAATGGCAGCAACAGCTAAAGCAACAGCAACCATCAAACCTTCAAGAGGCTCTTCATGACGAACAAAGATACCAACTAGGCAAGTAATAATCGCAATAATAATGATAACATATGTCAATACCTTGGATAGATTATCTAAACTCTGTTTTAATGGCGTATCTGTTTCATCTGCATTAGCTAACATGCCAGCAATATGGCCGACTTCTGTGTACATACCAGTATTGGTCACAACCCCCATACCACGACCATAAGTAACATTTGAATTTTGATAGGCCATATTCAAACGATCACCAATACCAGCATCTGATGCAATTGCAACAGTTACACTTTTTTCAACCGGCACAGACTCACCTGTTAAGGCTGCCTCTTCAATTTTCAACGAAGCTGCTTCCAAAAGACGCATATCTGCCGGAACCACATCGCCAGCTTCAAGAAGAACGACATCACCTGGTACTAATTCTTTGGAATCAATTTCAGTAACATGGCCATCACGCCGAACACGTGCATGGGGACTAGACATAGATTTTAAGGCCTCAATGGCTGCTTCTGCCTGTCCTTCCTGATAGACACCGAAGGCTGCATTTAAAACAACAACAACTAGAATAATGATGGCATCCGTTAGCCCCCCCATTCCTTCAGTGATAACCGAAAGCGCTGCGGCAACAAGCAAAATGATAATCATCAAATCCTTAAATTGATCAATGAATTTGGCAAGAATAGTACGTTTTTCATCTTCTTCCAATTCATTGTAGCCATAATCAGCTAAGCGCTGTTTAGCTTGAGTACTGGTCAATCCCTTCTTAGAAGATTCTAGGCCAGATAGGACAGTTTTTTCATCTTGGACGTAAAAACTGTCCCTTTTTTGTTTTTTGAACAAAATAAATTCTCCTTCTCGGTCTTTAAAAGAAAAAGACCTGTTTAATAATTAAACAAGTCTCGCTATTTAATATGTTGCCGGAAAACAGTTTCGGATTGACGACAACATCACGGCAAAACCGCTAGCTACTCCCTTGATAATCTTCATTATACCATAAATAAAGGCCTTTTCAATATAAAATACCTCATTTTGAAGAAGCCTGTTACCCTTTCAAAAAGCGATGCTTAGCTTTTTAAGATTTTCCCAGAAATTGGATTATAAATAGCATTCTTATAGAATGATTCGACAGAAAAACAATAGCTAAGAGTCATGGTAAAACCACTCATAAAAGTGTTTTTTATAACCAGCTGCTGAACTCTTTCTCAAAAAATATTGTCTATGGAACCTCTTTGCTGTTTTTAAAACCAAGTTAATTCTAATTGATATTTTGCGAAAATATTCTGTGATTCTGAATCTGGCTGTTTAAGAACATAGTCAAGCTTGATAGAGTGATTTGTTTTATCAAAAATAAATTTACTGGTTTTTGTCATGAAATGTTGAATACCCATAGGCGTTGGAATAGTCACCAAAGCTTGTACTTCTCTATGAAAACGTAAGACGGATTTTGGATTTGAAAAGCGTGTCATAATTAATTCTTGATCATTACATTTAATCACAACTCTTTCTTTTTCTTCATTGACAAAAATAAAGTAAGAAAAGCCATTTTTCTCGGTCACATCAACCGGATGGGTTTGGTCTATCACTTCTCTTTGACCATCTAGATCAATTTCATTTCTCAAATGAATCTGCATATTTCTCCTTCAATTCATTCTATGTTTAGATTCTGGCTCTTATACCAATCATTAACTTACACTATCTTCTTATAATAGAAGAACGCAACAATGTTGCACCCGTAAAGAAGGCAATAAAGACAACTAAAATCTTGAGATTGTTAATGTCTAAATTACTGAGAAAGAAGGCTGCTGTTAAAACGCCAAGGATGCCACCAATAATGATGCCAAAGGTCCCCGGCCAATGAACACGGTCAGATTTAATAAATGCTATTGAACTGGCTGTTAAAATCATGGCTGCATCCAACATCATAACGGGCAAAGCAATGGAAGGATTGATGCCCATCAAAGAAAAGAAAATCAATTCTGGCGCATAATTACCCAATCCCATAGTCATTAACATGCCAATAATAAAATCAAAAATAATACCAACTAAAAGCCAAATGCCTTTTAGACCACGAATCTGAGAGGAAATGCCTGCTCCAGGATTGGTCAGCATGCGGTAAACCATGACCAAAGCTGCAATAATGAGCAAAATTCCCAAAACACGTTGAACCTGTTGAGTATTCCAATTTTTGGTTATCCGTGTTCCAACAAAGGCTCCCGTAAAAGAGGCTGCTGCCATACAAACCAGAGTAGTAATGTCCACCTTGACAATAGTCACAAAACAAAGTGCCTCAACCAAAACAGGAACAACATGGGCAGTTGACATGGTGGCAGGTATTTTACGATCATCTTCAACTAATTTTGTCGCTTTAAAAAGTGTTGTCGTCGTCGCAAAAGTCCCAATTCCCAAAGTATCTAAGAGATCTGTCACATAACCAATCCAAAACCCTGTTAAAAATTTCTCTTTTAAATTAATTTGATGCTGTCGTGCATGTAATAAAATGGTTCCCATTATCCAAGTAATCAGACTGATCAAAAGTAACTGAATGGTATTTAATATTAAACGATTTGTCATTAGTTCATTATAATGTAAATTTAGGAATCCGTAAATACAAAAAGAAATTTTTTTTCTGTTTACATACTTTCTAAAAAACGGTATCTCATGGAAATTTTGTTATAATAAAGCTATGAAAGAAAAAGTATTCCGAGATCCTGTTCATAATTATATACCTGTTGAAGATGAGCTCATTTATGATCTTATCAATAGCAAAGAATTCCAGCGACTGCGTCGCATTAAACAGTTAGGTTCATCTAGTTTTACCTTTCATGGTGCTGAACACAGCCGTTTTTCACACTGTCTTGGTGTTTATTATCTTGCCAGACGTGTTACCAATATTTTTGATAAAAAATACTCAGACATTTGGAATAGTAACGAATCTCTCTTAACCATGACCGCAGCTCTTTTGCATGATATTGGTCATGGGGCCTATTCTCATACTTTTGAGAGGCTGTTTGACACTAATCACGAAACCATTACTCAGCAGATTATTTTAAGTCCTGAAACAGAAATCAATACGATTTTAAGGCGTGTCTCACCAGATTTTCCTGACAAGGTCGCTAGTGTTATCAATCATACCTATTCTAACAAACAGGTTGAACAGCTCATTTCCAGCCAAATTGATGTTGATCGCATGGATTATCTCCTGCGAGATTCTTACTTTACTGGTGCTAGCTACGGTGAATTTGATTTAACACGCGTCTTACGCGTCATTCGTCCAATTGAAAATGGTATTGCTTTTTCAAGAGATGGCATGCATGCTGTAGAAGATTATATTATCAGTCGCTATCAAATGTACATGCAGGTTTATTTTCATCCAGCTAGCCGTGCTATGGAAGTTCTCTTGCAAAATCTACTCAAACGTGCAAAATACCTTTATCCCAAAGAAAAAGAATTTTTCACTGTTACATCACCTCATTTAATCCCTTTTTTTGAAAATAGGGTTACCCTAGAAGACTATCTTAGTCTGGATGACGGTGTCATGAATACTTATTTTCAAACTTGGATGCAAAGTGCAGACAAAATCTTATCTGACCTCGCTAGCCGTTTTATCAATCGCAAAGTCTTCAAATCAATCACTTTTGATGAAAAAGATCTCTCAAATTTAGAAAAACTAAGAGAAATTGTTAAAGACCTTGGTTTTGATCCAACATATTATACTGCTCTTCACCTTAATTTTGACCTTCCTTATGATGTCTACAAGCCAGATGTTCAAAATCCCCGCACTCAAATTGAAATGTTGCAAGAAGATGGCTCCATTGCCGAGCTGTCTACACTATCACCTCTAGTTCATACCTTATCTGGTACTACGCATGGCGATCGTCGCTTCTACTTTCCCAAGGAGATGCTTATCAAAGATGATCTTTTTGTCGAAGCTAAAGAAAAGTTTTCTCACTATATCAAAAATAAGCATTTTTACAATCTCAGAGAGTGAGGTTTAAGCTATTCTCTCTTATTTCTTTAAAACTATTGCAAGCAAGTGATAAATATGAGAAAAATCATTTATGGACTAATTGTTTAGAAATAAAATTAAGATAGGAAGGAAATTTTCTGATAACATTTTGCTTCCTATCTTTCCTTCTCCGCTTGCTTTATCAATTAATCCCCACACAACATGACAAATAAGCTAATTTTTAGTAAGATAGTCTGTAGAAATTTGTAATTAGAAATTAGGAACCAGTATGTCAATTAAATTGGTTGCTGTCGATATTGACGGCACATTACTTAATAGTAAGCGTGAAGTAACACCTGAAGTTTACACTGCTATCCAAGATGCTAAAAAAGCCGGCGTCAAGGTCGTTATTGCAACAGGCCGCCCCATTGCTGGTGTAACCGATTTACTAGAAAAATTAAATCTCAAGGATCAAGGAGATTACGTGATTACTTTTAACGGTGCTTTAGTACAAGATACCGCAACTGGTGAAGACTTGATTAAAGAAACGTTAACTTATGATGATTATTTAGATATTGAATTGCTCAGTCGCAAATTAAGTGTGCACATGCATGCTATCTCTAAAGAAGGTATTTACACTGCCAATCGTGATATCGGCAAATACACTGTCCATGAAGCAAGTTTGGTTAACATGCCAGTCTATTATCGTACTCCTGAAGAAATGGTTGGCAAAGAGATTGTGAAAATAATGATGATTGACGAACCTGAAATGTTAGATGCTGCTATTGCTCAACTGCCAGCCAGCCTTTATGAACACTACACAGTTGTCAAATCAAGACCTTTTTATTTAGAAATCATGAATAAAAAAGTCAGCAAAGGCACTGCTATCGTTCATTTAGCAGAAAAGTTAGGACTTAGCAGAGATGAGACAATGGCTATTGGTGATGAGGAAAATGATCGTGCTATGCTAGAAGCTGTTGGAAGCCCTGTTGTGATGGAAAATGGTATTCCTGAACTCAAAAAAATGGCTAAGTACATCACCAAATCAAACGACAACAGTGGGGTCGCTTATGCAATTAAAAAGTGGGTATTAAACTAATGTACACATATAAAATCGGAATTTCAAAAGAAGAACATGATAACTTTATCAAAAACAGCGGTCAAACCAATCTACTACAAAGCAGTTCTTGGGCAAAAGTTAAAGATGAATGGGGAAATGAGCGAATGGGTTTTTATCAAGATAGCAAACTTGTTGCCTCTGCCTCTATTTTAATCAGACCTTTACCTCTTGGTATGACAATGTTTTACATTCCAAGAGGTCCCGTCATGAACTATCAAGATAAAGATTTGGTGAATTTTGTATTGACCTCCTTAAAAAAGTTTGCCAAAAGAAAAAGAGCCCTATTTATTAAGTTTGATCCTTTTATTTTGCTGAACCATCATCAAATTGATGAGGAAGCCATCAATAACCCGCAAGCACAAACTATTATTGACACTTTAAAGCATTTAGGCTGTGAATGGCTGGGACAAACAAGTGATATGGGAGAAACTATTCAGCCGCGTTTCCAAGCCAATATCTACGCAGAAGGGTTCTCTGAAGCTAACTTATCCAAAAAAATCCGACAATCCATCCGTACTGCCAAAAATAAGGGAGTTAGCATTCGCTTTGGTGGCTATGAACTTTTGGCAGACTTCTCCGATTTAATGAAAAAAACAGAAGATCGCAAAAGCATTCACCTCAGAGGCATTGATTACTACCGCAAACTCTTAGACAATTATCCCCAACACTCTTTCATTACTTTGGCTAGTCTCAATTTGAAAGAAAGACTTACCGAACTAGAAAGTCAAAGGAAAAAAGCTCAAAATAACCTTGCTAAATTTGGTGATAATGTTAAACCGAGCAAAATTGATAATACAAAAAAAGAAATCGAACGTCTCAGTGACGAGATTTCCTTTCTTCAAGAGCATTTATCCCAAGGTAAAGATACCGTTCCTCTTTCAGGAACATTATCTCTTGAATTCGGTAAAACATCCGAAAATGTCTATGCTGGTATGGATGACGAATTTCGCCGTTATCAAGCTGCTATCTATACTTGGTTTGCAACGGCTAACCATGCCTTTGAAAGAGGCAATCACTGGCAAAATATGGGAGGTATTGAAAATGACCTCTCTGGCGGACTTTACAACTTCAAATCAAAATTCAAACCAGAAATTGAAGAATTTATTGGTGAATTTAATTTACCAGTCAGCCCGCTCTATAAATTAGCTAATATTGCCTATACCATACGTAAAAAACGAAGGAGCAAGCATTAATAATGGCTTTACAAAACATCTCTCAAAATGATTTTGCCTTACATATTCAAAAAGCAGAGCAAAAATCTTTCATGCAGACCTTAGAAATGGCCAAGCTTCTTTCCAAAAGAGGATTTACGCTTAATTATATTGCTTGGTTAGAAAATGGAACAATTGAAATTTCTGCTATTTTATACAGTATGCCCATGACTGGCGGCCGCTATTTTGAAATTAATTGCGGACCAGTTGTCACACGAGATAAGCATCTAACAGATTTTTACAGAGAACTAAAAGACTATGTCAAAGAAAAAGGTGCTTTAGAATTAGTAATAAAACCTTATGACACCTATCAAACCTTTGATGGTGATGGCCAAGCAACCAGTGCTGAAAAAAAAGAACTTATCTCGCAATTCACTAATCTCGGTTATCATTTTGATGGCTTGCAGAGGGATTATCCTAATGGTGAACCTGATTGGCACTATGTCAAAGATTTATCGGATATTAGCGAACAAACACTGCTAAAATCCTTCAGTAAAAAAGGACGCCCTTTAGTAAAAAAAGCCAAAACTTTCGGCACTAAACTTCGTCGGCTTAATCGTGATGAGCTTAACCTCTTTAAAGAAATTACTTCAGCTACTTCTGATCGCAGAGAATACAGTGATAAAAGTCTGGACTACTACCAAGACTTTTACGATAGTTTTGGAGACAATGCCGAATTTATGATTGCCAGCCTCAACTTTGAAAATTATCTTAGTCATTTACAAAAGGATCAAAATAAACTTGGCAATAAAATTGCTAAGTTGCAAGCTGATTTGGAAAAAAATCCGCATTCTGAAAAAAAACAAAACCAATTGCGTGAACTGTGCAGCCAATTCGATACCTTTACAACTCGTCAAGAAGAAGCTCAGAAATTTATCACTAAATACGGCAAAAAGGATGTCATCTTAGCAGGCAGTCTCTTTGTTTATACACCTCAAGAAGCCGTCTATCTTTTCTCAGGTTCCTATCCAGAATTTAATAAGTTTTATGCACCTGCTCTTCTACAAGAACATGTGATGCTTGAAGCTCTTAAAAGAGGAATTCCTTTTTATAATCTCCTTGGTGTTACAGGGCATTTTGATGGTTCAGATGGTGTTCTTCGTTTCAAACAAAATTTCAATGGTTACATTGTCCGCAAGATAGGAACATTCCATTATTATCCAAATCCCTTAAAATACAGACTTTTAAATACGATTAAAAAAATTCTAAGACGTTAACCTGTTTTCATTAAACAGTCTAAGTTTTGTCTTCAGTCTAAAAGAAGCACCTTCAATCAGGTGTTTTTTTTGATATGATAGACAGTTATACCAAAAAACACTGCTGATTTTTATCAACAGTGTTTTTAAGTATGAAATGAATTTCTTGCAGGTTTAAAAGTTAAAATACAAGCAGAAAATCATCAATTCTAATTAGCTGCTCAGCTCAGCTTATTTGACAAAGTCAAGAAGGGCAAGGAAACTGTCTGCTTGCAATGAAGCACCGCCAACAAGAGCACCATCAACATTTTCTTTAGCCATGTATTCTGCAACATTTTCAGGTTTTACAGAACCGCCGTATTGAATACGGACAGCCTGAGCAACTTCTTTTCCATAAAGTTTTTCAACGGTTGCACGAACAACACCACAGATATCATCTGCAATATTAGCATCAGCTGACTTACCAGTACCAATAGCCCAAATTGGTTCATAAGCGATAACCATACTTGATACTTGCTCAGCACTCAAGCCCTTAAGGTCAGCAGTGATTTGTCCTTCAATCCACTCAGCTGTTTTACCTGCTTCATAAGTTTCAAGAGATTCACCACAGCAAAGAATTGGCGTCATCTTGTGCTTAAAAATAGCATGTGCTTTTTTGTTAATCTCTTGATCTGTTTCATGGAAGTAATCACGACGTTCTGAGTGCCCAATAATAACATAGTCAACACCAAGTGCTGCAAGCGCTGCAGGACTTGTTTCACCAGTAAAAGCACCAAAATCTTCCCAGTAACAGTTTTGAGCTGCAACTTGCAATTCTGTACCTTTCACGCCTTTTTTCATTCCTTCAAGGAATAATGCAGGTGATCCAATAACAGTATCAACAAGATTATTTGAAGGAATATTGTTCTTAACTGCATCAATGAACTCACGCGCTTCAGCAGCAGTCTTGTTCATTTTCCAGTTACCAGCAATAAATGGTTTACGTGACATTTCACTTACCTCTTCTATAATTTTTTTACCTGTCTATTATATCACAACTTATCTATGAATTCTATAATAATGGGAAAATCTCTACAACCCTTTTAATAAAATTTACAGCACTTTTTACTCTTTTCGTTAAATAAATCCTTAGAAAGCACCTATACTAATCACTCATATCAAGAGTTTAAAAACACGAACTCATCTCTTTTATCAATCATACTGTATAAAAATAGAAAAAAGCCTCTTTCGAGACTCTTTTACAATTATTGTCTGACGAATAATTGCTAATTGGGAACTTAATTTCTTAAGCTTCGATTTCTGAAACGATACCTGAACCAACAGTACGTCCACCTTCACGAATAGAGAAAGTAGTACCTTGTTCAACAGCGATTGGATGGATCAATTCAACGTCAATAGTAACGTTATCACCAGGCATAACCATTTCAGTACCTGCTGGCAACTCAATTGAACCAGTTACGTCAGTTGTACGGAAGTAGAATTGTGGACGATAGTTATTGAAGAATGGTGTATGACGTCCACCTTCTTCTTTAGTAAGGATATAAACTTCACCTTTGAATTTAGTATGTGGGTGAATTGAACCTGGTTTAGCAAGAACTTGACCACGTTCGATTTCATCACGTTGGATACCACGAAGGAGAACACCAACATTATCCCCTGCAATACCTTCATCCAATTGTTTACGGAACATTTCAACACCAGTAACAACAGCTTTTTGAATGTCATCACGGATACCAACGATTTCAACTTCATCGTTAACTTTAACAGTACCACGATCAATACGTCCTGAAGCAACAGTACCACGACCAGTGATTGAGAAAACATCTTCGACTGGAAGAAGGAGCGGCTTGTCAGTATCACGTTCTGGATCTGGAATGTAGTCATCAACAGTATGCATTAATTCCATGATGATATCTTCTTGAGCAGTATCGCCTTCAAGAGCTTTAAGAGCTGAACCTTGAATAACTGGAATATCATCACCTGGGAAATCATATTCTGAAAGAAGATCACGGATTTCCATTTCAACCAATTCAAGCAATTCTTCATCGTCAACCAAATCAACTTTATTCATGAAGACAATGAGGTATTTAACACCAACTTGACGTGAAAGAAGAATGTGTTCACGAGTTTGTGGCATTGGTCCATCAGTTGAAGCTACTACAAGGATAGCACCGTCCATTTGAGCGGCACCAGTGATCATGTTTTTAACGTAGTCCGCGTGTCCTG
>ERZ772924.507-NODE-507-length-18777-cov-3.368550_pt1 | contig 18777 bp, 15 predicted proteins | sample MGYA00512116_ERZ772924 | MGnify/ENA primary metagenome ERZ772924 (study PRJEB29015, sample SAMEA2737920) | human oral metagenome | biome: human oral; feature: human-associated habitat; material: dental | place: China | collected 2134 ...
ACAAGGAAAAATCCCGCTAAAAAACTTTCATCCACCGAAAAGTTTGCAGTTTTTTAATTCTGCAAGCTCTTATAATAATTTTATGTTTACGTCAATGAAATAAAGACTGCTGCCAACGCAAACATATCAGAAGCAACGATAACAGGAGGTATTGAAATGAGTGAAATGATCTATGAGGAGCAAAAACAGGAGGCATTGCCGGAGCTTCCGGTGTACGCAAAGATCTATAAAGAACTTATGGAGCAGATGGAACCCTATCTGTACAGGCGTGATAGTGATTTTTGGGTGAAGTTGCCGGAGCAGAGTCTTGCCGACGCCTATCAAAAAGTTATGGAAAACCTAGAGCAATCTATTCATACCGCAGAGGAGGAGGAGAAAGCCGCGCACGGCACCCGCACAAATACAGAGAGCGATCCCTCTTGTGTCGTTATTACACCTTTGTATCTGAATGAGGATACATGGCAGGAAGTGGAGGATGTCAAGGCACAAGTGGATCGCTTCCGCCCCCTCGGCGTAGATGATTCCCTTCAGCGTGAATTTTTTATGAATTTGAAGATGTATCAGGAGTTCGAGAAAAAACTCCAAGGCTTTGATGAATTTTTCAATGATATGACATTCATGCGGAAATATCATGAGCATCATGAGAAGCTCGGTGTTCAAATCCGTCACATCAATCAAGCGCTCCAAATCGGGGAACAGAATATTGTGCCGCAGCTCCAAGAAATAGGGGCTTCTTTTCGCGTTGGCATTTTGGAGTTGGAGCGCGAGCATCTCAGGATCTCCTATGAACGGGTCACCAAAAGACTCCAAGTGACCTACGGAATAGAGTTATCCGATCACTTTCTCCGGAATCGTCCTAAAGATGCACTTCAAATCATCGCCCCCGCCGAGCGCATCTTTCTCGCGGAAAAGGAGACGCTTCTGGCGCAGCATGAGACATGGAATCCGGCGTACACCGTGCGTACGGCGAAAAAGCTGGCGGAGCAGGGGGTTGCCGAAAAGGAGATCGTGGAGGCGCTTCAAAAGCATGCGCCCGACATTCAAAACCTCCCGAGTGCCGCTCTTCGGCAAAACGCGGCTGCGCGCATCGCGAAATCTGCGGCTGGGAGCGTACGCGTGGGGCAGCAGGAGCAGAACAAGGAAAAATCCCGCTAAAAAACTTTCATCCACCGAAAAGTTTGCAGTTTTTTCATTCTGCAAGCCTTTATAATAATTTCATGTGAGTTTTATTTTTTTACAGGAGGTTTTTCATCATGAAAAAGTTCAAGGTCAACATCACCAAGGCACAGGTCAAGTCGTTTCTCAAGGCAAGTGCACCCGTCGTACTCCAGCTTACCATCATGATGCTCCCGGCAGCGATCAGTTTCGCTTCGACCGGAGATCCAAGCGCAGCAGGAGGAGCAGCGGCGGGAGGACAAAACGCGAATTCTACGGGGATTACGCCACTGGACAAGCCGCTTCAGACCATCAGTAGCGCACTCACGGGACCAATCCCCATTCTTGTTACGGGCGGCGGTGTTGCACTCGCGGGCATGTCGTGGGCGATGGGCTGGGAGCAGCAGGTCATGTCGCGTGGGATCAAGGTCGCGGGCGGTGGTGCGATTGCGATGGGCGCGGGCAACTTCATGCAATCCGTTATCGGCAAGGGGCTTACCGGCTGCCTGTTTTAAGGGAGGGGGCAGAGGAACATGGAAGAGCAGCAGTCCCAGCAAAATGTGATCTCATGGACACATCTGCCGCTCTATCGCTCACTCACGGAGTACATCCTATTCATGGGTGTACCGCGCAGCTGTATTATCTATAATTCGGGCGCGGCAATCTTTATGATCTTGACGCTGGGTCTTGGGTACTGGTATCTCCTCACGCTGAATGTGATCGTGCATTTTGCCTTTCGCTACTTCTCACAGGACGATGCCCAATTCTTTGACTGCTTCGTGGTCTACACCTACAAGCATGACTACTATTCAACCTAGGGAAGGGCGCATAATGTCTTGGAAGGAATACAGGCTGCAAAATAAGCGTGCGGCAGAACATCTCTCGTGGGGCGGGATCACGCACCCCAATATCCTGCGCTGCAAGGATGACAGCGTGCTCGGGATTATCACCTACCATCCGTATAAAATAGAGGAGGAGGCGCAGCGGATTGCGCACCCCGCCTTTCAAAACGGATGGAGCCTATGGGCAGAGGAGCAGCAGGAGCGTAGCGGCGTACGCCGCTCATATCTTGCCGTCTCATGGATGCCGTTTCGCAGCATGGACGGTAAGGTAAAGAATACGCTCACAGGCGAAAAGATCAGAATAGATGCCTTGGAGGAGACGCTTGCAGTCGTCCTTCAAACGCTTGTCGCCTCCTTTCCTGCCGAGGCACAGGCGCACCTTCTCTCTTATCAGGAGATTGTCGATTACCTCTGTTTTACGCTCACGATGGGGGAGCGGCGCATGGAAATGCCCGATCCGCCGATTGACTTGGATCTGTACCTAACGGACAGGCTGCCGCTGAACTTCACGGAGAACCATGTGCGTCTGGGGGATGAGATATTCCTGCTGCTTAGTCTGCCGGCACTTCATGGTGCACAGGCAGATATTTATGAGGAATTGTGGCAGAGTCTTGCCGGGCGTAGCATTCCCTGCCGACATACACAGCGGCTTTTGCTCTTCGGTGAAAAAGAGGCGGAAAAAGAGCTGCGCAGCTATACGGGCAAATGGTGTCCATCACGACGCTACATCAAGGACATTCTCACCGGGGGTGCTCTGGGGCGACTGAATGGCTACTATACAAACGAGATCATCCTGCTGATCTCCAAAGACGCGTTTGATATGGTCTCTGAGTACCTTCACCATCTCATGCATGCCCGTGCGCTTCCCTACGTTATCGAGGACTACAACGCCAAAGACCTCTGGTGGGGCAGTCTGCCAGGGATGTTCACAGCGGGGCTTGTACCGCCGCTGTGCGGCTTTGCGGCTCTTGAGGACTTGCTCAATGTAGAGCAGCCCGCACAGACGGATGATGAGGAGGAAAGCGAAGTGCCGGAAGAAGTGATCAGAGAGGAGGAAGAAATTGTACCAGCTGAACCTGTTTAAGCGCAAAGTACATCGTCTTTCGGATGCCATGCCGTTTGGCAAATTTACCAGGGTTCATGTGAAAGGCTATCGCGTTGCTGTCTGTATCAACAAGGACGGTTCTCTACAGGCGACGTGGAAGTATCGGGGTCCGGATCTTGACTCCTCCGTGGAGGAGGAACTGGCGGTCATTACGAACCGCCTCCATCAGGCACTCGCAGGACTCAAAACCAACTATGTCCTCTACTTTGAATCGCAGCGCACGCCATCGACCGCATACGCGGCGACGGATTATTTCCCCGATCCCGTGACGCGCGGCATGGATGCCGAACGCTGCAAGCTGTTCTCCTCGGGAATCTACTACGAATCCACCTTTTACGGGACACTGTACTTCCTGCCGCCCAAAGACCGACAGGAGCAGATCAAAGAACTCATCGTTGAGGGACGCGAGAAGAAGGTGACCAAGGCGGAGGATATCCTTGCCCTCTTTGCCGAGCAGATTGAAAAACTCTACGATATGTTCCAAGGGCTGCGGATCTCCGTGGACTTTTTGGACGAGGACGGACTGCTCACCTATCTGCATTCCACCGTCTCGGACAACAACCGACCGCTCAAATATCCGGGAAATCGCTTCTTCATCGACAAATATCTCTATGATACGCCGCTTTACGGCGGACTTGAACCGCAGGTCGGCAGGAAGCACATGCGCGTCATCGTGCCAATCACCTACAGCAAGGAAACCGTCTTCGGCTTCTTTGATGAACTGAACCGATTGGATTTTTCCTATCGCTGGGTGACGCGTGCTTACTGCCTCTCCAAGACGGATGTACTGGACGAATTGGACAGGCTCAAACGGCAGTGGAAAGGGAAACTGCAATCCATCACCAGTACCATCGGCGACGCAGTGATCCGCGAGGGCGCGGTGAACGCCGAGAACGTCGATGACATTGCCGTTGACCGCCTTGCCGAGGTGCGCGACGCGACAAACGCCGTGGAGGGCGATCACATCTCATTTATCTACACCTCCATCGCCGTCGTCGTCATGGACGAGTCCCGTGCGCGCGTCGAGGACAAGGCAAAACTCATTCGTCAAATCTTCATCGAACGGGGACTTCGGGCAAAGATTGAGGACTTCAACGCCGTGGACGCATGGATGGGCAGCATACCCGGCATGATCGGACACAACATACGCCGTCCCATGATCTCCACGGGCAACCTCGTGCACATGATTCCCTTGCCGTCGGCATGGGCAGGGGCGGAGTGGAATAACCATTTGGATGGTCCGCCGCTACTCTACGCACAGACGGCAGGATCATCCCCATATCGCCTGAATCTCCACATTCGCGACCTCGGGCATACCCTCATGATCGGACCGACAGGAGCTGGCAAATCCGTTCACCTCAACTGCATTGAGGGGGCATTTCGGAAATATAAGAATGCCCGTGTCATCATCTTTGACAAGGGCGCAAGCTCCAAAGTCCTCACCATGGGAGTCGGCGGGAAGTTCTATGACATTGGCAGAGATGCCAAAGAACTCTCCTTCCAGCCGCTCGCGCACGTCGATGATGAGAGTGAACGTCAATGGGCGCAGGAATGGCTGACCGACTATCTGCGCGAAGAGGGGATCGAGGTGTCGCCGGAGGACAAGACACTCATCCGCGACTCGCTTGCCACACTTGCAGGGACAAAGCAGGAATTCCGCACCATCACCAGCTTTATATCTTTCCTCCAGTCGCGGAGGCTCAAGGAGGCGTTCTATCCGCTCGCCTTGGAGGACAATCAGGGCAATAAGGGCGAGTACGGAGAAATCTTTGACAGCGAGGAAGATCATCTGTCCATCACGAGCTGGCAGAGCTTTGAGATGGAAACACTGATGAACTCCAAGCGCATCGTCGGCACAACACTCATGTATATCTTTCACCGGATTGAAGATGTGGTGAAAAGCGTCACGAGCGCAGAGGCGGGACCGACACTCATCGTCCTTGATGAGTGCTGGGTCTTCTTCGAGAATCCCATGTTCGCCGAAAAGATCAAGGAATGGCTAAAGACGCTACGTAAGTACAATACGTCGGTGCTCTTTGCCACACAGTCCCTTGATGATGTGGCAAAATCGCCCATCTTTGATACCGTCCTCTCCTCATGCAAATCGCGAATTTTTCTGCCGGACGAGGGTGCGCTCACCGAATCCCGCAGCAAACTCTATCGCGCGTTCGGACTCAACAGCCGTCAGATTCAGCTGCTCGCGCACGCGCAGCCGAAACGTGAATACTACTACGACTCGGCACGCGGCTCACGGCTCTACAACCTCGCGCTTGAACACTGCCCCTTCACACTCTCGTACGTCTCTGTGGACAAGGTCGCACTGACTAAATGTCAGCGTATTCTTGACCGCTGGGGGCAGGAGGACTTCAATACGCACTGGATGGAGGAGAACGAACTCGAACTTCCGGATTATCCGAAGGAGGCGGCGCATACATTATGATCGAACCGATTATTGTCCTCTGCTGCATCATGATCTGTTACTTTGCCATTCGCGTCAACCGCGTGGAGATGCGCATGAACGTCCTCGAAAAAGAACTGAACAAAATCCGTAAGGAGCGCGGCGAAGCACCGCTTGATACGGAAGCCTTGGGCAAACCCTTCGCAGAGGACGCGACCGTCACGGATACGCTCAAAGGCGTATGGAAAGCATTAAAGCCATGAGCGGCAATGGAATGCAGCAAGCGCGTGCGGCATATACGGAGCACAATACCCAAATCGACCATATTGCCATCATTCGCCACATCGAGGCGGGACTGCTGCGGGATATGACGCAGCAGGGCTATGGCAGGACGCAGCTTCAGGAAGCCCTCAGTGCTCGCAGCCGTTACCCGAAAGACGAGGGGCAGGACGCCCGCAGCAGCTACTTTGAAAGCATACTTCCCACCACAGAGGAGGAGGGAGACGCAGCGCTCCCATCCCCCGCAGCCGTCTTTGAACGCGCCTATCCCGCACGCGTCGAGGAGCACGCCGCACACCTGCACAAGCAGGATGTATATGTTCTTGCGGGTCTCCTGAGAGAGGGACACGCACCCGGCGATTTGCAGGAAGCCTATTTCGGGCACAGCCTGTTTCGTCACCTCCTAGGGGAGGAAAAGGAGCGCAACCGCTTTGAAAGCGACGTACTGACCACACTGATGGAGCGCGAGCAGCAGCGCAGCGCACAGGAACGCCCACACGCCAAGGCGCGTTTCGTGGAGGAAATGCAGCGTCTTTGGGCAGCGCAGGACAGCGACGTGCGGGAGAATCCGAACCTCATCCCGTTTGCCGAGGGGCGCATCACGGCAAAACTCATCGGGGAGGAAGGATACTCCGCCTACACCATGCAGAGCATCCTCCTTGAGGAAAGCCGCTATGCGGGGGACGATGAGGAGCGACAGGCATATGCGGACAAACTTGTCGCAGAGGCGCTCCACTTCAAAGTTGCATACGACCGGTTGGATGACGCCCCCATTATGGAGCGCGCGGAGAACGTGGATGAACTCTACGCGGCAATGCTGCGCGAAGCACGGCAAAGTGCCTATGACGGACTCCTTGACGACACGGCAGAGGAACACATCATCGCCGAACTTATCGCCGAGGACTTTGCAAAAGATGAGCTTGCCGCAGCCATGCAGCGGCATTCGCCATATCTCCATGCGCCCGCACGGGACAGGGAAGCCTACATTGACGGCGTGCTGTACCGCAAAGGGCAGGGGAAGAAACCGTATCTGAATGATGCAAAGAAAGCCTACATCACGGCGCAAGACCTCTATCGCCGCCGGCTTCTCGCCTACGACCGAATGCTCCATGCACAGGGCAGGAGCATTGACGCGGATTATCCTGCCGCGTGTATGCTGATCGCGCAGCAGCTCATTGCGGATCAAAAGGCATCGCGGGGCGATCTGAAAGACCTCCTGCATGCAGGAAAAGACGCACGCGCAGCGCGCGGGAAACGTCCGCGTGACCGCACATCATCCGAGGAACAGAAGCAGGAAGAGCGGGTACGCGCCCGCAGCCTTGACACATGACATGCGAAAGGAAGAGCACCATGAACAGCAAACGACTACAGACAGCCGTCCTCATCGGCTGCCTCCTCGGCGTCACCGTCCCGTTCGGTGCGATGGCGCTCTCTCATCGTCCCACACATGCGGCGATTGCCGTCTTTGACGAGCGCAACATCGCCGAGGCGGTCAAGACTGCCATCACCACGGCAAAGATTCTGACTGCGGAGCAACAGGAACTTGCCCTGAAGCTCCTCGATGCCAAAAAGCTCGACAAGAACATCCTTGCGGACTTCTTTCAAAAACAAATGAACGCATCAAAGACCATGCAGGACGGCAACTTCTGCAAAACGCCGGATGTGCTGAAGGATCTTGGGTTAAGTCCCGGGATCCTCAATCAGCATACGACCGTCCAATCCGTCCTCATGGACGAGATTGGCACGATTGAATCCGTACTCGATGAGAAGGCAACCCTCGTTGACCTCTATCATGAGACGGTCAAGAACCACAAAATTCTTGACGCCACCTATCAGGATGCGGCAAAGACCGCACAGAACGCCCAGCGTTCCGGTGAAACACTGAATCAAGGGGTGCAGCAAGCAGTCGAGGCATCGAATAACGCCGAAGGAGAGCAGCAGCTTCTCCAGTCCGGCATCCAGATTGCCGCAGCGAACTACTATATGAACCGCAACACCAACGAACTCCTTGCCAATCTCCTTGCCATGCAGGCAGAAGAAGCCTACGTCGCAAACCGCGAGCGGGCAATCATTGAACGGCGCGAGGAGGAACACAAGGCGAATTTGAAAAAATTCGTAGGGGAATAGGTGAATATAGGGAAAAAAGATTCAGATGTTCAATTTGAACATCTGAATGACTTTAGAGGAATATTCACCTTTAGAAGGGAGTCACTATGACGAGATACCTTCCCGCTGTGCTGCTTGCCGTCCTCGTTCTTGCGCTGCCGGATACGGTGCTTGCGTTTGGAAACACCGAGATCATTAGTGCAGGGACGGGACTCGGCGGCACATTCGACACGAAACTCCGTGAGATCGCGGGCGGCATCGTCACGGCGATGAACATTGTCCTGATCATGATGACCGTCATTTCGGGCATGATGATCGCGTTCGGACTCGAGGACGGCAAAAAGTTCATGTGGCAGGTCATGCTTGGTGCAGGACTTGCCGCGAACTTCGGTGCGTTCATGTTTGACGTGGGCTTCTGGGACTTCGCCGACAAATACGCAGCGACGACGAATGCCGTCACCTATTTTCAGCCGGAACTCGCGAAGACATCGAGCGAGTGGAACATCCTCGGCAAATTCATGGATAACTACATACAGCACATCATCACGCCCGGCGCGGCGAACATCCTGCCGTACTGCCTCAAGCTCCTTGTCGTGCTTGCCATCGTACAGGCAACATGGGAGGTCACAATGAAGTTTGCCTCGGGCGACAAAATGCAGTACATGATCCAGATGACGCTCAAGACCGGATTCTATATGTTCCTCATGGTCAACTGGATCAGCCTCATGGGGGCACTCTCGGACGGCTTCGAGCTGCTCGGCTACAAGGCGGGCGGCAACAATACGGCGAGTGCAAGCAACATCGTCGGGAACAACTGCGACCAAATCGTGAAGTTCTCCATCGACATGGTCAATGCGATTTGGGAGGACGTGTCCTTTGCGAGTCTCGGCATCCTGCTCATCTCCGTCATCGGACTGTTCGCCATCGTCTACTGCCTCTTTATGACCGCGCTTGAGATGTTCATGGCACGCATCGAGTTCTACACCATGGCACTGCTCACCATACCGCTCCTTGCCTTTGGCGTCACGGAGAAATTCGCATTTCTCACGGAGAAGGCGATCGGCGCGATGTTCAACCTTGCCATCAAGATCTGTGTCATTGCGTTCATCAGCAGCATGGCAGTCCCGTTCATCGAGAGTTTCACGAAGGATTTCAAGGACTCGAACAGCTTCGGCTCAGATGTCGCCATCATCCTACAGGCGATTCTTGCCTGTGCGGTCATCTATTTCCTCACGAAGAAGATCCCTGCGCTCGTCACAGGGCTTCTCAGCGGCTCCCCGCAGCTCGGCGGCAGCAGCATGGTCGATATGGCAAAGGGCGCGGGCAGCAAAGCAGTATCCGTTGGCGCGGCAGTCGCCTCGGGAGGCGCGTCGCTTGCAGGACAGGTGACGGCGGCACGGACGGCGGCAACTGCGATGGGAAAAGGAGGTAAACTTGGCACGCTTACCCAGCTCGGACGAAACTATGCAATGAGCCGGTCGCCCGTACAGGCGTATCGTGGGGCAATGAAGTCGTTTAGTGAAAATCTCACGAATACGGGAGATAAGTATCGACGTGAGATAACGAATGAGATTCAAAAGCGGACGCAGCCGCAGGGCGGCTCTGCAAATACGCAAAGTAACACTTCTGGAAATCCATCGAGTAGCGGTAATACGCCATAAAAAAAGCGGCAGTTTGAATCTGCCGCTTCTTGTCAAAGGCTCTATCGTAGACTTGCGTCTAAAGCGTATCTTTTGGTTTGCTCAAGGTCATCCTTGAGAAGTCTGTTGTTCCGTTCCAGTTGATTGACCTTCCAGATAAGGCGTTCCATGTCTCGTGCCATTGTATAGATGGTATCGAGCATCATCTTTTCCTTCTCTTCACGGGTCATGTTGTCGTATTTGGAGGGGACAGGCGGCTCCGTGCATTCCTTGTTAAAAATTTGACTTATACGTTCCTCTTCTTCACGATCTAACTTCTCAAAGTGTTCTTTTGCATAGGTTCTGTGATCTTCAAGTCCTAGCATATATTTTATTGCACCCATCATATCCTCCTTCTGTTGTCCTAAGCCATTCATGTTCATTCTATCGCATTGCCGTTTTCTTGTCAATTTCGCAAAGGAGCGCCGTGCATGAAACGCAGCATTTTTGTTCTCCTCCTCGTCCTAGTTCAGCTCGTCCTCTCTGCGGCGGCAGCCTTTGCCTACAACGAGGATACGGGCGCACTTGATCGCGAGGGAAAGAAGGGCATGATGCGCGGTGCGATGATCTGTCCCGTGGTACAGAACGGGCAGCCCTATATGGTGGTCACATCTCCGCAGGGACACCGTATTCATCCGATTACGGGGAAGCCGAGCTATCATGCGGGCGTCGATCTTGATGCGGATATGGGCGATGATATTGTCGCAGCAGCGGCGGGAACGGTGACGATGGCAGGATGGTTCGACGGCTACGGCAACACTGTCATGATTAACCACGGCGGCGATCTCACAACGCTCTACGGACACAACAGCAGTGTCGTTGTCAGTGTCGGACAGACGGTACGTCAGGGGCAGCTCATCGCAAAGGCAGGATCAACGGGCAACTCAACGGGACCGCACTGCCATTTCGAGGTGCGTCCGGATGGTAATTCACCGGTCGATCCGGGGCTGTATGTGCCGGGACTGCTCGAACTCGAGAAAGCGCAGGGCGGCGGCAACACCGACGGACACGCGCATACGGATTCCCACGGCAGTCTTGTAGACTTTGTTGTCGCCAATGACTTTGCGAAGCCCATCTACGATGTGATCGAGAAGACGGTCAATCTCGCGCGCAAGGGCATTTCCCTCGTGCGTGAGTATGTCGCCTCCATCTTCTTCGTCCTCATCACGATTGACCTTGCGCTCGGCGCAATGACGAAGGTGACCGCCTCGGAGGGCGACCGTGAACCACTCATGAAGTGGATCATTCAGCGCAGCCTCTTCTATGCGCTCTGTCTCTTCCTCCTCTTTGAATGGAGCGATGTGGTGGGCAATCTCTCCCTCTCGGGACTGCCCGTCCTCGGCGGGATTGCGGGCGGGCATGGCGCAGAGGGCGTACAGGCATCGCAGGAGGCACTATCCGACCCGACACAGATCATCCAGAAGGGCGTGTCCATCATCGCACCCGTCATCAACGAGGCAATGAAGATCGAGGGTATCATGGATCTCGTCTTCCACGGGCAGACGGCACTCATCTGCTTTATTTTCGGGGCTGTGCTCTTTATCCTCTTCTGCATCATCGGCTTGCAGATCGCCATTGCGTATATTGAGTTCTACCTCGTCATTCTCTTCTCATTCACGTCCTTTACCTTTGCGGGGGAAAAGCACGTCCGAAAATACGCCTCCAATGGGCTGAACGGTGTCTTTGCCGTCTCCCTCAACATCATGTTCTTTTGTTTTTTCTCCCTCATGCTCCAGACAACCCTCGAAAAGATGGCAGTGGAGGGACTGGTGACGCAGAACACCGTCGCCGAGGCACGCCCGTCTGCGGGTGGCGCGACGGGCGCAGCGGGCGAGCCGATCAAGAGCATGCAGGATCTCATGAGCCGTATCCGGCAGGTGGAATCCTACTACGGCAACTATCACTGCGACAACGGACTCGGCTACTACGGCGCATATCAGATCAATAAGGACTACTGGGATAACTGGTGCGGCAGGTTCATGAATGCCTCGCCGAGTGTCTCTCTCGACACGGATGCGAACTATACGCGCTGGACGGGGAGCGGCGCATATGATACCGCACCGGAGCCGACACATACCGCATACCCGTGGTCGCCGAAGAATCAGGATCTCGTCGCCGAATTCGTCCTCACGGGCTACTATCTGGACTACGGCAGCTACGAAGCCGCTGCGCGTGCATGGACGCGCGGCACGGGCTATATGTGGGATGCGGAGGGCACACGTTACTGGAACGAAGTGCTCGGCAAACGTGGAGATGGAGGAGGCAGCAGTGAAGTCATGCGCGTCAAGGCTGCAGCGAACATCGTTCTCCTCATGCAGCTCACTCTTATCACGCTCATGTTCATGTTCTTTGCCGATCGTGTGTCAAAATTCATCATGACACAGTTCGGACAGCCGGGCTTCCGTCTGAGCAACGAGCAATGATGAGTGAATTGCAACAAAAAATATTCAGATGTTCAAGTTGAACATCTGAATAAGATAGAAATATATTCATGAAAGGAGCATTCCAATGAAACGTATGAAGAACATGGGATCAACGCTTGGCAGGGGCGCAAAGTTTTCCCTGATGGCTGTCGGTGTCGTTGCCATGCTCACGGGCGGGGTAAAGGTCACGTCGGCATGGTGGGATATTCCGGGCGTGACAGAGCCGTACGATCCACCGAACTACTACAACCCGCTGACCGTCTCTATCCCTGACAGTGCACCGTCTCCATTTGCCCTGCGTGATCTTGCGGCACAGGGCGGTCATGTCTATGACATGACGCGCGATATCAAGTCCGTCCTCTATGGCGAGAAGTTCCTGAACATCCTTACGACCATCGTCGAAAAGCTCAGGATTGCCAAGATTGATCATCAGTCCGTTTCCTCCGACCTGCTTGCAGAGGGAACGGATCATACCAAAGAAATGCAGGATCGCGCCAATGAGATTGCGCAGATCGAGGAGTGGAAACGCGTGGAGGCAAGCCCGCTCTTTCATGGGTTCGACGAGAAGGAAGAGAAGTACAACGCACCGCGTGATACGATGGCGCAGCGGCGCGTGCTCGCAGATGCCTATACCTCCTACGCAAAGGGGGCGCAGCTCGCGGTCAGCGACCATGCAGAGAGTGATGCCGTCATGCAGAAGCTCCTTGACGCACTCGCGCACGCGAAGGGTGAGATGGAGATTCGACAGATCGGGGCGCAGATCGAAGCCCTCAGTGCAGCAGAGGATGCAAAGCGTACCGCGCTCCTCGCGGCACTCACTGAACTCAAGGCGACCAAGCAGCGCGAAGAGACGGACAGGGCGATGGAACACCAGCGGCAGGTCGAGCGGTCGAAGGTCGTGGTTGCCGATCCATTTGATAAGGAAGCCGTCAAGGCAAGCGGCTACGAACGCCGCAAGCCCCTCGGATTTGTGCCGTTTGAATGACGAGGAGGTATTGCGATGAGTCTGATGAGTGAGCGGGAGAGATTGAATCGCGCAGCCATAGCAGAGGGCGCAAATACAGAGGACGTACTGCGGGCTGCATTGATTGCGAGTGATGAGCGGTACGGAACTGCTGTGCGGGAACAAAACACACGGTTGGATCGTATGATTGCGAATGAGGAGCGTTACGAAAAGGCAGTGCTGGAACAAAATGCACGTTTGGATCGTATCGAAGCTGTGCTGTGGATCAGAGAACGAGCAAAGGCTCGCCGATATAGGCTTATTCTTCGCAACTGGGTTTATGTGGCAGCACTTTCCTTTGTTGGCTATATATGCTACAGACGAGGGTTCTAACAACGGTGTACCGACCGCTGTTGCCCCTTTGCTCCGTTCGCGCTATAATTGGCATAGGAGGCGATGATCGTGGAGATACAGTATAAATACAATCCGGCGGATTATGTGGACTATCTCTGTGAGAGTATGACGGCTTTTTATGAGGCACTTCCCGTAGGGAATGCGATTGACCTGTCTTGCTTCTGGCAACGGATTTATTTTGATACGAAACAGGCTGTGAAGGAGCACCTTCTATCTGCTGATGAACGGGATGCTATGCTTGATTATTATGGGGAGTTGATACCGGATGATTGACCTTACCAATGAGACGTGGCGCAGCAATCGTTTTGGCGGTTCGGAGAAAAAACGCACCTTGATTTATGAGGGGAGAACCTATATGGTGAAGTTTCCAGACCCTGTCCGTTCCACCAAAAGGACGACGCTCAGCTACATCAACAATCAGTTTTCGGAACACATCGGCTGCAATATTTTTCGTTGTCTCGGAATCCCGGCGCAGGAGACATTTCTGGCAACGTGTATAGACCCCATGAACAAAAAAGAGAAAGTTGTTGTTGCCTGTGAACTCTTTTGTCAAAATGGCGAAGGGAACTTGATTGAGTTCAGCAGATTTCTTCTCAACGACACAGACAGCAACACCCGCAGAACAACAACAGTCGAGGATGTAATGGATGTTCTCGAACATTCACCGCTGCTTCAGGATAAAGAGAAAATCAAAGGCTATTTCTGGAATATGTTCGTTGTTGATGCGTTCATTGGGAATGGGGATCGTCATTTGGATAACTGGGGACTGATCGAGACTCCGGACGGAAAACTCTCGCCCGCTCCTGTTTATGACTGCGGTTCATCCCTCTCTCCTCTGAAATCAGATCATGAAAAGACGTTTTTATTGGAAGATGGAAACACATTTAAGAGGGAAGAATACAATCTGAACTCAGTATATCGAATGAACGGGCAACGGATTCTTTATCACGAAATCTTCAAGAACCCGCCGGAAGACCTACGCCGTGCTATTCAGCGCATTGTGCCGCGCATCAAGGCGGCATCTGCACGGATTGACGCATTTATTGACCGTACGGAAGGACTTTCGGACATCTCCAAAGAGTATATGAAAAAGTCCCTCGCCTTGCGCAGGGAGCAGATTCTCCTTCCGTCGCTCAAGAAGTGCAACGAAAAAGATCAAACGGCTGCGTGTGGCACGAGCAGATAACTCAACATACAAGGAACTGCAAGCTGTAAAGTTTGCAGTTTTTTCATTCTGTAAGCCCTTATACTTTAGGGGAGGAGGCTGACAGAATGACGAGCATACATACACTGATCGAGGAGCGCAGCAGGTTCTTTTCCGATCTGCGCTACAACAAGAATCGCTTCATCGACTTTCTGGGGGCGATGGCAAAGCACTACAGACACCCAATCAGTACGCAGGTCGGATTGTTCTTTCACGGCAATGCGGCCAGCGAGGCGTATGCGCCCGCTGCCACATGGGCGTATCTGAATGCAGACCTGCGCGATGATGCACGCGGCGTTCCCGTTCTGAGCAACGAGGCGGCGAAGGATGAGCTGCATTATTTCTACGATATGAGCGATACGCGCGATTCTGCGCGGCAGAGGCTAGAGGCGCTGATCTGGCGTTATGATGACGAACGCGACGGGGCGTTCCTCAGAGCGCAGCTTGGCGCAGAGGGCAAGGAAACGGCAGCAGCGGTGGTGGACGCCTGCCGCACGCTGGCAGAAAGCCGCATAGACGCGAAGGAGCGTGAGATCGTCGCGCTCGGCGCTGCATACGTCACACTCTCGCGTCTTGGTTTCGATGCGGAGGATGTGGTAGGACTTCCCCTCATCCTCACCGAATATAACGATGTAGACGCAGAAAAGACGCTTACGGAGATTCGGGCGATTGCACAGGAGCTTCTGAATCCCGTTGCGCGGCACATTCGTGAGGAGGCAAGAAACCATGCAAAAGAACATGATCCCGCTGGAAGAACACATCCGTCTTTGGGAGACGCTGAAGAATCCGCAGGAGAGCGCAGCAGCGAAGGAAGCGGCACAGACGGCACTCTGGGACGCACGTCTGGAGATGAAGGAGAGCGAACTGTCGAAGGCGTTCTATCATCAGGAGGAGGAGCAGGTATTTCCCGTGGTCTTTCCGGAGATGACGCAGATTCCGCTGCGCCTATGGGAGGAGCAGCCGACGGAGACACTGAGGAAACTCATCGACCAGCTGACGGTGTACCTGACGTTCTGGGGAGACCTCGACGCAAACGATCCATGGGAGGCACGGGATCGCCTGATGATGGAGGCGTATCTCCATCCGTGGGGCGGATTCGACGAGATACTGAAGAGGGCGAACGAGGAGGAGAGCGAGCGGATCGCAAACGAGATGTGGGGGAATCCATACAGGGAGGAGGAAGAGGAGGAACAGAACTAGCTCCGGTCGATCTGTCTGCCATCGACTACGCGGCAGATATGTCCTCAACGAGCGGCAAGCGGGCGGTCTTTGCGCGCAATCTTGCGGCAATCCGCGTGATGAAAGCGCTGGAGGAGCGCGAAGTCCCGCCGACGAGCGAGGAGCTGCGCCTTTTGCGCAGCTACAGCGGTTTTGGCGGGATTCCCGAGGCGTTCGACCCTGCAAATAAGGCGTGGTCGAAGGAGTATGACGCGCTGCGCAGACATCTGACGGAGGCGGAATTTTCATCTGCGCGTGCGTCTACCCTAAACGCGCACTACACGCCTCCCGAGGTCATTGCGGGAATCTATGAGGGGCTTGCCCATATCGGCTTTACCGGGGGGAATGTGCTGGAGCCGTCGTGCGGCGCGGGGCGTTTCTTTGACGCGATGCCGGAGGAAATGCGAAATGAGAGCCGCCTGTTCGGCGTGGAGGTCGATGCGCTCTCTGCCCGCATTGCACGGCTTGCACATCCTGACGCAGAAATCTCGCAGCAGGGCTTTGAACGGACACGCTTTGCCGACGGGTCGTTCGATCTTGCCATCAGCAACGTGCCGTTTGGCGATGAGATCATCACGGGCGATCCGAAGTATCTGGGCGAGCGGCTGCGTATCCATGACTACTTTCTGAACAAGATGATCGACGAGGTACGCCCCGGCGGTCTTGTGGTCGCAATCACCTCGAAGGGGACGATGGACAAGGGCAAGGAGCGCGTGCGCTCGATGCTCGCGGACAAGGCGCGCCTTGTGACGGCGCTGCGGCTGCCGGAGACGGCGTTTTCCGCTGCGGGTACGCGCGTGATCTCCGATCTGCTCGTCTTTCGGAAAAAAGATCCTGCGCGTTCGCCCGGCGAGGAGCAGCAGGATGCCCTTGCCGCCGTGGACTGGGACGGCGTTCTCTATCAGCGGGCAGCAGGGGAGAATATCAACAAATATTTTTATCACAACCCGGAGCAGGTTCTGGGCGAGTTTGCAACACGGTCGGGGGCATACGGGCGCGAGCAGACCGTTCTTGCGCCCGAGGGGCAGAATCTTGGTGCTGCGATCAGAGAGCGTCTGACGGCGCTTTCGACCGGTATCTATACGCCCACACACGAGACGCTGCCCATTCCCGTGCAGGAGCAGCAAAGAGAGCGCGCCTCTATGGGATTCTATGTAGAGGACGGGGCACTTTGTTTTGTGGATACGGAGGGCGCGCGCCGTGTGCCTGAGATGTCCGATAAGGATCGGGCGCGCGTGATCTCTGCCGTCCATCTGCGCGATGCGGGTCATGCACTCCTGAACGCGCAGCAGGAGGAGTGTTCCAATGAAGAACTCTACGCGCTCCAAAAGAAGCTCACGGAGCGTTATGAGGATCATGTGCACCGCTATGGGCGCATTGTGCAGGATAAGACGCTCAAGAAGCTCTTCGGCGTCGATCCCGGCAGCAACTTCATTGCCGCCTATGAAATCTATGACAGCAAGAAGAATTTTATCCGCAAGGCAGATATTTTCACCGAGCGTACCATTGTCCCGCAGCGCGTCCCGACCGAGGCGGAGAGTGCAGCCGATGCCCTGACGATCTCCATGCAGCAAAAGGGCGGCGTTGATCTCTCCTATATGGCGGAACTTACGGGAAAGCCCGCAAGCGACCTCATCAGCGAACTCGAATTCAAGCAGATTTTCTACGATGAGACAGAGGGCTATGTGCAAGCGGACGCCTATCTCTCCGGGGATATTCGTGGAAAGATGGAAGCCCTCGAAAAAAGGCGCGCTGCCATCGAAAAAGAGCTTGCAGAAGGGAGCGGCGCGGAGGCGTCGCCGGAAGCGCGCACTGCGCTCGAAGCGCAGCTTTTCCGCGTGCAGAAAAACTACGCCGCACTCGAGGAGGTCAAGCCGAAGGATTTGGAGATCGGCGACATTTCCTGCGGACTCGGCGTGTCATGGCTGCCCACACGCTATATCGAGCAGTTCATCGAGGAGAAATTCCAGCCGGAGTGGTCTGCTGCGGTCGCATATTCCCCCGAGACGGGCGAATGGCAGGTGAAGCATCCCGCAGACGCGCGCCGCAACCCTGCAACAATGCGCTGGGGGACGAAGGAAAAGGATGCCTATGAGCTTCTGAGCGGGGCACTCAACTTTCGGACGCCTGTCGTCTATGTCCCAACAGACGATGATAAAAAGAAGATCGTGGATCGCGAAAAGACCATCGCAGCGCAGATGAAGCAGCAGGAGATCAAGGATGCGTTTCAGGAGTGGCTCATCCAAGACGCGCGGCGCGTACAGTTCATCACCGACTACTACAACCGCAATTTCAACAATATCCGTCCGCGTGAGTACAGCGGTGCCCATCTGCATTTTCCAGGGATGTCGAACTCTATTTCCCTCAACGCGCACCAGAAGGACGCCGTGGCGCACAGCCTTTACGGCGGCAGCACGCTTTTCGCGCACTGTGTCGGTGCGGGCAAGACCTTCGAGATGGTGGCGTCCATCATGGAGGCGAAGCGGCTCGGCATCTCGCACAAGGCTCTTATGATCGTTCCGGGACATCTGACGGAGCAGACAGGCGAGGAGTTTCAGCGTCTCTATCCACAAGCGAAAATCCTCGTTGCGACAAAGAAGGACTTTGAAAAGCAAAACCGGCGGGAGTTCATTGCGCGCGTTGCAACGCAGAACTGGGACGCCGTCGTGATGAGCTACGAGCAGTTCAAGCGGATCAAGGTCTCACAGGAGCGGCAGGAGGCGCTCTATGCGTCCGAGATCGAGCGGATACGCGAAGCCCTTGAAAGCGAGACTGTCATTCGGTCAGGGGACAAGCCGCACAGTGTCCGTCAGCTTGAGAAAAAGAAGAAGAGTCTCGAGGCGAAGTTGGAGAAATTGCAGCAGGAAGGAGAAAAGAACAGGGAGGGTGTGATCGACTTCGAGGAACTCGGCGTTGATCGGCTCTGTGTGGATGAAGCGCATTATTTCAAGAACCTCTACACGCCGACACGGCTTTCAAGGGTCGCTGGTATTGGTACGAGTGAATCAGAT
>ERZ772924.508-NODE-508-length-18660-cov-2.753776_pt1 | contig 18660 bp, 17 predicted proteins | sample MGYA00512116_ERZ772924 | MGnify/ENA primary metagenome ERZ772924 (study PRJEB29015, sample SAMEA2737920) | human oral metagenome | biome: human oral; feature: human-associated habitat; material: dental | place: China | collected 2134 ...
TCATCCAGGGCGGGCAGCAGCAGACGCAACACCATCAGCGTCTCCTGCCTGTTGCCCACCGGCAGGGCAATATTGCGGGTCACCAGCTTCTGGTTGTCGTTCTTCTCAATACCGATACCGGCAATGGTCATCTTGATGCGGTACCAGCCGAACGCCGTGAAGTCGTTACGCTTGATGTAGCGCAGGAGGAACTGAATCGAGAGGATGGACACGATAAATGCTGTCACCATGCCGACGCCGAGGATCACAAGCTCCGTTCCGGTATAGTTCCATCCGAATTTCACAAGCTTCAGGAAGGATGCGCCAAACATGACGGGAATGGCGAGAAAGAACGTGAACTCCGTTGCCACATAACGACTTGCTCCGAAGATGATGCCGCCGAGAATCGTCGCACCCGAACGGCTCGTACCCGGAACGAGCGAAAGTACCTGAAACATACCGATGATGAATGCCGTACGGTAGTCCAGAGCCGCAAGATCATCCACGCGCGGCGTACGCCGCTTATTCCAGCGCTCGACCACGATGAAGAGCACGCCGTAGAGAATCAGCATCGCAGCGACCACAGGCGCATTCATAAAATGCTCTTCCATATATTTATTGAATGCAAGCCCGATCACGGCAGCGGGTAGACAGGCAACAATGACCTTACCCCAAAGGTCAAAGGTCTCACGCCGCTCCGCCTCCGACTTACTCTTTAGAAACGGATTGAGCTTTTCGAGGTTCAGCACGACGACGGCGAGAATCGCACCGAGCTGGATCACTACGAGGAACATATCCATAAATGCTGTCGAGACATCGAGACGGATGAACTCATCGACGAGAATCATATGCCCCGTACTCGATACGGGCAGCCACTCCGTCAGCCCCTCCACAATGCCCAGAATGACGACCTTCAATAGCTCCATCAATGAAATATCCACAGTAAATATACTCCTCCTCTATAGAGCTCCCTAAAATCCCGCCTATTATAGCACAGTTCTCGCATTTCTGCACACTTGTTCAAAGAAAAAAGGCTGCCGAAGCAGCCCATGTTCAAACGATATTCGATTACACCAGACCGTGTGCGAGCATCACATCCGCAACCTTTACAAACGCCGTGATGTTCGCGCCCGCGACGAGATCGTCAGGATCTGCATAGAGCTCCGCATTCTTCTTCGCATCGCGATAGATATGTGACATGATCTTGCGAAGACGCTTGTCTACCTTCTCGAACGTCCACTGACGACGCTCGGAGTTCTGCGACATCTCGAGTGCAGAGGTTGCAACACCGCCCGCATTTGCCGCTTTTGCCGGCGCAAAGAGCACCTTGTGACTCTGGAAATACGCAATGGCATCGAGCGTCGATGGCATATTTGCACCCTCACCGACCGCCTGCACGCCGTTTGCAACGAGCAGCTTTGCAGACTCCAGATTGATCTCGCCCTGCGTCGCGCACGGCAGTGCAATGTCGCACTTCACCGACCAGACGCCCGTGCAGCCCTCATGGTACTCGGCATTCGGATGCGTTGCCGCATACTCCTTGATACGTGCACGGCGCACTTCCTTGATATCCTTAACCGCCGCGAGATCAATGCCGTCCGGATCGTAGATATAGCCGTTCGAGTCGGAGCAGGTCACGACCTTTGCCCCGAATTCCTGCGCCTTCTCGATGGCGTATATCGCAACATTACCCGCGCCCGAAACGACGATCGTCTTGCCCGCGAGACCGATCCCTTTTGCCTCGAGCATATCCTGCACGAAGTAGAGAAGCCCGTAGCCCGTCGCCTCCGTACGCGCAAGACTGCCCCAATAATCCGTGCGTTTACCCGTCAGGACGCCCGCATCATACGAGTCACGGATGCGCTTGTATTGCCCGAAGAGATAACCGATCTCGCGTCCGCCGACACCGATATCGCCCGCCGGAACATCCACGTTCGGCCCGATATGGCGATAGAGTTCCGTCATAAAGCTTTGGCAAAACTTCATGACTTCGTTGTCGCTGCGTCCGTGCGGGTCGAAATCCGAGCCGCCCTTGCCGCCGCCGATCGGCAGTCCCGTCAGCGCATTCTTATAGACCTGCTCGAACGCGAGGAACTTCAGAATGTCGAGGGTCACGCTCGGATGGAAGCGCAGCCCCCCCTTATAGGGACCGAGTGTGCTCGACATCTGCACACGAAATCCACGGTTGATCTGGATCTCGCCCTTATCGTCCACCCACGGCACACGGAAGGTAATGATGCGGTCAGGCTCGATCATAGACTCCAGAATCTTGTGCGCCTTGTACTCTGGATGCTTCTCCAACAGCGGAACAACGGAGGTCAGAACCTCGGAGACCGTATTCTTGAAATGTGTTTGATCCGGATCACGCTTTGCTACCAGATCGAGAATATCATCAACATACTGTTTCATTTCAGACATTATAATTCCTCCCTCTGTTTGCCCGATGACTGTTCAACGGAACGTGACTGAGTATAGCATATAGTGCGGAGTTTTGTATAGGGATTATGGGCATGAATACAATATGCACTGCAAATACAAAAAAAGAGGTTCCTGCAAAAACCCAGGAACCTCCTAATTTACAGATGATATGGTTCTCCCTTGCTGATTTTGAATGCACGATAGATTTGCTCCATCAGAAAGAGACGGATCAGTTGATGTGGGAACGTAAAGTGTGAGAAGGAGAGGCGAATGTCGGCACACTGACGTACCTCATCTGACAGCCCGAAGGGACCGCCGATGAGAAAGGCGATATGACTCTCGCCCTCAACAGCAAGGCGGTCGATCTTTGCTGCAAGTTCATCCGAGGACAGCTCCGCACCACCCACATCGAGGACGATGAGATATGCATCCTGGGGCACCTGCATCAAAAGGCGCTCCCCCTCGCGACGGATGGTTTCTGCCTTCTCCGCTACCGAAGGTTTGTCCTTCATGCGTTCCTCGCCAATCTCAATCGTACGCAAGTCGGCATAGGGACGCAGACGCTTTTCATACTCCGCAACCCCCTCACGCAGGTACTTTTCCTTTATCTTTCCTGCGCAGACGATTGTGATCTTCAACGATCCTCCTGCGGCATCTCTTCAAGCACGACCTCCGCTTTGCGCTTCGTGTCGTTGCGGTCATAGGTGACCGTCACCTTGTCGCCGACCTTGTACGAGGCAATCTTCGCGCGCAGATCCGCGACGCTGTTGACCTCCTCACCATCGATCTCGAGGATGATATCGCCGCGCTGGAAGCCCGCCTTTCCGCATGGACCATCGAGCGTCAGACGGAAGATATAGACGCCCTTATCGATGTTCAGCTGATAGCCATAGCGTGCCGCCGTTGTCGGGTCAAAGACGGAGACACCGAGGTACGGACGCGCCACATAGCCCTTTTCGATCAGCTCATTTACGATGGTCTGTACCGTATTGATCGGGATGGAAAAGCCCATGCCCTCGACGGCAGCCGCCGACACCTTCGCACTGTTGATGCCGATGACCTCGCCGTCCGCGTTCACAAGCGCACCGCCCGAATTGCCCGGACTGATCGCTGCATCGGTCTGCAACAACTTTACGCGCTTGTCGCTGACATCGAGCGTGCGGTTCAGCGCACTGATGACCCCCACGGTGACGCTTCCCTGAAACTCGAGCCCAAGCGGATTGCCGATCGCAATTGCCGGCTCACCGACCACGACCGTATCTGAGTTGCCAAAGGCTGCCGTCGGCAGATTGCGTTCATCTACCTTCACAACGGCAAGGTCTGTGAACTCATCCTTTCCGATGAGCTGCCCCTTGAGGCTGCGCCCGTCGGAGAGGGAGACAATGATCTCCTTCGCCCCGTCAATCACGTGATTGTTTGTCACGATGTAGCCGTCGCTGCGAAAAATCACGCCAGAGCCGACGCCCTCTGTTTCGACGGGATTGTTGAACCAGTCACGTGCAACCGCCTTGTTCGTAATGCCGACGACGGCAGGGCCCACCGCCTTGGCTGCACGGACGACGGGTGTGTTGCGCGCCTCCGAGAGCCCTGATACGTCAACCGTCTGCGCAGGCTTCATAGCGCTGACTGAGTTATCGGCGGCCGTTCCCATCGAGCAGCCACCAAAGATGACAAAGGAAGCCAAAACTGCCCCTGCAGCGAGGGCAATCCCCTTCCGTTTTTTGCTTCGGATATTCATAAAGACATCTCCTTTATATGATAATTTCTGCACCGCCCTCCGGCAGACAGCTCTCGATATCGAGCACCATGCCGCGCGAGGCAAGAATATCCTGCACCGTATCACATGCGAGCACAGGGCGGTTATTCTCCTCCGAGAGGTGTGCAAGGTAGACCTTACGTGGATGTTTCTTCATGCGCGTGAGCGCCCATGCCGCCTCCCCGTTCGCAAGGTGCCCACGATTTGAGAGAATGCGGCGCTTGAGCGGCCATGGGTAGCTGCCCTGCCGCAGGAGATCGGTATCGTGATTCGCCTCGAGAACAAGCACATCCGCCCCCTCCATCGCCTCCTGCACCGTATTGGTGACAACGCCGAGATCGGTCGCGAATGTGCAGCAATGTGAGCCCTCGAGGCGAAAGCCGCACGGCTCTGCCGCATCATGTGAGATAGCAAAAGGGCGCACCGTCACTTCGCCGATTTTGAAATCGTCCGCAATGCCCCGCATATCTTCCTCAAACACCGCACCGCCGTCGATACCTGCAAGTGTTCCGTGCGTCGCAAAGATCGGCAGATGATATTGTTTCGCGAGTGTCTTGAGTCCGCGCACATGGTCGATGTGCTCATGCGTGATGAGCACAGCATCCAGACTTTGCGGTTCAACACCGCGCGCACGCAGACTCTTCGTAATACGCGCCGCACTGATGCCCGCATCGACCAGGAGACGCGTACCGTCCATCTCCACATAAACCGAATTTCCCTTACTGCCGCTTGCCAATATGGATACCTGCAACGGACAGCCTCCTCTCTTCCCCTTCATAATATTCCAGTTATCTGTAAATTTCCTGCATAATTCCTTACGAAATCATGATGACGATGCGTCCCACAACATGACTTTCTGTCCCATCCACTTGCCCTCATGCAGCATGATAGGGATGAGCTCATGCCATACCGAACCCCCTCTCTTTTAAGAAGGCTTGAGAGACGTTTACGCTGTGCAGGTTTCAGATCCTGCGCGTACAGCAGATATGTGAGAAAGCTCTCTGCATCCATGCGGTATGGTTCGAGTTTTGAAAAGAAATGCCTGCGCAGATACTCAAAGATGCGAATTTAGCCATAGTCCAGATCCCCCAGTGGCACACGATGGTCGTGAAATATGTTGCCGCGACTTTAGCAAGAAGCGCCTGTACAGTACGGTTGGGAAATCCTGCTGTGTAGATGAGGAGGCGATCCATGTCATCATCTCGTGCCAAGACTTCTGCATTTGTCAGATTTTCAACCGTCAGGATGGAGGATGGCAGAACGTCAATCTCCATTTTTTCAGCAGAAGCGTCAGAATTTTCTTCTCATAGTAGAGCCCGCCCGCAATCTCCCAATCCACCGACATCACGGCATCGTAAAACGGCTTGTACTTCGCGCCGGGTGTGATGAGAAAACTGTACTTGTCCTTGTGAAACTGAAATTGATCGAGTGAATAATTCAGTTCACGAAATTCGTGGCCTGCGCTTTCAATCGCCTCGCGCATACGAAAGATAAAATGCGCCTTGAACTCCATCTCCGACTGTGCCAGTGCATCCTTCGCCTTCTCCTCGAAGGATGGAATATCCGTTGCAATATCTGTGCAGAGGCTCATGAAAAATCGATGCAATCCGCTTCCTCAGCAAGTGCGGCAAGGCGCTGCTGCACTTCCGTGAGTTCCCGTTGCCGAATTTCAAGCTGGCGCTCGATGGCATCTGCGCCGATGTATGGAATCTCATAGACGTGGCGCGGAATCTGACGTGCAACCGGTCCATTATACGACATGCAGGTCTTTGTCGCGGCACTCTTATACGCAAGTATCTCCTGATCATCTGTCGCCTGCATGGCAGTTCCAAGCAGATGATCGATACGTGCCTGTGCGAGTGGATTCTTTTCCTCTAAAAGGGAGGCAAGAGACCTGTTTTCCCGACGATCCGGATACTTCTTCTCCGCTCCTGTTTCTCTTCTCCCTGCGCCTGAGTGTGCAGTTCGTGTATTGGATCGTATCCTGTTCCTCGATTTCCTTGTTTTTTCCTAACTGATGCTTCGCCAGATCGTCATACCCATGGAGATAGACATAGAGCAGCTGCAGGAGTGTAAGAAGTTCCCTTATCTCCATCGAACTTCGCTGCCCCAGCACATCCAAAATCCACGTATCGATCTTCTGCCGAGAGATGCCGCGCGCAACCCGCTCCGCACTTTCACGTCGCACGCGCGCCCGCAGTTCCTTGTCAACTTCACTTACAAGCGTAGCTGTATCGGGTTGCAGTTTCCGTCCGCGCGTTCTCCGCCTGCTGCAAACAGAGTGCACGCCCATAGGACGCACGCACATACTGATTGTGGCGGCGGTCAATCTGTGCAAACATCTCATCGAGCGCTTGGAGTGATGCGTTCATGCGATATTCTGCCGCCTCCATTGTGTCGGCAAGCTGACCGCGCATGCATCCTCACAGAGCACACGAAAACGCACCTTATTCTGCCGGATCTCCTGTACCTCCTGCAGGATGCGAATGCGATAGTGCGAGACATGATTCGATGTCTTGAGGCGGTGATAGCTGCGATCCACAATATCCGCGCGATATTCGACGAAATGGTGGGACAGTACCTCCTGAAGACTCATTTGGGCGGACACCTGCTCCATCTTTTTCTTGATATTGTTGTCGGTGTCCTTCCCCGAAAAGTCCTCGTCCTCATACGCAACGCCGGCATCTGCCCAGCTCTCGATGAGCTCCTGAAATTTATCGCGCAGAATCTCCTGCTCGATCCCAAATTGGGCAAGGCGATACTGCTCATAGAGACAAAGACCTGCCTCCGCATAGATCCGCCGACATTTCCCCGCCAGGAGCCCAAAGAAACGTTCCGGCAAAACATCAAACAGTTCCATGATCCCGTCTCACTCTCTTATTTTTGCGCAAGTTCTTCCTTCATCCGCGCAATATGTCCCATGATCTCCTCGGAGAACGCATCGAGCGACTCCTTGCTCTTACGATCGCCGTGAAATGTGATCGGCTCGCCGTACATGATACGCAGCTGCGGGATGAGTCCGCCGTTCGCAAAGATGCGGTGCGTGTTCAGGATGGCGACGGGCACGATCGACGCCCCCGTCATGGCGGCAATGAGAGCGACGCCCGCCTCCGCCTTTTGGAGCTCGCCCGTCTTGCTGCGCGTCCCCTCGGGGAAGAGTCCCAAGATACGCCCCTCTTTGAGTACCGCGACCGCCGCCTTGATGGCACCGCGGTCGGATGCGCCGCGCTTCACGGGAAAGGCATGACAGCGGCGAATCGCCGCGCCGAAGATTGGATTCTCGAACAGCTCGATCTTCGCCATATAGCTGACGGGGCGCTCGATGAGACTCGCCATCAGCGGCGGATCGATATTGCTCGCATGGTTCGCCGCAAGGATCACCGCGCCCTCTGCGGGGATGTTCTCACGTCCATAGACGCGCGTACGAAATACCGTATAGAAAAATAGCCGAAATACAATCTGTAAAAATCCGTACAGCATGACCGTCCCCGCCTATTCCGAAAGTTCCATAATGCGGGCAACAACCGCGTCAATGGAGAGCGCGGTCGAGTCGAGCAGAATGGCATCCTCTGCCTGACGCAGCGGTGAGATCGCACGCTCACTGTCCTGCTTGTCGCGCGATGCAATCTCCTTTTTCAGGTCATCGAAGTCCACCGCATAGCCCTTTTCCTTCATCTCATCATAGCGACGCCGCGCACGTTCCTCAACGGAGGCCGTAAGGAAGATCTTTACATCGGCGTTCGGCAGCACGTTCGTCCCGATGTCACGCCCATCCATCACGACTGCACCATCCGCCGCCATTGCGCGCTGCAGTTCCACCATCTTCTCACGCACAGGACCAAGTGCAGCGACACGAGAGACGATGTGTGTGACCTCGGGCGTGCGGATCTCTCCCGTCACATCCGTGCCGTCGACCGTGACGCGTGTGCCGCTGTCCGTGCAGGCAAGGCGCACGTCAATGCCCTCGACAGCGCGCAGGATCGCCTCATCCGTCGCCTCCGACGACTGCTGCAGCGTCTTCCACGCGACAGCGCGGTACATTGCACCTGTGTCGATGTATGTATAGCCCAACTTCTCTGCAACGATCTTTGCAACGGTACTCTTGCCCGCACCCGCAGGACCATCAATCGCTATCACACGCTTCATATCACAATCCTCCTAGCTCATCCGTTCCATCTCGGAAAAAAATGTCGGGTAGGAAATATTCACACTGTCCGGGTCTTCAATTAGGACGCCCTCTGCCGCTGCACCGAGTACGGCAAGCGACATCGCCATGCGATGATCGCCGTAACTTTTGACCTGCGCCCTTTGCGGCTTCGCTTTCCCGTGGATCAGGAGACCGTCCTCCCGCTCCTCGATGCTGCCGGGCGCAAGTTTTTGGAACTCCGTTGCAACGGCGTGGAGTCGGTCGGTCTCCTTGACGCGAAGCTCGCCCGCGCCCGTGATGACCGTATCTCCCTCGGCAAAGAGTGCGGCGACGGCGAGAATCGGAATCTCGTCGATGAGGCGCGGCATAATCTCCGCACCAAAAGATACTCCACGCAAATTTGCCGCCGCCACAACAATGTCCGCGACGCGTTCACCGCCGCTCGTTCGCTCATTCTGCACCGAGATATGCGCGCCCATCTCCGTGAGCACATCCAGAATCCCCGTGCGCGTCGGATTGATGCCGACATTCTTGAGCAGCAAACGGCTGCCCTCGATGATACTGCCCGCGACGAGGAAGTACGCCGCCGAGCTGATATCACCGGGTACCGTAATCTCCTCCGGCGCACGATAGCCGCCGTCCTCCACAGGGAAAACAGTGACACTCGTCCCGCTACGCTCGAGGCGAACACCGAAGCCCGCAAGCATCTGCTCCGTGTGGTCGCGTGAAACGTACGGCTCCGTGACGGTCGTCGGTCTATCTGCATAGAGTCCTGCGAGCAGGATCGCAGATTTGACCTGTGCGCTCGCAACGGGGCTCTCGTAATGAATGCCGTGCAGCTTTTCCCCCGTTGGTACGATGGTGAGCGGGAGGTTATTGTTTCCGCTGCGCCCGTAAATCCGCGCGCCCATCTGCGAGAGCGGCAGGAGCACGCGCCCCATCGGGCGGCGCGTCAGCGAAGCGTCACCGCTGAACACGGAGAGAAACGGCTGCGGCGCAAGGAGCCCCATCATGAGGCGCAGTGTCGTCCCCGAGTTTCCCGCATCGAGTACGGTCATCGGCTCGGACAGCCCGTGCAGACCTTTTCCCGTAACAATCAGTTCATTCTCATTCAAAAATTCGATTGCTGTGCCAAGCGCACGCATCACGCCAACGGTTGACAGGCAGTCCTCTGCATAGAGAAAGTTTTTGATATGCACGGGTGTATCGCCAAGCCCCGCAAACATAACGCTGCGATGTGAGATGGATTTGTCCCCCGGAATCGTCAGTTCGCCCTGCCATCCGGACTGTGCCGCCTCTACGATTCTCAGCTCCGCCATTCTGTTCAAGCCCCTTCCAAGTTCCATACGCTGTGGACACCTGCGGCATGCCCCATCGAAAACGCCGCCTGCAAGTTATAGCCGCCTGTGTACGCGTCGACATCGACCAACTCTCCGGCAAAGTATAGATTGCGCACAATCTTCGATTCCATTGTGCGCGGGTTGATCTCACGTGTTGCGACCCCACCCGCCGTCACAATTGCCTCCGCGATGGGACGCGTCCCCACGATCGTCAGCGGGAGCGCCTGCAAGGTATGCACAAGGCGTTCACGTTCCTTTGATGAAATCTGTCCGACGATGCGCTCGGGTGCAAACCCCGCCGCATTCAGCACAATGTCGATCAAACGCTTTGGCAGGAGATCGACCATGCCGTTGTGGAGCTGTTTCTGCTCGTATGCTGCAAAATCCCGATCCACACGCTCTCGCAATTTTTCATGCGTCAACGCCGGTTTGAGGTTCAGCCGCAGTTCGATGTCCTTTTGCCCATCCGTTAGAAGTTCCGATGCACGGCGGCTCAGCTGGAGGATGATCGGACCCGTCACCCCGAAATGCGTAAAGAGCATTTCTCCGAAAAAGTCCTGTTCTTTTTTTCCCGCATGATACAGTGTCGCGCGCACGTTCCGCAGCGACAGCCCCTGCACATCCCTGACCCACGTTTCCTGCGTCACAAGGGGAACAAGCGCAGGAAAGATCGGTGTGACCGTGTGTCCTGCCGCGCGTGCAAGCGCATAGCCGTCCCCCGTGGATCCCGTCGCAGGATAGGAGGCGCCGCCCGTTGCAAGAATTACGGCTGCCGCCTCGATGCACGTTCCGTCCGCAAGACGGACACCACGCACGGTATTGGCGTCGAAGATAAGTTCACGCACGGTCGCATTTGTACGAATCTCCACGTTGTGATCATGCAGATATTTCAGCATCGCGTCCACCACATCGAGGGCGCGGTCACTCTGCGGAAAGACGCGGTTTCCACGCTCCGTCTTAAGCGGAACGCCCAGCCCCTCAAAGAATGCGACGACATCGGCATTGTCAAAGGCACGGAGACTGCTGTTGAGAAATCTGCCATTTCCCACGACATTTTTGATGATATCAGGAATCTCGTCGGCGCTCGTGACGTTACAGCGCCCCTTTCCCGTGATCATCATCTTGCGCCCGACGCGCGGCATTTTCTCGAGGAGCAGAACGTTTCCCCCGTTTTCTGCCGCTGCTGCCGCCGCCATCATGCCTGCCGGTCCCGCGCCCGCCACGATGATCCGCTTCACTCTCCCGCACCCCCGCAACCACACGTAGTTTCTGAATCTCCTCTGCCGTCAGATGCCGATAGGCACCGCAGGAAAGCCCGCGTAAGGTCAGCTGCGCAAATCGGACGCGCCGGAGCGTCATAACGCGACAGCCGATCGCGGCGAACATACGGCGCACCTGTCGGTTGCGCCCCTCATGGATGATTGTCTCGACCACGGTACGCCCATCCTCTGCGCGCAATACGCGCAGACGTGCGGGGGCGGTTCTGCCGTCTTCGAGCAGGATTCCACGACGCAGCTGTTCCAGCCCCTCTGCCGTAACCTCTCCCATTACCTCTGCATGGTAGACCTTGTCGATCTCATAGCGCGGATGCAACAGCCCCTGTGTCAATGCGCCGTCATTGGTGATGAGGAGCAGGCCCTCCGTATCGGCATCGAGCCGTCCCACGGGATAAAGCCGCACGGGAAAATCGGGCAGGAGATCGAGCACCGTTTTGCGCCCACGATCATCCCGCACGGTCGAGAGATAGCCGCGAGGCTTATTGAGGAGAATATAATATCGCTTTTCATGTCCCTGAATGCGTTTGCCGTCAACGGTAATGACATGCCGCATCGCCTCATACTTCGAGCCGAGTTCTGTCACCACAACACCATCTACCGCAACACGCCCCGCACGGATCATCTCCTCCGCCGCACGGCGCGACGCGACGCCCGCACTGCTGAGGATTTTCTGCAATCGTTCTTCCATTTTGCTTCCTATCGCATTTTGACAGAGCCTTCACCCATAAGCTGCGTAAGTTCCTGCCGCACCTCCGGCGAGCCGTCAATCCAATAGGACTCATCCAGCCGCCGCCATCGCCCGTCACTGCGAACGTAGACGGGATGCTCCCCCGCATGAGCAGCGAAGAGTTCCTGCATCCCGCTCCATAGCGTACGACGGTCAACATCGGTCGGCGGCATCAGGTAGAAGGAAGCACGATACTCATTCATCCGCCAGATCTCATCGGCGAGCAGTTTCGGTTCCTCGCCAGTTGTATCGACACGCCCCTCCATAACGATGACCGCATCCGACTCCAAATCGGAAACATGTGCGTAGAATACGCGCGGGAACACTGTGACCTCGATCTTGCCGCTGAAATCCTCAAGCTCGGCAAAGAGCATCGTGTCGCCCTTCTTCGTCGTAAAGCGCTTCGTGTTCGTAAGGATCCCGCCGATGCGTACGAGCTGCCGATCCTTATGTACGGTATGCGGAATCTCACCGATGGACAGCAACGCAGAGAGTGTATCGCGGTAATCATCGAGTGGATGCCCCGTAATGTAGAAGCCCGTCGCCTCCTTTTCCCACATCAGACGCTCGCGCGCCGTACTTGGTGGAACATCCGCCGCACCCCGGATCTGCTGAGCCTCCTCCATCGTTTCCTCGCCAAAAAGCCCGCCCTGCCCGCTCATGAGGTCACGTTGGCGCCGTGCCGCGTCCTGCATTGCGGCATCAAGGGAGGCAAGCAGCTGATTGCGCTCCACTCCGATGCTGTCGAATGCTCCGCATTTGATGAGGCTCTCAATCGCGCGCTTGTTGACCGCGCGCATATCGACGCGCGCGCAGAAATCCACGAGCGAGCGGAACTTCCCACCCTCCGCACGAACGCGCTCCATGCTCACAATCGCATTCTCACCGACGTTGCGTACAGCAGCGAGCCCGAAGCGGATCGCACCGCTTTCGATCCCAAAGCTCGCTGCACTCGAATTTATATCGGGCGGCAGGATCCTGATCCCCATACGGCGGCAAAGCTGGATGTAGACGGGAATCTTCTCCGTCTTGTCCATAATGCTCGTCAGTACACCCGCCATAAACTCCACGGGGTAATGCGCCTTGAGGTATGCCGTCTGCCATGCGAGGAGTCCATATGCGGCACTGTGGGACTTGTTGAAGCCATAGTCTGCAAAATGCGTCAGCAGGTCGAAGATATGATTGGCAAGTGATGCCTCAAGCCCATTCTTCTCACAGCCCTGCAGAAAAATTTCCTTCTGTGCCATCAGCAGGTCATGCTTCTTCTTCCCCATTGCACGGCGCAGAAGGTCCGCCTGCCCGAGACTGAACCCCGCGAGTACCTGCACAATCTGCATGACTTGCTCCTGATAGAGTACGACGCCGAATGTTTCCTTCAAAATCGGCTCGAGCATCGGATGCATATAGACGACCTCTTTTTTTCCATGCAGACCGTCGATGAAGTCGGTCACCATACCGCTCCCAAGAGGACCCGGACGATAGAGTGCTACCGTCGGAATCAGATCGACAAAGCCCTTCGGCTGGAGATCTTTGACGAGATTCGTCATGCCTGTAGACTCCATCTGAAACACAGCGCCTGTATCGCCATCGCACAGCATTTGTGATGTTTTCTCGTCCACCAGCGGAATTGCATCGACATCCACGTCAATCCCACACGTTGCATGTACGTGCTGCACCGTATCCGCGATGATCGTCAGTGTACGCAGTCCCAGAAAGTCCATCTTGAGGAGTCCCAATGCCTCCACATCGTCCTTGTCGAACTCCGTAACGAGTGTCCCCTCGGAGACCCAGACCGGCACCTGACTTGCGAGCGGATTCTTTGCGATCACAACACCGGCCGCATGGATGGAGGTATTGCGCGGCAGACCTTCGATTTTGCGCGCGAGATCGATGACCCTGCGGACATTCTCATCTGCATCGTAGATATTCCTAAAGTCGGACGATTCCTTAAGCGCGCGATCCAATGTGATGTTGAGTTCCGCAGGAACGAGCTTTGTGATGCTCGAAACCTCACCGAACGACATCTCGAGCACACGTCCGACATCGCGAATCGCGCCCTTTGCCCCCATCGTACCAAACGTGGCGATCTGCGCGACATGATCCTCGCCGTAGCGCTCCTTGACATACGAAATCACCCGTCCGCGATTGATATCGTCAAAGTCAATATCAATATCCGGCATGGACACGCGTTCGGGATTGAGGAATCGTTCAAAGAGGAGTGCGTATTGAAGGGGATCAATATTCGTAATCCCCAGCAGATAGGCAACGATGCTGCCCGCTGCAGAACCGCGCCCGGGCCCGACGGCAACGCCGTGCTCGCGCGCATAGACAATAAAGTCCCACACAATGAGAAAGTAGCTGGCATACCCCATGCCATGAATGACGCCAAGCTCATAGTCCAGACGCGCGTGAATCTCATCCGTCACATCCGGATAGCGTGCGGGAATACGCTCTTCACAGAGAGCGCGCAGATAGGCGTCGTCGCTCTCATAATTCTCAGGGATCGGATAAAACGGAAGCTGCAGTTCGCCGAAGGTGAAATCCACCTGACAGCGCGCGGCAATTTTGGCGGTATTCTCAACCGCACCCGGATAGTCTGCAAAGAGCGCCGCCATCTCCTCTTCCGATTTCAGATAGTAATCGGGACCGGAGAAGCGCATGCGGTCGGGATCGTTGATCGTCCGCCCCGTCTGCACGCAGAGCAGGATGTCATGAAACTCACTGTCATTTGCATGGACATAGTGCACATCATTCGTTGCAACCAGACCAATACCGTAACGCTCCGCCATCTCACGGAGCGCACGGTTGACCGTCTTTTCCTCGGGGAGCCCGTGATCCTGTATCTCGAGGAAGAAGTTCTCCTGACCAAAAATCTCGACATACTCACGGAGCAAAGTCTCTGCCTGCTCGTTATTCCCGCGCAGGATCGCCTGCGGTATCTCTCCTGCCACACAGGCAGAGAGCGCAATGATTCCCTCATGATATTTTCGCAGGAGCTCCTTATCAATGCGCGGCTTATAGTAATATCCCTCGATATTTGCGAGGGATATTAGCTCAACCAGATTTCGGTACCCCGTTTCATTTTCAGCAAGGAGGATCAGATGATAGTAGCGGGTACCGTCGACCTCCGCGCGTTCCTGACGCATCCCCGGAGCAAGATAAACCTCGCAGCCGATGATGGGATGGATGCCCTGTGCCTTTGCCTCTTTGTAGAACCGGACAGCACCATACATAACACCGTGATCGGTGATGGCGACCGAATCCATCCCCAGTTCCTTTGTGCGGCGTATGAGCTCCTTGATCCGACTCGCGCCGTCCAGCAGACTGTACTCGGTATGCACATGCAAATGGGCAAAGGCCATTCTGTTCCTCCCTTCCCTTCATTTTATCCTCATCACAGGAGAGGTTTCGACATGCAGAAATTCTCCCAAATCTCGTGGTACGCCGTTTCCAGTTCCTCCATATAGCCCTGCGCATCCATCAGGGGGGAACGCTTCATATTCGCACGCAGCCCCATATGATACGCCTCGAGGAGCTTCGGTGTTTCCGCAAGCTTGACAGCGCGGCGCACATAGTTGATGTCATTTTCTGCAATGAGTTCACGCACCCCCGCATTCGTCAGAATAGAGGCGCCAAAACGAGAGCCATGTGTACGTCCACGGAGAGAGATAACCGGTACGCCCATGTAGAGCGCCTCGCAGGTTGTCAGTCCGCCGTTGTAGGGAGCCGTATCTAAAGCAATGTCAATATCCCGATACTGCTCGAGATAGTCCGGGCTGTACGGGCGAAACTCGACACGCTCAAGATCATAGCTGAGCATGGAGAGGCGCTTCTTTGCGAAGTTGATGCCGGAGTCGATGCTCCCAATCTTCCCTTTGATGATGAGCCTAGAGCCGCGCACGGACTCCAATATTCCACGCCAAAGGAGCAGAATTTCATCTGTAACCTTGGCAAAGTTGTTGAAGCTGCCAAACGTCACATAGCCGTTCCTGCGCACAGGCGGCTCATACCCGGCGTCCGGCATCGTACGAATTGCCTCCGGTACATAGCAAAGATGTGAATGCGGGAGACGCAGAACGCGTTCGGTAAACCCCGCCTCTGCCTGATGATCGCCCTTCGGAACACAAACCTCATCGGAGAGGAAATAGTCGATCACATGGAGCCCTGTCGTATTTGTATACCCAATACCGGAAACTTGTACAGGAGCAGGGCGATATGCCATAATTGGAAGCGCATTGTCCTGCGAGTGTCCAGACAGGTCGACCAGTATATCGATCTTATCCTCTGCGATCAATCGTGCCGCTGCACGCGGCGATCGTCCGCGCAGATCACGCCAAGTCAAACGGCGCGTGCGCAAGCGTCCCGTCACGGCGTCACTCCTGCCTGTCGCATAGCAGAATACCATGAACTGTTCGCCGTCAAAATGCCGAAGCAGAGGTATCAAAAAATATGCGACCGAATGCTCTCGAAAGTCTGGCGATATATATCCAAGGCGCAGTTTTTTATGGGGCGCTCGCAGCGCATTGTCATGCGTGTATGACTGGACATCCATCAGCGTATCATAGTACTCGGCCTTGATACGCCCTTCCTTTGCGCCGAGGTGTCGATAGTTCCGCATAAAGAGATATTTACTGTAGAGCTCGGCTGCCTCATCCGCCTCATCCGCAAGACGGCTGGACATGAGGAGCTCATGTGCAGCCCCTTTCGCCTCCCCTGCAAGATAGAGCGCATCGGCAAGCCATCCCCGTGCACGCCGCATCATCTGATGATAGATGGCATAGGAGGGATCCTCCTCGCCTAGAATCTTCGCTTTATACATCAGCTCTTCGATCAAATCGGCAAGGAGTGGAATCTCATCATCCAGACGAAATTCGAGCGCCGCAAGTCCCGCCTGAACCATACGTGCGCGCGGGTGACGCGGCTGCACACACAATACCTTTTCGGCAAGCTCCTCCGCCTCGTCGATCCGCCCGCTATAGAGCGCCACCTCGGCATTGACCGCCGTTGCGTCAATATCCCCGGCCATCAATCGATCGACCTCTTGTGCACAGGCGCGCATGCCCTTCAAATCACCATCAGCAGAGAACTTTGTAGCAAGTCTCAGCCAGTTGATCTTTTCCTCTGCCGTATGTTCAGCCTTTGGCGGCTGCTCCTGCATAGATGAAAACCTCCTTTCCGCATATATTGTATTCAGACCTCGGGATGAAGCTCCGCACCGTATTCATGCAGGAAAATCTTCTGATATCGTTTGTATTCCGGCGCAAGCGGCTTCTCACGCGGGCAGTGGATGCACCAAAAATCCTCTTCCTGATTTGGAACCACAACGCGAAAATCATGCCGCCGCATCTCCATACACATCGACGTGTCATAGAGATGCCAGCCTGTAAAGAGATCCTCGCGCCACCGAATGCCGTACTGTGTCGCAAGAAAAAGCCCATCCACAGCCTCGACATCAATGTAGTCATCATCTGGCTCCATGCAGTGCGAGTCCACCACGCTCTCCGGCTCACAATGATGAAGGACACGCCCGTAAGTACGCAGACCATCCCACCAGACTCCCGAACGCGGCAGACTGCGGCAGCCGATCACACCGACAAGCCCAACGGTCGGATCCGCAAAGATGGAAAGCAGATCGGCAATGATATTCTTGTTGACGACAAGCACATCCTGATGCAGATAGACATTGTATTTTGCATTGGACACACGCGCACCTTCATTATATCCCGCACACATGGAAACGGCATCACGTACAGGTATATATTCTACTGACATCCCATGCGGGATGTGTAGTGATTTTAGATACAGCAGACATTCACTATACATATCCTCGTCATTGACACAGGAAATAAACGCAATTTTATTTCGGTTCAGATCCATGATCCCTCTATCTCTTTCCATGTGAAGCTTCTCTCTGTAACCTTTGATACAACGCTCGGTCCATCGGATCAATACTCTCCGACACGCTCACATCCAGCATTTCATGAATAAACACCTCACGTCCATCCGAATGCATGGATAAGGATTGATAAAACGCTGTTGTATGAACAACAGTCTCATGAACAAGTGACGAAAGATATGCAGGAAAAACATGAAGATCATCTACCATCTTCCACAGCTTATCAACCGACGCTGCACGTTCCACATCGTACTCAATCCGGTGGATGAAACGCACCATCTGCGCACGCTCCTTTGCCGTATACATGGACTTGAGGAGCGCAAGCTCGGGCATGGAACGATCCGCACGCACAAGATAAAACTCTGTTTCGAGATCGTCACGCTCATTCTCAAACCCGGCAGCGGTAAGCCGCTCAATCAGCCCCTCCGGAGCCTCACGCTTCTGTTGATCCACTCGTACACTTTTATAGAACGAGGCGTAGAGAAGATTTTCAAACTCGGCTCTCGCATAGAGTCGAGAAACAATATTATAATAATGGCCTTCCATTAAATTTTGCAGAACAGACCAATGCCGAATATTACGAAAACTGGTAAGGAAGGATCCGGTTTCTTTCAGAAACATGGAAAAACCCGCAGCGATATCCTGCGGATTGTCTGCCTGCTCTAAAGCAAGATCCGATATAATGTAGTCAAAGAATCCCCGTGTATACGGAAGTGGAATCGCAAGATAATCGAGAATCAGCCAATGGATATCCATCGGAATATCCACCTCGTCGAGCTCAGCCGTAACAGCATAGAGCTCCGCCTGCGGAAACATCTCACGCAGATCATGCAGATAGGACAAACTCTCAACCACCAAAATGCGTAGCGGCGCAGCATTCGGCTGCAAAAAAGAGAGCAGTTCAGGTCGTATTTTTTCAGCCAAGCTTGCCCCTCCATTTATGATAGACGATCCCACGGAGGGACACAGATTTCTTTTATTATATCACAATCTGTAAAGAGCCTGTAGTCCTCTCTCCTCTTTTTAGGGAATCGCTGATAAAATGAAGCCCGCCAGATTGGCGTAGATTTTTCGTCCGAACAAGGAGGCAAACCGGACGCATAGCAAAGGCTATGTGGAG
>ERZ772924.514-NODE-514-length-18578-cov-11.669438_pt1 | contig 18578 bp, 19 predicted proteins | sample MGYA00512116_ERZ772924 | MGnify/ENA primary metagenome ERZ772924 (study PRJEB29015, sample SAMEA2737920) | human oral metagenome | biome: human oral; feature: human-associated habitat; material: dental | place: China | collected 2134 ...
TGTCTGCGGCTTCGTCGCCTTGTCCTGATTTAAATTTAATCCACTATATATTTGGAGGGAGGCCGTCTGAAACCTGTTTTTCAGACGGCCTCCATATGCCTCGGTTTTCAGAGTAAGGCGGATTTTACTGCGCAGGGGAAAGGTTTCCAACCGCATCAGCCGCCATATAGCCGATGGCTATCGGGTTGTGTCTTTGCCGTTTAAAACCCTTGCCGTTTTGTGCCTGCGTCGGACATGGGGGCATGGTGCGGTATGAAAGGGAGGCCGTCTGAAAGTTTCAGACGGCCTGTTTTTTACAGCCATTTCCTGCGTGAGAAAAATACCAACAGACCGACGATAATCGATGCCATCAAACCCAAGACCATAAAATAGCCGTAGTGCCAGTGCAGCTCGGGCATATTGTCGAAGTTCATGCCGTAAATGCCGGTAATGACGGTCAGCGGCATAAAGATGATGGTGATGACGGTCAGGACGCGCATTTGCTGGTTCATGCGGTTGGACTGAAAGGAAAGGTAGATGTCCATCATGCTCAACACCATGTCGCGCGAGGCGTCGAGAGATTCGATAAGTTGCATGATATGGTCGTACACGTCGCGCAAATAGACGGTGGACTCGCCTTTGAAAATGGCAAAATCGCCGCGCACGGCAAGCTGATAGAACACATCGCGCAAGGGCAAGAGCGTTCGGCGCAGGCGGACAGCGTCGCGCTTGAGTCGGTGGATTTTACCGAGAATGTCGCTGTTTTCGTTTTTAAACAGGGATTTGTCTATGGCCTCGACGCGGTTGTTGTACTCTTCCAAGACGATGAAATAGTCGTCCACAATGCGGTCGAGCAGGCAATAGGCGAGGAAGGCGGTGTTTTTACCGAGGATGCCGCGCGGGTTTTCGCTCATTTGGCGGCGCAACTGGCTGAACAGCCCCAGCGGTTTTTGCTGGAACGTCAACACAAAATCCTTGCCGATAATCAGATAAACTTGGTCGGAATTCAGTTTGCCGGCGGCGGTGTAGTGGTAAACCTGCGCAGCGATAAACAGATAATTGCCGTAGTCTTCAATTTTGGGGCGTTGTTTGCGGCTGAGGATGTCTTCGATGACCAGCTCGTGGATGCTGTAAGGCTCCAGCGCGTGTTTGAGCAGTGCGGCATTGTTGATGCCGACAAAGTGCAGCCAGTTGATCTGCCCCGCTTGCGGACGGACGATGTCGGGCAGTTTTTTACCCGCGAGATAATCGTGTTGGGCAAACGTATCGGCGGAATAAAGCGTCTGGTGGATGGCGGAACGCGGCGCGTTGTCGGTATTGCTGCGTGGGACGGTTTGGTCTTGCGGGATTTCGGCCTGTTCGGCGGTGTTCGGCTGTTGGCTCATAGGTTTAAAGGATGATGGTTTGAACGGGGAGGCCGTCTGAAATTTGGGAAAGAGCGGTTTACGTTGTTCTCAGAAAGGTTTAAAGATTATCTTTATTCTCAACTTTTCCCGGTTTCCCGCCTACGCAGGAAAGCGTAACGGGCCGGCATAAGCCGATGATGGCGGCTGTATATTTCTTAGGCGGAAAACGAAGTTTCTGCGAAGCTAAAATGTGGAAATCAACAGTGTTGTTTACACTTTCGGCTTTTGCTTGAAGACCCGTTTGAGCAGCTATTCGGCATTGTCAAGAATGTCGATAGACACGGGAAACCCGCTTTGTTCTTGATAATGACAGATAGCTGCTTAAAAATCATTCAAGCAAAAATAAAAGTTGTCCGCCGTAGAAAAAGTGTAAACAACGCGACGATTTCCTACAGCTAAAACGGGGTTTCTGTGAAGCTGAAATAAGTTTATCCACTATAACGGTTAAAAGGCCGTCTGAAAATCAATATTTCGGAATTGTTTTCCGTTTTTATCGTTTTCAGACGGCCTTTTTATGTGCTTAATCCGTATTTGTTTGAATTAATCCAGCTTTTTAAAATGGCGGCGGCGTTCCAGTTCGCTCAGGTAACGCTTGCGCAGGCGGATGGATTGCGGCGTGATTTCAACGAGTTCGTCATCGTCGATAAACTCAACCGCACCTTCCAGCGTCAGCTTGATCGGCGTGGTCAGGCGAACGGCTTCATCGGTGCCGCTGGCGCGGATGTTGGTGAGTTTTTTACCTTTGAGCGGGTTGACCACCAAATCGTTGTCGCGGCTGTGGATGCCGATAATCATGCCTTCGTAGATTTTATCGTTGGGCGACACGAACATACGGCCGCGGTCTTCCAGATTCCATAAGGCATAAGCGACGGCTTCGCCTTGCTCTTGGGAAATCAGTACGCCGTTGTGGCGGCCGGGCATATCGGGTTTCACGGGCGCGTAGTCGTCGAATACGTGGCTCATCAAGCCGACACCGCGCGTCAGGGTCATGAATTCGCCTTGGAAACCGATTAAGCCGCGCGCGGGAATATGGTATTCGAGGCGGGTACGGCCGTTGCCGTCGCTTTCCATATTGGTCAGTTCGCCGCGGCGACGACCGAGTTCTTCCATTACCGCGCCTTGGTTGTCGTCGGGTACGTCCACAGTCAGGTTTTCATATGGTTCGCATTTCTGGCCGTTAATTTCGCGGTAAACGACGCGCGGTTTGCCGACGGCCAGTTCAAAGCCTTCGCGGCGCATGTTTTCCAGCAAAATGGTCAGGTGCAGTTCGCCGCGTCCGGATACGCGGAACACGTCGGCATCGGCGGTATCTTCCACGCGCAGGGCAACGTTGGTCAGCAACTCTTTTTGCAGGCGGTCGCGGATTTGGCGGCTGGTCACGAATTTGCCTTCGGTACCCGCCAGCGGGCTGGTGTTTACCATAAAGTCCATGGTCAGCGTCGGTTCGTCCACGCTCAACATCGGCAAGCCTTTGGGATTGTCTTTGTCGGTGATGGTTACGCCGATACCGATGTCTTCGATACCGGAAATAATCACGATGTCGCCGGCTTCTGCTTCTTCAAGCGGTACGCGTTCCAAGCCTTTGAAACCCAAAAGCTGGTTGATGCGGCCTTGGGCGATTTGCTGATCGTGGTTCATCACGGCAACGACCTGACCGGGTTTGATACGTCCGTTCAGGATGCGGCCGATGCCGAGACGGCCGGTGTAGTTGTCGTAGTCGAGTTGGGAAATTTGCAGTTGCAGCGTTTCGTCCGCGCTTCCGCTCGGTGCGGGCGTGTGTTTTAAGATGGTGTCGAACAGCGGACGCATATCGTTGCTCTCGTCGGTTTCTTCCAGTTTGGCGAAACCGGACAGACCGGAAGCGTAGACAATCGGGAAATCCAACTGTTCGTCAGTTGCACCCAAGTTGTCGAAGAGTTCGAAAGTTTGGTCGATGACCCAGCTCGGACGGGCGGACGGTTTGTCGATTTTATTGATGACGACGATCGGTTTCAGTCCCAAAGCCAAGGCTTTTTTGGTAACGAAACGGGTTTGCGGCATCGGACCTTCCTGCGCATCCACCAACAATACGACGCAGTCCACCATACCCAAAACGCGCTCCACCTCGCCGCCGAAGTCGGCGTGTCCCGGAGTGTCGACGATGTTGATGTGGTAGCCTTCGTAATCGATGGCGGTGTTTTTGGCAAGGATGGTGATGCCGCGTTCTTTTTCAAGGTCGTTGCTGTCCATCACGCGCTCGTCGACGTGCTGGTTGGCGCGGAATGTGCCGGATTGGCGCAGCAGTTGGTCTACTAATGTGGTTTTGCCGTGGTCGACGTGGGCGATGATGGCGATATTGCGGATTTGTTTCATGGTGTTAAGTTATTTGATATTAAATGCGGAAAACTGCGCATTATAGCACTTTGAGATTATTGGGGCGGCATTTTTCCCTGAATGGGTGTAAAGATAATGGCCGCAATATGGCTAATGGTTAAACTATGTAAATGATAAAATCGATTGAGAGCGTTTATTACTATTAGAAAAAATAAAATATTATTTAAAACATATTGTTGTGCGAAATGCAGGTTTGATGTGTTGAATTTTGCTTTCTGATAATTGTTTGTATTTTAAAAGGAAAGTTGATTTTTTTGGCGGTGGTGCTAGAATTCTCCCCAATTCGAAAGAGCGCGCTGTCTGTAAAAAACAACGGATGCGCACACTCCATTATTATTTGATATAACCCTATTATTTATTTTAGAAAAGGAAAGAAAATGAAAGGCGATAAAGCTGTCATTGATTATATGAACGAACTGTTGGCCGGTGAATTGGCTGCACGCGATCAGTATTTTATCCATTCACGCATGTATGCCGAATGGGGTTTCAACAAACTGTTTGAGCGTTTGAACCACGAAATGGCAGAGGAAACCGAACATGCGGAACAATTCATCCGCCGCATCCTGATGCTCGAAGGTACGCCGACTATGATTCCCACCGGCCTGAATATCGGCAGCGACTTGGTTTCCATGCTGAAAGCCGACTTGAATACCGAACTTGGGGTTCGTGACGCATTGAAAAAAGGTATCAGACTGTGCGAGGAAAAACAGGATTATGTTACCCGCGACATTATGGTGAAACAGTTGTCCGATACCGAAGAAGATCATGCCCACTGGTTGGAACAGCAGTTGCGCCTGATTGAAATGATGGGATTGGAAAATTACAAGCAAAGCCAACTGTAATAACGGTGGAAAGGAAATTCTATGCAAGGCGACCGTACCGTTATCCGCGAGCTGAATAAAAACCTTGGCCTGCTTTTGGTAACTATCAATCAATATTTCCTCCATGCCCGTATTCTGAAAAACTGGGGGGTGGAAGAACTTTCGGAACACTTTTACAAACAGTCGATTCGCGAAATGAAATCGGCCGATGCCCTGATTGAGCGCATCCTGATGCTGGAAGGCCTGCCCAATCTGCAGGAACTGGGCAAGCTGCTGATCGGTGAAAATACCGAAGAAATCATCAAATGCGATTTAGCCAAAGAAGAAGAAAAACACGCCGCACTGGCTGCAGCCATCGCAGCGTGCGAAGCACAGCAGGATTATGTCAGCCGTGCTTTGTTGGAAAAACAAAAAGACATCAACGAAGAGCATATCGACTGGCTGGAAACCCAGCAGGAACTGATTGCCAAAATGGGTTTGGAAAACTATATCCAACTCGGGGCGCAAGAGGACTAAAACACAAATCACTGCCAAATACAGCAGTTCTCTGTTGCCGTAACGGCATACCGCAAAACGGTATGCCGTTTTTTTTGGCGTATATGGCGGTATCCGTTATCATTTGCCACTTCAAAATATACAGTCAGGAGCATTTTATGAGCCATATATTCCTTAACGGCCAAGCGATACGGGCAAACAATATTTTCTGTATCGGACGCAACTATGTTGATCACATTGCCGAACTCGGCAACGAAACGCCGAGCGAACCGCTGGTTTTCCTCAAGCCGAACAGTGCTATTCTCAATAGCGGGGGCGAAATCCAGCTACCCTCATTCAGCGGCAATGTGCATTACGAGGCCGAGCTGGTTTTGCTGATCGGCGGCGATGCGGAAAGCCTTGCAGAAGGGCATGAGCTGGACATCGTAGCCGGTTATGCCGTCGGACTGGATTTGACTGCCCGCGATATTCAGGACGAACTCAAAAGCAAGGGATGGCCGTGGACGAAGGCCAAAGGTTTCAAGGGGGCGGCCTGCCTGTCGGCGTTTGTTCCTGCCGCCCGTTTACCCGACCCGATGCACTGCACATTCGATTTTTATATCAACGGCGAGCTACGCCAGCACGGCGACACCGCATTGATGATTTACAACCTGCCCGTGATTTTGCGCGGCTTGGCAGAAACGTACGGCTTGCGGCAGGGAGATTTAATCTTTACCGGCACGCCCTGCGGTGTAGGCAGATTGAACCCGGGTGACCAACTGACCTTGGATTTGGCCGGTTTGGTAAAGGCGGAATTTACTGTTGCAGCCTGACCACTCGTGTCATTGACTTTATAAAGGCCGTCTGAAAACAAGCGATACGGGTTTTCAGACGGCCTCAAATTTCTGTTTTGACAAATCTTCACGCTTGCCCTAATATCCGTCACTTAACATTTCTTAGCTTTAAATAACGATAGGAGAATTTATGCAGGCTACAGAATTGGCAATCAACAGTTACTACACCTTGATTGCCGCCACCATCGTTTTGCTGTTGGGCAAATTTTTGGTGCAGAGAATTAAATTCTTACAAGATTTCAACATTCCCGAGCCTGTGGCCGGAGGCTTGGTGGCCGCGGTATTGATTACCGTGCTGCATTCGTTTACCGGGTTCAGCTTAAAGTTTGAGAAGCCGCTGCAAGATGCCTTTATGCTGATTTTCTTCTCATCCATCGGCTTGAGCGCGGACTTTTCCCGCCTGAAGGCAGGCGGTCTGCCGCTGGTTATCTTTACCGCTATCGTGGGTGCGTTTATTTTCGTACAGAACGTAGTCGGCGTCGGCTTGGCTAAAGTATTGGACATTCATCCCGCCATCGGTTTGATTACCGGTTCGATTACCCTGACCGGCGGACACGGTACGGCAGGTGCGTGGGGTCCGACTTTGGAAAAAGAATTCGGTATTGTCGGTGCGACAGGTTTGGGTATTGCCGCAGCTACGTTCGGCTTGGTATTTGGCGGTTTAATCGGCGGGCCGGTTGCACGCCGCTTAATTAATAAGCAGGGACGTGCCAAAGTTTCAAACAACGGGGAGCAGGCAGATAACTACCAGTCAGACGATGCGTTCGAGAGCCACGGTAAAACCCGCCTGATTACTGCCGATTCTGCTGTTGAAACCTTGGCGCTGTTTGCCGCCTGTTTGGCGTTTGCAGAATTCATCAAAGCGTATCAGCTTGACGAGCAATACTTCTACAAACTGCCGAAATTCGTTTTGTGCCTGTTTGCAGGCGTAGTATTGCGCAACGTATTGACCTTGGTCTTCAAGCGCGACATGTTCGACCGTGCGGTAGACGTATTCGGCAACGCTTCATTATCCCTGTTTTTGGCCATTGCCCTGTTAGACTTGAAACTGTGGCAATTGACCGGCATGGCAGGTTCGGTAACTGTTATCTTGGCGGTACAGACAGTGGTTATGATTTTGTACGCAACTTTTGTAACCTATGTTTTGATGGGGCGCGATTACGATGCCGCCGTCTTGTCCGCCGGACACTGCGGTTTCGGCTTGGGTGCAACGCCGACAGCCGTGGCCAATATGCAGTCCATTACCCAGAGTTTCGGCCCGTCGCACAAAGCCTTCCTGATTGTACCTATGGTGGGCGCATTCTTCGTGGATATTATTAACGCCTTGATTTTGTCGGGCTTTGTCGAATTCCTGAAGAAATAATCTGTAAAGCAATGCTAAAAGCACCTGTTCCGGCTTACCCCCGGCAGGTGCTTTTGTTATGATGGCGCGTCGTTGCCGAGACGTTTTCAGACGGCCTCCCCCGCACAGGAGGCCGTCTGAAAGGATAATGACGCACAGGCATTTGCAGGCTTTGCCGCATCGGCACAGTCATGCACCTATTCGGAAAGGAAACATCATGACCGTTAAACGCTACACCGCCTTATCGGCCGCCGCCGTGATTTTGCTGTTGGCCGCCTGCGGTAAAAAAGAGCAGCCGCAGCCGGAAGATTTGGCTTGCGGCGATCCCGCCGTGATTCAAAACATCCAAAACAGTTTGCAGCAGGCCGTCAAAGAGCAGGCGCGGACGTTTGCCAAAAACGACACGCGCGGATTTGTCGATGCGGATAAAGTCATTGCCGCCGCTGCAGAGCTGACAATCACCCTGAATAACCCGCAACAGGACAACAGCGGCACCAAGCCTTATTGCCAGGCCGATTTGTCTATCACAATCTCTCCGGATACTTTAAAAACTGCCCAAACCAACGCCCCCTTGCTTTACGGCGATAAAACGCTGGCCAAAGTAATCGGCGAGCGCACCGGCATCGGTTCGCTGACATACAAAGAAAACGGCATACTGGGCCAAACCCTCAAATATACGCCCGCCAAAGATGAAAAAGGCAGTTTTTCCATCACCTATGCCGACAACGGATTGGATAACGCCGCCAACGCATTGTCTGCCGCCTTGCTGCCTTACGGCATCAAAAGCCTGCTGCTGATAGACGGCAAGGCCGTCCGTTTGGAAGACGCGCTCAAGCAAGTGAAAGAGGGCGGGAAGATTGAGGTGGTCGAAGAAACGGCATCCGAACCTGAAGCCGCCTCTTCGGCAACGGCCGAACCGATGCCCGAAGTGCTGACGCCTCCGGCCAAAAACGAAGAGCCGGCCCCTCCGGACGTGTCGGATGAAGAGTTGGAGCAGGCATACAGCAATTACCGTGCGGCAGACCGTGAGATCAACAATGTTTGGAGGGATTTGGACAGCGTAGTCCAGCAAGGGCTGCGCGACGAGCAGCGCGAGTGGATCAACCGTAAAAACGCGGCCTGCCGCCGCGCGGCCGCCCAAGCCGACAGTCCGGAGCGTGCCGAATATCTGCGGCTGCAATGCGACAGCCGCCAGACCCGCGAACGCATCCAATACCTGCGCGACTACAGCGTGCAGTAAGCCTGCATAACACAGGCCGTCTGAAAATGTTTCGCTGCATTAGCGGATATTTTCAGACGGCCTTTTCATGTTTGATGCTGCTGACGGAGGCGGGTTCGCAAGGCTTGCAGGTTTACGCTTATCTTCCTTCGTTCAGCCGTTCGGGCAATTTGCCGTCTTTGCCGAATTCGGCGAGTGTACCGCCTATATCGAACCAAACCCGTTGGTTTGGTTCTTCGCCGTCGTGGTCGAGATGCCATGCCGCCCAAGTGTAGACGCCGTGCAATTCGTGAATTTGGCCGCCGCCTGATACATGGAGGCAAAATTCAAAGGCCGTGGCGGTGCGGTTCAGGATGATGGCATTCGGGTTGTCGGGCGAGCGTGTGCCGACGGTAAGCCAGTCCGGTTCGGAAGTAACGGCAAAATCAATCAGGCGGCTGTCGGCCACTTGTTCGCGCAGGATGCTTTCGATGCTGCTGCGGATTTCTTCATAGGGTTCGTCGGCCAGCCATTGCAGCATATGGCGGGTGTTGTCGAGTGCTTGGAAGTTGTCGGTCATGGTCGTTGTTTTCAATGATTTGGTTGAAGCGGCGGCAGCGCGTTTGGGGGAGGCCGTCTGCGGTTGGAGAGATTTTACCGGCGGGGTAGGTTTGTGTGCGTAATTTCTTGCTGTAGTTTCGTACAACTTTTATTTTCAGACGGCCGCCTTGTTTTGGTTTCGCAGAAACTCGGTTTTCAGACGGATGCCTCGTTTGCTGTGGAAATCAACAGTGTTGTTTACACTTTCGGCTTTTGCTTGAAGACCCGTTTGAGCAGCTATTCGGCATTGTCAAGAATGTCGATAGACACGGGAAACCCGCTTTGTTCTTGATAATGACAGATAGCTGCTTAAAAATCATTCAAGCAAAAATAAAAGTTGTCCGCCGTAGAAAAAGTGTAAACAACGCGACGATTTCCTACAATTTATCTGCATCTTAATCTAACACGTTACGGATAATTTCTTTTACTGCCTCGGCCTGATTCGGTACGTTCTGCACCTTCTGCGGTAAATCTTCCAAACCCTGCAGTTTGGCCGGGCGCGGGATGTCCACATCGCCGACCGCTTCGCGGATGGTATCGGCAAATTTTGCCGCCAGCGCGGTTTCCAGGCAGACGACGGTTTCGCCTGCCTCGCGCAATTCGCGGGCGACTTTCACGCCGTCGGCGGTATGCGGGTCGATAAGTTCGCCATCCTGCTCGTAAACCTGTTTGATGACGGCCAGGCGGTCGCGGTGCAGGCTTTTGCCGGAAACAAAACCGTATTCATTGCGGATTTTGTCCAGCGCGAAAGCGAGGTTGAAGCCTTTGCATGCGCCGACTTCCGCCCACAGCGTTTCGATTTCCGCCGCATCCCGGCCGGTCAGGTCGAAAATGAAGCGTTCGAAGTTGGACGCTTTGGAAATGTCCATCGACGGGCTGGAGGTAACGTGGGTGTGCGCGGCGGTGCGCGGACGGTAGGAACCGGTTTTGAAAAACTCGTCCAATACGTCGTTTTCGTTGGTGGCGACCATCAGGCGGCGGATAGGCAGGCCCATTTGTTTGGCGATATGGCCGGCGCAGACGTTGCCGAAGTTGCCGCTGGGCACGCAGAAGCTGACAGTTTCGTCATTATTCGCCGTCGCTTTGAAATAGCCGGCGAAGTAGTAAACCACCTGTGCCATCACGCGTCCCCAGTTGATGCTGTTGACCGTGCCGATGCGGTATTTCTCTTTGAAGGCGGCATCGTTTTGAATGGCTTTTACAATGTCTTGGCAGTCGTCAAACATGCCGTCTACAGCGATGTTGTGGATGTTTTCGTCTTGCAGGCTGTACATCTGCGCGCGTTGGAACGCGCTCATTTTGCCTTCCGGCGACATCATGAACACATGGATGCCTTCCTTGCCGCGCAGGGCGTATTCGGCGGCCGAACCGGTGTCGCCGCTGGTGGCGCCGACGATATTCAGGGTTTGCCCTTCGCGTTTCAAAACATATTCGAAGGCGTTGCCCAAAAACTGCATGGCCATGTCTTTGAAGGCCAATGTGGGGCCGTTGGACAGGGCTTGGATTTTCAGGCCGTCTGAAAGGGTGCGCACGGGGGTAATTTCCGCATTGCCGAAGGCTTCGGCGGTGTAGGTGCGGTTGATGATGGCGCGCAGGTTGCCTTCGGGGATGTCGGTGGCAAACAGGCGCATGATTTCAAACGCCAAATCGGCATAGGCCAAACCGCGCCATTTGTCTAAGGTCGCACGGTCGATTTGCGGATAATGTTCCGGCAGCATCAGGCCGCCGTCGGGTGCCAGCCCCATAAGCAGGACTTCGCTGAAGGTTTTGCGGTCGGTTGCGCCGCGTGTGCTGATGTATTTCACTTTTTTCTCCGAATCATGTTTTCAGACGGCCTCAAAAGGCCGTCTGAAAAGGTTTAGGGTCTGTAAATACGTTTCACGCAGGATGTTACCGTGCGGGCGGTGATTTTCGCCACGGCCTGATTGCGGCTGTTGGTGTCCAGCATGGAAGTCAGGTCGGCCACGCTGACCTGGTTCAGTGCGTCTTCGCTCACGCAGCTGCAGATTCTGTCTTCCCACTGACGCTGGCGTTCCGCGCTCATGCTCAGTGCAATCATGCGCCATTCGTTACGGTTGTTCAGCTCGGTGCGGCATTGTCCGTCGATAACGGTTTTTAGTACCGAGCTGCCGATGCCGGCCATATCCTGACCGCCGCCGCTGCCGAAACCGCCGCCCAAGCCGCCCAAAAGGCCCATGTTGCCATCGCCCGCACAGCCTCCGAGCAGGGCGGCTGCCGTTATCATTGCCAACAATTTCTTCATATTGTTTCCTTTATTTGTCGAATTCGAAAAATCGCCGTTATCCGGCAGGGCAAAAGCCCGTATTGTACCCGAAAGCCGCCGCCGTGCCACCGATTGCGGGCAGCGGTATAATGAGGCCGTCTGAAACCCCTCTTTCACGGAAACTGCCATGTCCGACCTTTTCACCCGCCAACCCGATGCGCCGCTTGCCGAACGCCTGCGCCCGCATACGCTTGATGATGTTATCGGGCAGCAGCATTTAATCGGCGAAGGCAAGCCGCTGCGTGTGGCGGTGGAAAGTGGAAAGCCGCATTCCATGTTGCTGTGGGGGCCGCCGGGGGTGGGCAAGACGACGTTGGCGTGGATTTTGGCGCAGAGTTTCAACGCCCAGTTTTTGCCTGTTTCCGCTGTATTTTCCGGCGTAAAAGACATACGCGAGGCAATCGACAAGGCAGAAATCGCTTTGCAGCAGGGACGCGCGACGATTTTGTTTGTCGATGAAGTCCACCGCTTCAACAAGGCGCAGCAGGACGCGTTTTTGCCGCATGTCGAAAGCGGTTTGCTGACCTTTATCGGCGCGACGACGGAAAATCCGCAGTTCGTGCTAAGTAGCGGCATCCGCTCGCGCTCGATGATCTTTGAGTTCGAACCGCTTGGCTACGAGGATTTGGAGGCGCTTCTGGCGCGGGTACAGGGTGAGATCGGCTTTGAGATGGACGAGGAGGTGCGAAAATACCTGCTAAACTCCAGCAGCGGCGATGCGAGGAGTATGTTGAACCTGCTCGAATTTGCGCTTTTGGCAGACAGCGCCATTACGCTGGATACGCTTCGCACGCTGCGCGCAAATGCCGTGGCTGCGGGCGTTAGCAGCGACGATCTGCATTACGAACTTGCCAGTGCGATGATAAAAAGCCTGCGCGGAAGCGACTCCGACGCCGCGCTGTATTATGTCGCGAGGCTGATAGATGCGGGCGAGAGCGCGGATTTTATCGCGCGCAGGATGGTGATCCTAGCTAGCGAGGATATCGGCAACGCCAATCCAAACGCCCTAAATATCGCGGTTAGTACGCTAGCTGCCGTCAGCAAGATCGGCTACCCAGAAGCTCGCATCATCTTAGGGCAATGCGCGGTCTATCTGGCGCACAGCCCCAAATCAAACGCCGCGTATTTGGGCATCAACGCCGCTTTGAAGTTCGTCCGCTCCGCCGCACCGCTACCTACGCCACGCTATCTCATCAACTCGGACAAGCAAATAGCGGACTACAAATACCCGCACGACTTCGGCGGCTGGGTCGAGCAGGCCTATATGAGCGAGGCGGCGAAATTTTACGAAAGCAAGGGGATCGGCTTTGAAAAGACGCTGGATGAGTGGCTGGCGAGATTGCGCAGGGAAAACATCGATAATAATGAGAAGAAATGAATTTCGATGACATTGTAAAATTGATGAAGGAGTACTATGGTGCGGACGGCGAGTATCTGTGGGATGAATATCCGAATTTTGCGGTTTTTCGTCACGCAGGAGGGAAGCGCAAGTGGTTTGCGCTTGTGATGCGCGGGCTTGCAAACGAAAAGCTCGGTCGCGCGCTTCCTGGCTCAAGCGATGTGATAAATTTAAAGACAAAGCCTGATTTGGCGGCAATTTTGCGTGATGAAAAAGGAATCTTTCCCGCCTATCATATGAATAAAAAGCACTGGATTAGCGTCTGCCTTGATGCGGTGCCGCGCGAGCAGATCGAGGATCTAATCGAGCATAGCAGGGAGCTTACGAGGTAGAATTTGCACCTGGGCTCGGTTTAAATTTGCGTGTGAAAGAGGCTAAATTTGAACCGAGAGCGCAGATTTTAGCGGCTCGCGAGGCCTAAATTTAAAAATATTTGCAAAGAGCGCGGATGAATGAGCAAAATTAAAATATATCGCAAATTTAAAAGCGCAGGACGTGCCGTGGAGCAGGCTCACGACTGCTTACGGCAGGGCGAGCGGATTTGTTGAAATTTTTGAGAAACTCGCGCGGGCAATCGAAGCTTGTGATGCGGCGCGCGGTTTGGGCGGCGAGCAAAATTTAAAAAGCGGACCCGACGCAGGGCAAAATTTAAAAAGCGAGCTCGGTTGCGAGCAAAATTCTACGGATGCGGCAAGATGCGGCGCGGCGCAAAATTCCATAAATTTAGCGCAAAAGAGCGAGTCTAAATTTAAAAAGGAAGATAACGAAACGGCGAAATTTAAAGCGAGCGGAAAGACGGAACTTAAAACGGATACTGCGAAGTGCGGCGGGGCGGAATTTAAGAGCACGGATAGCGCGGCGATAAAATTTAAAGCGGGCGCGGCGGATAAGGACTTGGATGCGAGCGAGCGGGAGAAATTTGATGCAAAATCCCTCCGGGACGCGCTTAGCAAGATTTTTAAAGAGATAGAGCATCAAAGCTCGTTTTGGCACGCAACCCCTTTTGCGCTGGTGTTTTTGGCGCGTATCTTTATGCAAGCGCGCGCTGCGGCGGACAAAAACGCGAATAAAAATAATCAAAACATTGCGGCGGACAAAAAGCGGAACATTGCGGCGGGCAGAAGCGGCGAAAATGAAAACGGCGAAAATGAAGCGGCCGAGTTTATTGCGACCAAACTCGGCAGATTTTTTGCGTTTATGATTGAGATTTGCGATGATGCCGATAAGATCTCGCACGCAGCGCCGCTGGCGAGTTTTTCGGATATGCTTGCGGAAAAATATCTGTGGCCGCAGAGCGATGAGGACGACGAGGAGCGCTGGGAGGAGCATTTTTACGACGATGAGCTATTTTACAGCCTCTATTTTTATTCGCGAGCAGTTTTTGGACGCGACGGGAGTGGACTTTGCGCCGTTTAAGTCCTACTCGGATGGCGTTTAAGGCTACGCCGCCCCGCTCCTTGGCTCTAAATTTAGGACGACGCGGCACGCTTTGGCGACGCTTTATTTAAATTTAGACTTCAAAATTTTAAAATTTCGCCCAAAAGTCGCGGCATACGGAATTTGCAGGCCGTCCATTTAAATTTAAAATTCGCTCGATTTTTGATCGGCGGTATGATTAAGGCGCGGGCAATGCTTTTAAATTTAGATCGCCGCGAAGCTTCAAACCCGCTTGCAGCGCGGCTTTTTATGTGGTTTTAAAAAGATACCAATTCGGCGCAATTTTTTCTATCATTATAAACTCGCTAGGGCTCATTTGCGGCAGATCCGCCTCATCTTGCACCCGCAAAAAGCCCACGGAGTTATCGGTGACCCCGCCGATGAGCAGCATAAATCTTTTGCTCTCCGTCTCGGCATGAGAGAGATGCAGGATTTTGATCTCCGCCTTTGCGCGCTCGGGCTCGCCGCCTGCGTAAAGCTCGTAAATTTTTTCAAATGCCGCTAGATTTTGTTTGCCAAACTCCGCAAGCTCTTTATCGGGCGCTAAGATTAGCTTTAAATTTATGATATCTGCATCAGTTCTTTGCTCAAACTCCCGTTTTTGCGCCTCGCTAAATTTTTCATATTCGCTTACGATAGCCTCAATAATAGCGGTTTGCGCTAAAACTCGCACGGCGTAGATTCCGTCTTCCTTAGTATAGACGTAAAGGTCGAAGTGCTTCTCTTTAGAGCCCAAAAATACGTGAAAAATCTCGCTAAATTCGCTGCTGCGTCCAAGCGGAGCAACCGTGATTTCGCTATAGTTATCCGCCGCGTAGAATTTACGCTTTAAATAGCTTCTCATCTCGCCTTTAAAATGAAGATTTTTATCGAAGTTCGCGTCGCTAAACAGCGAGCGGACAATCTCCTCATTGGGGCTCGCGTTTAGGTTTAACGTGCAGCTTGCGCAAAGTATTAGAGGAGCAAAAATTTTTGAAAATCCTGCCGTTTTAAAAAATCTGAATAAGCTCAAAATTTAACCTTTTGAAATTTTATAAATTTAAAAAGTTCGTAAATTTTGGAAATTTTAAAATTTTGCAAATTTTAAAACTCCACAAATTTCGACTTTTATAGGCTCGCCATCTCCTCAGCGCGCGCGAGGAGCTGCTTTGCGCCTTTTTCGATAAAAACGCGCGCAAGCTCTGCGCCTATGCTTTGGTATTGCGATTTTTGCGCGACGATGCTTTGGCGGATGCTTTCGCTGCCGTCAGGTAGGCCCACTATCGCGCTGATGTGGACATTTTCGCCCTCAAGGCGCGCGTTGATGCCGATCGGCACCTGGCAGCCGCCCTCCAAGACCCTAACGAAATCTCGCTCTACAGTCGTTTCGATGATCGCGCGTTCGTCTTTTAGAAATTCTATCGCGCGCAGGATTTGCGGCTCGTCCACCGCCTCGATGCCGAGCGCTCCTTGCCCCATCGCAGGGATCATCTGCGAGACCTCAAAGGGCGCTACGTGTCTCACTTCGGCGCGTAAATTTAATCGGTTGATGCCCGCCATCGCCAAAATGATCGCGTCGAATTCTCCGTCTTTGAGCTTTCGCAAGCGGGTTTGGACGTTGCCGCGCAAGGAGATCACCTCTAAATCAGGTCGCATGCTAAGCAGCTGCATCTTGCGGCGAAGGCTCGTGGTGCCGACTTTTGCGCCGTGGGGCAGCTCGTTAAATTTAGCGTATTTTTCGCTGATCATCGCATCGCGCACGTCCTCACGCGCGCAGATCGCCGCTAACACGAGCCCCTGCGGAAACTCCACGGGCACGTCTTTCAGGCTATGCACGGCGATGTGTGCTTCTCCGCGAAGCATACTCTCCTCAAGCTCCTTTGTGAAAAGCCCCTTGCCGCCGATCTTTGCAAGCGGTGTATCTAAAATTTTATCGCCTTTGGTTTTCATGCTTTTTAGCTGCGCTTGGATGCCGCTAGCTTCAAGCAGCGATGCGATATGTTTGCTCTGCCACAGCGCAAGCACGCTGCCGCGAGTAGCGATGATCAAATTTTTCATTTTTCCTCTCCTATGCTTTTTCGAATCTCGATTTCGTTCTCTTCGATCACCTCTACGTCGATTACATCGTCGCTTGCGCGGCTGCGTCGCCAGAATTTTCGCTCTCTTTTTTCGGAATTTTCGCTGCTAGCGTTAAATTTAGGCACGTCGCTGGTGACGCAGTAAAACGACGCAGTGATTACGCAAACGCCCAAAATATCGCCGAAAATGCCAGGTGCAATGAGAAAAACACCGCCTACGACGAAGCCTACACCGCTTAAAATTTCTTTCGGCGAGATTTTCATTAGATTAAAAAAGCCCATCCACGAGCGGTTTGCTACGACGTATCCGCCCAAAATCGCGCTTATGACGATCTCCACCGCGTATGCCGCGAAGCCGTTTGCGCTTACGAAATAATAGGTCGTAAATGCCTCAATTATCAGATATGGAACGATCAAAAGCCTAAACATATTTTTCCTTGAATCATCACTTTAAGCCGCGCCTTTTTAAAGACGCTAAAATTTAATCGCGGATTTTAGCAAATTCCGTCTGAATTTTTAATGTATTGCAAGAGCCCCTCGCAGCCGCGCTTGATATCTGCGTAGCAGCGCTCAAAATCGCGCGTGTAGTAGGGATCTGCGATCTGTAGGTGTTCGGGATGGGTTAAATTTGAACCGGCGCCTTTTAAATTTAAGCCGGTTTGCTTTGCTGAGCCTTTAAAATTTCGCGCATCGCAGTCTGTAAAATTTCCCCCTACAAATTCCAAAAGAAATTTTACCTTAGCCATATCCTTGCCGCGAAAAATTCGCCCCAGCGAGCGCATATTTTCATCATCCATGCAAAGAATTAGATCGTAGCGCCCGTAGTCTGCGGGCGTGACCTGCACGGCGCGATGCGCTACGAGCGGCACCTTTTGTTCTTTTAGCACGCGCTGCGTTTCGTAGTAGGGCGGCGAGCCGATCTCGTCGGCGTGCGTCGCCGCAGAGTCCACGCTCACGCACGCACTTAGGTCGCTTTGATTAATGAAATTTTGCATCACGGACTGCGCCATCGGCGAGCGGCAGATGTTACCGTGACAGACGAAAAGTAGCCTCACACGCGCCTACTGCGTGATGATGTCGTAGTTTTTCGGGATCGAGGGCTTAAAGATCGCCTCGTTTACCGGCGCGTTTTTGCGGACATTGCTTAGATTAATGACGACTTTATTGTCCATTTTATCGGTGTAGCTGATCTTGCTCGGCAAACCTTCTTTTAGCTCGATGAGATATTTCACGTCGTCGAAACTCGCCTCATAAACGCCGTTTTTATTTGGCTTTGCGTTCGCTAGGATCGCGGTTAAATTTGGCGTTTCTTTGATATTCGTGATGATAGCTTGCTCAAGTTCGGGCTCGATGACGACGACCTTTGTGAAGCTAAAAAATATATTTTTTATCGTAGGGGTCTTGTAATGCCACACGGCGTGCTCTTTCGTGGCGCTAAAATCGCCGCCGTAGCTGATTTTCGCATCGTCGCTCTGCACGGTTTGCGAAAAATTTGCGCTCAGGGTGTTGAATTCTATCCCGCTTGCGAATGCAAAAATGCAGCTTGCCGCTAAAGAAATAAGAGTTTTTTTCATAAATTTTGCCTTTATTTTTGAAAATTTGCGCGTATTATAGCCGTTTTTCTAGGATTTAATTAAATAGAAACTAAAAATATGTTAATATGCGCGGTTAAAATTTTAAAACTAAGGTTTGAGATGTTTAAAAAGGTCATCCACGGGATTTTTGGTACTAAAAACGATAGGATCGTCAAACAATACGCCAAGCGCGCAGCGCAGATCAGTGCGCTTGAGGAAAACTACGCGTCGATGGACGATGCGGCGCTTAAGGCGGAATTTGAAGCGTTAAGAGCGCAAGTTCGCGCGGGCGAAAAGAGCACGGATGACGTGCTTAATGAAGTGTTTGCTATCGTGCGAGAGGCGGGCAAAAGAGTGCTAAATATGCGCCACTTCGACGTTCAGCTGATAGGCGGTTTGGTGCTAAACGACGGCGCGATCGCAGAGATGAAAACGGGCGAAGGAAAGACTCTCGTAGCGACTTTGGCGGTAGTGCTAAACGCGATGGAGGGCAAGGGCGTGCATGTCGTGACCGTAAACGACTACCTAGCTAAGCGCGATGCTGCGCAAATGGGCGAGCTATATGAATTTTTAGGGCTTAGCACCGGCGTGATCGTAGGCGGTGAATACGATGACGCCAAGCGCAAAGCCGCATACGCGTGCGACATCACCTACGGCACAAACAACGAGTTTGGCTTTGACTACCTGCGCGATAATATGAAATTTAGCGCGGATGAAAAGGTGCAGCGCGGGCATCATTTCGTAATCGTAGACGAGGTCGATAGCATACTAATCGACGAA
>ERZ772924.518-NODE-518-length-18545-cov-66.590049_pt1 | contig 18545 bp, 16 predicted proteins | sample MGYA00512116_ERZ772924 | MGnify/ENA primary metagenome ERZ772924 (study PRJEB29015, sample SAMEA2737920) | human oral metagenome | biome: human oral; feature: human-associated habitat; material: dental | place: China | collected 2134 ...
TGACGGCCGAGCTCTACAAGGAGGCCGGCCTGCCCGACGGCGTCTTCAACGTCGTCTCCGGCAACCGCACCATGGTCTCCAAGGTCCTCGAGCACCCCGGGATCGACGCGATCTCCTTCGTGGGCTCCACCCCAGTGGCCCACATCGTCCAGAACACCGGTGTCACCCACGGCAAGCGCGTCCAGGCTCTGGGCGGGGCGAACAACCACGCCATCGTTATGCCCGACTCCGACCTGGACTTCGCCGCCCAGCACATCTCCGCCGCCGCCTTCGGGGCCGCCGGTGAGCGCTGCATGGCCCTGCCCGTCGTCGTGGCCGTGGGCGGCTGTGGTCCGGACCTGGCTCGCCGCGTCAAGGCCCACGCCGAGAAGATCAAGGTCGGCTACGGCATGGACGAGGGTGTCGAGATGGGCCCGGTCATCGACGCCAAGTCCAAGGAGTTCATCACCGGCCTCATCGACGACGCCGAGTCCCGCGGCGCCGAGATCGTCCTCGACGGACGCCCGCTGGTGATCCCCGGTCACGAGAAGGGCCACTTCCTCGGCCCGACCATCGTGGACAACGTCCCCCTGGAGTCCTCGCTCTACACCGAGGAGGTCTTCGGGCCGGTGCTCGCGATCGTCCACGCCGACACCTACGAGGAGGCCATCAAGCAGGTCAACTCCTCGCCCTTCGGCAACGGTGCGGCCATCTTCACCAACGACGGCGGCGTGGCCCGCCGCTTCGAGCTCGACGTCGAGGCCGGCATGGTCGGCATCAACGTACCGATCCCGACGCCGGTGGCCTACTACTCCTTCGGTGGCTGGAAGGAGTCGCTCCTGGGCGACACCCACATCCACGGCCCCGAGGGCGTGCGGTTCTACACCCGTGCCAAGGCGGTCACCAGTCGCTGGCCCTCGGAGAAGACCTACGCCGCGACCATGTCCTTCCAGCGCGAGGAGTGAGCGCGGCCGCCCCGCCATCCATCGCCGCGGACGCACCGTAAGCCTCAAAGACTGATCCTGCAGGATCAGTCCGCGAGACCTACGGTGCGTCCGCGCATTGTTGGGACCGCCAGAGATCAGACATCTTTGTTAGTACAAAGATCTAGATTCTTGGTCGGCGGAAGCGTACAGTGGGTGTCACGTCCGAAACGATTCGGAGACCGCCTCGCGAAGGAGACAACGATGTCCAAAGCCGTCAACACCAACGATCCCAAGTACTCCAAGCTCACCATCGGCGTCTGCCCTGACCAGTGGGGCGTCTGGTTCCCCGAGGACCCCAGGCAGATGGACCCCCGTCAGGCCTGGGAGGAGATGGCCGAGGCCGGCTTTGAGGTCATCGAGACCGGCCCCTTCGGCTACTTCCCGACCGACCCCAAGGAGCTCCAGAAGTGGTGCGACGAGTTCGGCATGAGGGTGGTGGCCGGTACCGGCTGGGGTATCCTGCACAAGCAGGAGGCCTGGGAGACCACGCTCAAGACCTTCCGAGCCATCGCGGAGACCCACGCCGCCGTCGGCGCCGAGTACATCGTCCACCTGCCTCCGCTCTACCGCGACGACAAGACCTGGGAGTGGACCGACGACCGCGTCCTGTCCGACGACGCCTGGAAGCTCTACGTCGAGCACGCCAACGCCCTGGGCCAGATGCTCCTGGACGAGTACGGCCTCAAGATGGTCCTGCACCCGCACGGCGACTCCCACATCGAGACGCCCGAGGAGATCGCCCGCATCTTCGACGCCACCGACCCGACCTACGTCAACCTGTGCCTGGACTCCGGGCACGTCGTCTACGGCGGCGGCGACCCCGTCGAGCTGTGCCGGAAGTACCCCGAGCGCATCACCTACGTCCACATCAAGGCCTTCGATGAGGGCATCACCCGCGAGGCCCACGAGAAGGACTGGCCCTTCGGCGAGGCCGTCACCAAGGGCGCCTCGGTCTGCCCGCCCGCCGGCCTGCCCGAGATGCACGAGTTCGTCGACGCCCTGGCGGCCCTGGACAAGCCGATCTACGCGATCTGCGAGCAGGACTGCTACCCCTGCGACCCCTCCTTCCCCAAGCAGAACGCCATCAACATGCGCACCTACCTGGCCGAGTGCGGTCTGGGACTGGCCTGAGGCCTCCTGCCGCTCGATTCGGCCGACCTACCGCTGACACCACCTCAACGAGGAGACACATCATGACTGTACGCATCGGACTCATCGGCGCCGGCGGCATGGGCCGCGCGCACCTGGCCCGCATCGCGGGTGTCCTGTCCGGCGGCGAGATCGTCGCCGTTGCCGACATCAACCACGAGGCCGCGGTCTCGGCCGCGGAGCCCTACGGCGCCGAGGCCTACGACAGCGCCGATGAGCTCATCGACGACCCGAACGTCGACGCCGTCCTCATCGCGACCTTCGGAAAGGTCCACGCCCCCGACGTCATCAAGGCCATCGAGGCCGGCAAGTACGTCCTGTGCGAGAAGCCCCTGGCTACCACCGCCGAGGACTGCATCGCCATCATGGATGCCGAGCAGAAGGCCGGCAAGAAGCTCGTCACCGTGGGTTTCATGCGTCGTTTCGACGCCGCCTACAACGAGATGAAGAAGGTTCTCGACGACGGCGACAACGGCCAGGCTCTCCTGGTCCACAACCGTCACCGTAACCCCACCGTGCCGGAGTCCTACACCTCGCGTATGGCCATCGACGACACGGCGATCCACGAGATCGACACGATGCGCTGGCTCCTGGGTGAGGAGATCGTCAAGGTGCGTGTGGAGCGCCCCAAGTCGACCACTCACCGCTTCGACCACCTCATCGACCCGGTCGTCGTCGTCATGTACACCGAGTCCGGCGTGCGTATCGACGACGAGGTCAACGTCAACCTGCAGTACGCCTACTCCATCGAGTGCGAGCTCGTGCTGGAGACCGCCGCGGTGAGGCTGGGTGACCAGGAGAGGATCCACATCCGCGACATCCACGGCGACCGCAACGCCATGTGCCAGTCGCACATCGACCGCTTCGAGGCCGCCTTCAACCGTGAGGTGCAGGAGTGGATCAACGCCGTGGCCCGCGACGAGCACACCGGCTCGACCTCCTGGGACGGCTATGCGGCCACCTCCGTGGTCGACGCGGCGGTTGCCTCACTGGAGGACGAGTCCTCCCCGATGGTCGATGTCGAGCTCATCGCCAAGCCTGCCTTCTACGCCTGACAAGCCTCCCCGTCGTCGTCCCTCCCGGCGCACGGCTGCTGCCGGGGCGCTCGCGATTGCTGCGTGTTCGTCGGCGCTCAGGCAAGCTCGCCGGGCAGACGGCGACGGGGTCCGTCCACCTCGTTCGTCCCGGGAGGCACTCGGTCCCGCCTCCCGGGACGATGACTATTCGGCGGCAGGAAGGGGAATTCCCAGACGTCGTCACAGAGATTGAAAACTGCCGCCCTCAACTACTTCCCCCGACGGATTTGTCATGACATTATGGGTGTTGTCGACATGGCCGTCGGCACCTGAGAGGAGACCTTCTTGGTAGACATCGCCCTTGACCCGAACATGTACTACCGCACCATGTCCACGGTGCGCACGCTCTACAAGGCCGCCGAGCTGGGCTTCGAGTACGTCGAGCTCTCGCCCAACGCGGACTTCCACTTCTGGCACCACCGCCCTGCTGCTGACGACGCCTTCGTCGCCGATCTCAACAAGGCGCAGAAGGAGACGGGTGTCAAGGTGCGCACCCTCAACCCCGTCTTCAACTGGTCCTCGCCCGACGAGGAGGAGCGGCGCGCCCAGGTGTCCAACTGGCGCCGTCTGCTCGAGCTGGCCGACCAGATCGACGTCCGGGAGATCACCTCGGAGTTCTCCGGGGACCGCAACCGGGCCCGCCGCAGCGAGGAGCAGTGGTTCCGCTCGATCGAGGAGCTCATCCCCGACTTCGAGCGCTACGGCATCCGCCTCAACATGGAGGCTCATCCCTACGACTTCGTCGAGCTGCACGACCCCGCCCTGAACCTCGTGCGCGCGGTCAACAAGGACTGGATCGGCTACGAGTTCTGCTGCCCGCACGCTTTCCACCTCTCCGACGGTGCCGGCGACGTCGAGCGCATGATCCGCACCGCCCACGAGGCCGGCAAGCTGCGCGAGGTCCACATCGCCGACGGCTTCAACCACCGTGCTAACGACGGCAACCGCTACATCGTCAACCCGCCCGGCGCCGACGTCACCGTCCACCAGCACAACGAGGTCGGCAACGGCGAGGTCGACTGGGACGCCGTCTTCTCCACGCTGCGCGACATCGGCTTCGACGGCGTGCTCTCCGTGTGCGTCTTCGGCTGGCACGAGTACGCCGATGACATCAACCGCCGAGTGCTGGCCCGGCTCCACGAGGAGCTGGGCGCCTGAGCCTTGGTGGGGTCGGTCGCCCTGTGAGCTGCGAGGCGACCGACTCGTGTTCCGTCCTTTGAGAGTCCTGAATCCGACACTTCTATTTATTAATAGCGAAAAGTGGGACGAATCATCCAGCATAATTTGTCCTGTCATTTGCTCGCTGAACGCGTTAGCGTTGGCGCCATCTCTTGAACCGACAAAGGAGTCACTGTGTCACACAGCCCAACTGCCGCTGAACAAGGCGGTGCTGTCAAGCTGCCCCCACTTACGCCGGGCCCCTATCGTGCCCGTCTGACCGTCGTTGCCCTGATCGCTACGTTGGGCGGTTTGCTCTTCGGCTACGACACCAGCGTTATTAATGGTGCCCAGAGTTTTATGGTCCGGCCCGATCAGCTGGATCTCACTGATTTCGGCCTCGGCATCGCGGTCAGCTCACTGTTGTTCGCCAGCGCAGTCGGCGCCCTGACCGGTGGCCGGATTTCCGACAGGATCGGACGTAAGGCCACGATTACCGTTATGGCCTCCCTGTTCATCGTGGGTGTGTTCATCGTCGTCATCGCCACCAACCTGCTCATGCTGGCGGTCGGTCGTGTCATCCTGGGGCTTGCTGTCGGTGCGGCCTCCGTCGTCGTGCCGGTCTTCCTGGCCGAGCTCGCACCCTACGAGATTCGCGGCTCGCTGGCTGGCCGCAATGAGATGATGATCGTGACAGGTCAGCTCCTGGCCATCATCATGAACGCCATCATCGGCAATGTCTGGGGCCAGCAGTACCCCTGGGTGTGGCGTGTCATGTTCGCGTTGGCGGCTGTCCCTGCGCTCCTCCTGCTGCTGGGGGTCACCCGACTGCCGGAGTCGCCGCGCTGGCTGGCCGACAAGGGACGCGAGGAGGAGGCCCTCAAGATCCTCGACAGCCTCAGGCCTGAGGGGCGGGCCAAGCCCGAGCTGGCGGAGATCGAGGCTGCCAGCAAAGAGGAGGCAGGCCGGGTCAACATGACGATCTCGGAGATCTTCTCCAACAAGAACCTGGTGCGCATCCTCCTCATCGGTTGCGGTATCGGCTTCTTCCAGCAGACCACGGGCATCAACTCCATCCTCTACTACGGTGAGAAGGTGCTGGAGGAGTCCGGGTTCAGCACGGGCGCGGCCCTGATTGCCAACATCGCTCCCGCCACTATCTCGGTGATCGCCGCGATCGTCGCCCTGCAGATGATGGACCGGTTCTCCCGCCGTAAGACCTTCATGTGGGGCTACGGCCTGGTCGCGATCACGCACGTGCTCATCGCCACCGCAGCCGGCCTGCTGCCGGAGAGTGATGCGAAGCCCTTCGTGCTGCTGGCACTCATCGTGTTCTTCGTCGGGGCGATGCAACTGTGCCTCAATGTGGCCACCTGGGTGACGCTCTCGGAGATCTTCCCACTGAAGATGCGTGCCTTCGGCATGGGGCTGTCGGTCTTTGTGCTGTGGATGACCAACTCCTTCCTGGGCCTGTTCTTCGCCAGCGTCATTGCGAGCATCGGGCTGTCCATGTCTTTCGTCGTCTTCGCTGTTCTCAATGCAATCGCCTTCGTCTTCGTCCTCGCATTCGTGCCTGAGACCAAGGGCCGTACTCTGGAGCAGTTGGAGACTGACGTCATGAGTGGCGAGATCTTCAAGCACGGCAAGTAACTCAGGGTCGACGTGCCGAGACTGGTGCGAGCAGCGCGCCCCAGCCGCTCCAGGATTGTGGTGCTTAGATGTTCTGATCGGGAGGGTTAGTTGAGGGGGTGTGATCTGAGTCTTTGAGGTGAGGAGAGCACCTTGGTGCTGGTTGAGTGGAGGGGTTGCAACAGTTCCGTCAGCCAGACACGAAAGGTGCTCTCCTCGTGTCCTAGTGTCCTGCGTCATTAGTTCGTTTCTGGTTTCTGGTAGGTTGGTGGGATAGTGCGACGAGGTCCGGCTCCGGTGGAGGTGGCGCTCAGTGACGGTGAGCGTGAGTAGATGGAGCGGTGGGCCAGGCGGCGCAGGTCCTCCCAGGCGCTGGCGCTGCGGTGCCGGATCGTGCTGGCGGCGGCATCGGGGGCCTCGAACTCCCAGGTGGCCCGGGAGCTGGGGGTATCGTTGCCGACGGTGCGCAAGTGGCGCGGCAGGTTCGTTGAGCGTGGTCTTGACGGGCTGGTTGACGAGCTCAGGCCGGGCAGGCCGGCGGTGATCGGGGTGGAGCAGGTCGAGCAGGTCATCATCGACACCCTGGAGTCCATGCCCCAGGGGGCCACGCACTGGTCGCGGGCGAGGATGGCCCGTCACTCGGGACTGTCGGCCTCCACGATCGGGCGGATCTGGAGGGCCTTCGGCCTCTAGCCGCACCGCACCGAGGGGTTCAGGCTGTCCAACGACCCTCTGCTCGCCGAGAAGGTCTACGACATCGTGGGCCTGTACCTAACCCTCCCGAGGCGGCAGTGGTCCTCAGCGTGGACGAGAAGTCCCAGGCCCAGGCCCTGGCCCGCTCCCAGCCGGCCCTGCCGATGGTTCCGGGGGTCCCCGACAGGCGGTGCCGCACTCACGTCCGTCACGGCACGACGAGCCTGTTCGCCGTGCTGAACGTCGCCGACGGGACCGTGATCTCCTCGATCCGCCGCCGTCACCGGGCCGTGGAGCTCAGGAAGTTCCTGACCAAGATCGACAAGACGGTCCCTGGTCCACGCGCTCGGGGACCTGCTTGAACCCCTCGACCTGGACGGGGTCGTGGTGACCGCCGACGCCACGGCGCACCCAGGTGTACACTGCCGAGTGGATCCGCAGGCGTGGTGGTTACTTACGTGCTGGCGGTCAAGGGCAACCAGAAGACCCTGCGCAGGACACTCAAGGCTTTGCCGTGGAAGGCGCCCCATCTCCGTCTCGAGCGTCGAGCGCTCTCACGGTCGGCGGGTACGGCGCACCGTCGAGGCCCTCAGGTTGGTGGGCTTCCCCGCGGCCGCCCAGGTGGTCCAGTCCGACGCACCCGCACCACCGGCAACCGCAAGGCCAGGACCGCTAAGGCCACGAGCAGGTCGGTGGAGGTGGTCTACCGGGTGTGCTCCCTGCCCATAACCGACGCCCAGCCCGAGGCCGTCGCGGCCTGGGTCCGCGGACACTGGGGGATAGAGAACCGCCTCCACTGGGTCCGCGATGTCGTCTTCGACCAAGGGACCGCCACCAGCTGCGCATCCGCAACGGCCCCGAGATCATGGCCGCCCTGCGTAACCTGGCCACCCGGCCTCATCCGACTGGCCTACGGCACCAGAGCCGCTATCGCCTCAACCACCAGATCCCTGTCCAGACGCCCAAACGAGCTATCAGACTACTGACCTAACCAACCACATAAACCGACTTTGCCGATCCCCTGGGCCCACACCGGCGAGGTAGCGGTCGGTCAATGGCCGGTCGCACTCGTGGCCACCAGTTCGTCTCTGACAGCAGGACTGTAGCGGAGCTCGTCGTCGAGCTCACCGCCCGCCTCCAGCAGGTCCAGCAGCAGCGGCATGGACTCCTTGAGGAATCTTGCCGCACTGCCCGCCGCTGGCGGTCCACACCCGCTGGAGGACTTTCAACGCGTCGTGGGAATACTTTCGGGCTCTGGCCCTGGGCTCAGACCTGCGGCGACCCGGTGGAAGCCTGGCCGCCGACACCAGACGTCGGCGCGCATTGTCCTGGCTCCAGCCAGTGACCGCGCAGACCTCACCCGAGGATCCGCCTCCTGTCCTGCTTCGACGCCTTCGCGTACGCCCTAGCGTACCTGTTTGTAATATCAGCCCTGGCCTGCACCAGGCAACCCACTTCCCATGCCCACCACGGTCCACGAGCTTCGCAGGCAGTCCTACGCGAGGCACCGAGCCTCTTACGCGGGCATCCTTCATGAGTGTCGTCGGACCCTGGACACGAAAATTGCCCTATGATACTATTAATTCGTTGAATCCACACACTAGTTGGGCGAAGGAAGCCCTCGCGACTGAATTGTGTGCGAGGAAGGAGTTGTCACGTCATGTTAATGACCGAGCCGACCATGCGAACAGACCCGGGTTCAATTACAGGCACGACGCGTCTAAGTGACGAGTTGTTGAATTCGGTACACGGCGAACAATCTGATCGCCCAACGATGTCCGTGACGATCACCATCCTTTCGTCGCTCCGGTGCAGCTACACGGAACGCGGCACCTGTTATCCCCCGATTACAGGATACGCGAGTTGCACATGCTGAAAGTAATCGGCGATAGATGGGGTCGATGAGCAGGGGTATCGGAATCACAATCACTCATTCGACCCTAACATACGGCCGATGGGGTTCTCAGATGAACTGATGGCTCCATCGGCCGTATTCATTTTATGGAAGGGAAAACGCATTGAGTTTCGAATGGTGGCGCGCACTTAATACTGTAGAACGACTTGAACGCGGATTAGCCGACAAATCAGGAGGCAATGACGCATTGGGGGCCGAGAGACTCGAAAAACTAATTCGTCAATACGATCTTCGAGAATTCGAAGAGCACTTAAGTGTGTACCTATCGTCTTTAGGAATTGATCGAGCAACATATCAAAGAATACTGAATCAAGAAGAAGAATCGGTGCGACCCCCAAAGCCCGACTGGGCACAGGCCGTGGACAACGCGTTGCGCATGTTTCGCTGGACATCGAGGCCATCGACATTTCGCTCCTTTGCGGAGCCGTTCGTGCATTATGCGAACGATCAAATGAAAAAAACGTTGATCAAGAACGATCTATTTTGCAGAATAATAGAAAATGAAACCTTCGACGAAACGATTTCACCCTTCTTACCTGGGACAAACTTAGAATCGAACATAATTGTAGAATGCACACCTACACTCGTTCTCCTGATCAACGAGATTGCAGAAGAAAGTAACACACTTAAAAAAGATGCCGCGCCGATCAATGGCTTGCTCGACAAAATACAAGACTTATCATACTATACGCAACTGTTCAACCGATTTCCGGTGCTGGCAAAAAAGATCGGTCAAACTGTTCTTTCTTCGCTCGAATCTTCATTAGATATGTGTGTCAATTTCTTTAGAGACAGAGTAGACATCATAGGATTGCTCGTCTCAGAGGAGTGCGGCAACGTAGTCAGGATCGAAGCGGCTGGAGATTCACACCGCAGGGGGCGGACTGTTAGGCAACTCAGCTTCGAATCTGGAGAGAAAATATTCTACAAACCACGCTCCGCCAAAATTAACAAAGAGTATAACAAGCTCCTTGAACGAATTCGGCACTTATTGCCACGCGATTTGATTCCGGGCGTACCTTCATATATTTGGAACGAAGGGGACTGTCACTATTGGGAGGCTGACGTCGTCGGACGACCATGTAAGAGCGAGAACGAAATTCGTCTATTCTACGAAAGAGTTGGCGCTCTTCTCGCGATCGCATATTGTTTAGGTAGTAGCGACCTGCATTACGAAAACATAATAGCAGTAGGTGATCGTCCAGTGTTTGTCGATCTAGAGACTCTTATCCAGCCTTATATCAGAGATGAACTATGGGAGTCTTTCGGCGGAATTTGGAGCGGCGAAACTCTTATGAGGTCAGTCCTGTCTTCTGGATTGTTGCCCGATCCGTTATTCGACCTCGCAGAGGATGAAAACGAAAATGAGGCTAAGATATTATATGACCTTAGCGGATTGGCGGACGTCTCACTCTATAAGTTCAAACAGAACAATACCGAACTTACTTGGGACGAGCGGGGACTACCTAGAATTCGACCAGGAGAACGATTTGGTGAAAAGGCGAATAATATTCCCACACTTGATCAAAAAACAATGAGGACGACCTTATATCATGAACAAATAGTCTCTGGATTCGACCGTCTTTATCATGTAGTCTTATTGAATCGCGACGTCTTTGACAAATTCTTAGCAGCACTGCAAGCCGAAGAGTGTCGGGTTGTGTTGTGGCAAACACGGTTCTATGGAGAGATTCTTGCAGTTGCAAGGCAGCCGGACCTTCTCGAGTCAGGCCTTGCCCAAGACAGGCTGTTCTCACTCATATGGAGGCGCCTCGACCGCGACATGAACCGATTCGCCACGGTCGCGAAAAGCGAAGTTTCGCAGTTGGACGCTGGAGACTTTCCCTACTTTACAATACCGGGAGGTTCCGTGCAGGTGCGCGACTACTTAGGACGAGAAGTCCTGTCAGTGGATATGACTTCTGTCGCTAATGTTCAGTATCGACTGGAGCGTATGTCGGAATCCGATTTAGAATTCCAGAGATGGTTATTGCGCGCATCGTTAATGCAGCCAGAATCCGTCAGCGTGCTTCCTGTGCTCGATAATCGCCCTATTGGTCCGAAATTAGGTTCGATTTCTAATGCCAATGGTAAAGAACTAAATTTAGCGCAGGCTCTCGGCAGCCGTATTTTAGAGATTGGTTATGGATCTGATTCTGATACATGGCTCTCGATTAGGCCTGTTGGTAACGTAGGATGGAGAATTCAGGATGCTGGCCGAGATCTATACGGAGGAAGACTCGGCATAGCTTTGTTCTACAGTTTCCTGGCAGAGCTTACTGGTGTCAAAACGTGGCGAACTACCGCTGCGCAACTCGTAGATCCGGTACTGTCAGCAATCGAGGGGTTTGACGATGACTATGCTAGTTCTCTCAGCCGGAGTGGAGGAATGGGGCTGTACACAGGGCTAGCGGGAGCTCTCTACAGTCTCACGCAAATGACGAAATGGGGTGAAATAGATGCCTCAGAAGAAATTGAGCAAATTTTAAAGTACATGTCCGAACGCGTCGTAGCAGAAAACGAAAGGAGGTTGGATCTGCTGTCGGGGTCCGCCGGGATCGTTCGGGCGTGTCTATCAGCGTGGTCCGCGAGTTCGGACGGTCGGGCTAGAGAACTCGCGATTCGGTATTCAGATCATTTGGCTGCGGAAGTTGTTCGGATGGGAGGCTTTGATCGAGTTGCATGGATTACTCCGATTGAACGCTATCCCATTTCTGGTTACGGGCACGGTGCGGCCGGTATAGCGAGTACTCTAGCGCTGTGTCAGACTGTGTTCCGGCTGGATGGTAGGTACGATTCGGTAATACGTGGTGCTTTGCGTTTCGAGGAAACGAGCTACGACCCTCAAGGAGAACGATGGCTTGAGTTGCGTTCTAATGGGCGGGATCCGATGATCGCATGGTGTCATGGGAGCGCCGGTATTGCATACTCTCGACTCGAAATTATAGAGTCTGACGTCGATTCTGATATAGTTCGCCTTGCGGAGAAACATCTCTTGTGGACGTTACCTGGGATTTTTCGGGATCTGAAGCAAGGGCATCTTACAACTGATGATTGTCTCTGTCATGGAAAGTCTGGGGTCCTGTGGATAGTCCGTGACATCCACCAATCCGGCCTATTGGCGCCTGATCAAGCTGAGATTTATCTAAAGATGGAAAGAGAATACGTCGACAGTTTTTCGCTTAGGGGGGTCTACTCAGGTGTTCCAGGGGGGTTAGAAATCGCGGACCTAATGACTGGCCTTTCAGGTACCGGTCTGTTTCTACTTAAATCTGGCGGGTTTCGGGTTCCGCAGGTCTTGTCAGGTGGGCTATCATGCTAACCCGGCCCTTTGCCTTAAGTGATCTCGACATTTCGTCGACATTCTTTGAACTCCACTCTTGGGGGCTTTTGCCTGGCTTTTCATTTGTTCGTCGCTCTGATACCAGCGTTCGACGCCACTCGATTTTGCATCAAAGGAGATATTCATGAGTTTGGAGCGGACTGCCCCGAGAGTGTTCTTTTCGATCACCGGAGCGATCAGCGCGGCGTTAATGCCGAGTTGGGTTCTCTATCTACGTGGCAAATATGGTTGGGATATAAGAATTGCCCTCACTCCTCGCGCTGAGCGTTTCGTCACGCCTGAAGCGCTATCGGCAATCTCCGGAAATCCTTGCCTGACGGAGGCGAAATGGTTTTCGACGGATGGGTCTATCTTGCATAGGGACTTAGCTGCTAATTCTGACCTGGTTGTGCTGGGACCAGCTACTCTGAATTCTCTTGGCAAACTGGCGGCTGGTATTTGCGACAACCTGGCGTTGGTGATCCCTGCGTTTACAGACGCCCCCGTTGTGGTTGTTCCGTCCATCAGTTTCGATGTATTTGAAAGGTCTAAGGTGCAGCAAATGATCCGGTCGCTGGCTGTCGACGGAGTGCATGTGATGTCGCCGGGTCAGGCTGTCACCCTTAGTGACTTTAACATGAGCGGTGGGGGCACTCCAACAGTCGTCGAGTTTGTTGAGTACGTTAATCAGTTAGGGCTTTTGGGGGAAGGGTTTTCGAGCGATCTTGCGCGATGACGTATAAATTCGATTTCTTAGTTCTTCATGCGACAGTTTCGTGACTGTTTGTGGTGATGTAGCGGCTGGGGCCGGGGCGTTGTCCTAACCTCGATCTTTCATTGGTTGGTTGAGTGGGGTTTGGTGGCGTCGTTGCCGGTGTCGTGGGTGGGATTATGCTGGTTGGGTGTGATGGCTTGTCGCGTGTCGTCTCGCGGTGGTCGGGCTTTCCAAGGGCCAGGGTTCTTTCTTCAGGGGCGTGGTGGACAGGAGGCAGGAGCCGTGTGTCTACGGAGCCGGTAGGGCCTGGAGGTACCTGAGGCCGTCAAGCAGAAGGTCGGTCTGGACTGCCAGGTGTTTTTCGGACAGTGCTTGTTTGTGTTTCAGGCTGTCTTCGTTAAGTCCAGGAACTCGCGTTCGACTTCGTTCGGGGCGCGGTATCCCAGGGCTGAGTGAAGGCGGACATGATTGTATGTCAGCTCGATCCATGAGGCAATATCCTTGATCGCCTTGTCCTTGGTTGGATACACCATTCGGTGGACCCTTTCATTCTTGAGCGTGGCATTGAACGACTCCGCCCACGCATTGTCCCAGCACACCTTCGCACGCCCTACCGAGGGACGAATGCCATAGGACCTGAGATGGTCCAGGAATCTTTGAGACGTGTACTGACTACCTCGGTCCGAATGAAAGATCGTCACGCCCCTGTCAATCGGGGATCTCCTGACCGCCATGTCAATGGCCTGGCACACCAGGGAGGTACGCATGCGGTTGCCCATCGCGTAACCCACGACCTTCAAGGTGTCAGCAGTCCAGAACGGTCGCAAGATAAATGAATCCGGCCCAGGTCCTGACATAGGTGATGTCCCCACACAGCTTCTTGCCGGGCTTGTCAGCGGTGAAGTCCTGCCTGAGCAGGTCCGGCCGCTCATCCAGGTCCTGGGCCGGCACGGTGGTTCGGACCTTCGCCCGTGGCTGCGCAGCCTGTAGCCCCAGGTCACGCATGATGGCGCGGATCGTGGCCCCGTCGGCCCGCACACCGCGCCGCTCCAGGATCACCTGGATTCGCCGGTACCCGTAGGTGCCATCGGAGTCCTCAAAAACGTCCTTAATCAGGATGGCCGGCTCCTCCCTCCTGACGGCCGTCTGCGACTGGGGCCGGTCGCGCCAGGAGTAGTATCCTGATTTTGATACCCTGGACCACCGGCACATTGAGGAGATGGGGTAGGAGCCTTCTTCGCGGTTGATCAGCTGGTAGCGCTCGGTCACGGTCGTTCCTTGGCGAAGAAGGCGGCTGCTTTTTTTCAGGAACTCATTCTCCTGACGCAGCTCACGGACCTCTGCTTTCAGTGTCGCTGTCTCAGTCGACTCGGAGGCTTTCTTGCGGTCCTGGTCGGTGGCGTGCTCCTTCTTGTATCTTGCGACCCAGTTACCTACCGTTTGGGCAACAAGGTCGTATGAGGCGGCCACTGACGCTATCGTGCGTTCCTTCTCGATGACTTCACGCACGACCTGCGCCTTGAACTCCTCCGAGTATTTCGCTGCTGGCATGGGATCTATCCTATCGACTCAAGGGAAGAAAAACTCCCCCAGTCCGAGAAACACCACGCACCCCAGATCACCGATGAACCGCGGCCACTTCCCCTTTCGATGAGGCGGTGATCAAGCTGCCGAAAGCTGGCGATCTGCGACACCCGTGGACAAACGAGCCCGAGAACGCGACAAGAAGAAAGGACTGCCACCATCCAAGCGCAAGGCCAAGGGCAAGCTCGTCGAAGGACAGATCACCACCGACCAGATACAAGGCCCTGACCCAGCCCCGCCACTGCCTACCCCGACCGAATCAACCCCCACCTGTAAAACACTTACACAGAAAACTAGACAGGTCTTGCCCCCGGGGACCTGGAGGCGCACTTCCACTGGGCGGGCGACGCCTTCACCGACGGGCAGGTCATTGACACCATCACGCCCAGAAGGGGCTCCAGGAGCGAGCGGGACAAGAGTCTCAAGGTCGAGCCGGTGTGGGACCCGGAGACTTACCCGGGGTCGTGGCGGGCGGTGTGTGCCTACTCCAAGAGGCGCGCGGCCCGGGACAACCAGACTTTGACCGCTCAGGCCAACCGGGCCCGGGCCGTCATCGCCGGCCAGAAACGCCCTAAGGGCGCCCGGTTTGTCACCGTCCACGCCGGTGAGGCCACCCTGGATGAGGCCTCCATCTCCAGACCCAGGTCCTTGGTGGGGCTCGAGGGCTACGTCACCAACATTTCCTCGCATCTGATGGATGCCGGTGAGGTCGTCTCCTCCTACCACGAGCTGTGGCACGCCCGGTCCGTCTTTCCGGATGAGCAGGCACGACCTGCGAGCCCGCCCCATCTTCCACCACACCCGTGAGGCCACTTGGGCCCACCTGACCGTGGTGATGGCCGCCCTGGCCGTAGCCCGCTACATCCAGGACGCCACCGGGATCAGCGTCAAACGCGTCATCCGCATCCTCAAACCCCTCCAGGACGTCACCATCAACCTCAACGGACACCACCTCGCAGCCGCCGATCCCCTGACCCCCGAAGCCGAAGACATCCTCACCGCCCTCAACACCCCAACAGGGCACTAAAACTGTGCAACTCAGGCGCGGCTGCCTGCGGGAGTGCAGGGCGCCGTCCTCCACACTGATCACGGATCGGACGACACATCCAAGGCGTTCGCCGTCGAGTCCAGGGCCCTCGGGGCGGCCCTGTCCATGGGAGCAGTCGGCTCCAGCGCGGATAACGCGCTGGCCGAGTCAAATGGGTGCCGCGTTGGAGCGCGAGGTCCTCATGGACGCACACCCCTGGGCGATGAGTTCACCTGCCCGCCCCAGATTCTTCATATGGCCAACCCGCGCACGACACCGTGCGCCGCCACACCTACCGCACCTACCGCGGCAACATCCCCCAACCACCCATGAGAAGCGGACCTCAACCACTACGCTGGCAACCGCCGCGTAAACCAACCTCGTGTCCAACAACAAGGGACAAGGCCCGTGTCCCAATAACCAAATCTCGAGACTAGCCCATGAAACCTTATCCGCCGCGCAGCGCGCCGCCCGCCCCGGTTCGCCTCCGCCTGTACGCACGGGTGGCAGGTCTGCTCCTCGGAGCCATCGAAGGGGCACTGGCCATCGTCGTCGCGGACGCCCGCAGCAGTGCACTGGAGCCGGTCTGCATCGTCGGTGCGGCCATGGTTCTGGGGACCGTCGCCGGTAGGCCCCTCGCCCTACACCTGGGGCGCAGGGGAACCAACCTGGTCATGGCCGTGCTGGCCGCGGTGGGGGCGGGGCTCACAGCGGTGCTCGATGGAGCCCCCGCCCTCATTGGAGCCGGGCTCGTGGGCCTGGCTGCCGGTGGGGTACTCGTCGTGGCGCCCATAGTCTGTCATGAGCTGTCCTTGCGCGGGCACAAGCGCCTCATGCCGCAGGCCATGGCCCTCGGTCCCGCGGGGGCGGGCGTCGTGACCCTGGCGGCCTGGTGGAGTCCGGCACGCACCCCCACCGCCTGGGTGATGGTCGCGGTCGCTGCGCTGGTCTACCTGTTCTGCGCCCTGCTTCTGTCCGAGAGCCCGGCCTGGCTGGTACGGCAGAGCCGCGACGTCGAGGCCTTCGAGGCGCTGCGCCGCCTGCACGGGACCCTGGAGGCTTCCGTGGCCATCGACTGGACCCGCCTGGACGCCGAGATGATGTCCGAGCAGCAGGCTCTGACCCCTGCGGACCTGCGGGTGCCCCAGGTGCGTGCCGCCGTACTGACCGGCGCCGTCCTCATCCTGGCCCAGGAGGCGCCCTTGGGAGCCGCCGCGCTGGTCCTGGCACCGCTGGTCGTAGGCGAGCTCGGACTCGGCGCAGCCGCGATCGCCGTCAGTGCTGTGACCTGGGTGGGGCTGGGACTCCTCTCCCTGGCGCTGGTGACCCGGGTTGAGCAGCTGCGCTTCCTGCGCGTGGTGTTGGGCGCCGTCGTCGCCGTTCTGGGGGCGACCTTCCTGGTCACCGGGACGACCCTCGAGTCGGTAGCGGGCGCCTGGGTGGTCGTTATCTCGTTGACGATCCTCGTGGCCAGCCAGTCGGTGCTGGTCTTGCCGGCCTGTCAGGGGGCGATCGACCCGCGGATCCCGCCGTGGCTGGTCGAGGCCCAGCGAAGGGCCTCGGCGACCGGAGGGGCCCTGGCACGCGCCGGCGTCCTCATCGCTGCGCTGCTCGTCGTGATCCACCTTGGGACGTCCGTCCTGTACTGGGGAGCCTTTGTGCTGTCATTCGCCAGCGTCGTCGTCGTGCTCCTGCGCCTGCCACGGGAGCTGAAGGTCTGAGGGTGGTTGGGTCCGAGGGATACCCGCGACCGGATTTCGCGAATCCGACTTCAGACCTATGATTTGTCAGGACAAATGTCGTAGGGTGGAGGAGTGGCCGGAGGAGGCCGCCCGACGGCCTGACGTCGTCGACATCCGACAGAGAGGCAGCTGAGCATGACGAGCAACGAGGCAGTCCAGACCTCAGAGACAACCGAGTCCATCCCCGAGACCATTCCTGAAACCATGAAGGCCGCGGTCTTGCGGGACCACGAGGTCGGACTGGAGATCGAGACCCTGCGCACCCCCCGGCCCAAGAGCGGTGAGGTTCTTATCAAGGTGGCTGCCTGCGGGCTGTGCCACTCCGACCTCCACGTCATCGGCGGCGCCATCGCCTTCCCTCTGCCGGCGGTGCTCGGTCACGAGGTCTCCGGCACCATTGTGGAGCTCGGCCCCGGCAACGAGCACACCGGCCTGGAGGTCGGGCAGAAGGTGGCTGGGGGCTTCCTCATGCCCTGCGGTCAGTGCGACGCCTGCGCCGCGGGCCGTGACGAGCTGTGCGGCCCCTTCTTCGACCTCAACCGCCTCAAGGGCGTCCTCTACGACGGCACCACCCGCCTGGCCACCCCCGACGGTGAGCCGGTGGCCATGTACTCCATGGGCGGCCTGGCCGAGTACGCGGTCGTCCCCTCCACCGCCGTGGCCCCCGTGCCCGACTCCATCGACATGGTGCCGGCGGCCATCCTGGGCTGCGCCGCCATGACCGGCTACGGGGCCGTGCGCCGCGGCGCCGACTTACGCTACGGGGAGACCGTCGCCGTGGTCGCCACCGGCGGCGTGGGCACCAACATCGTCCAGATCGCCCGGGCCTTCGGCGCCAGCCAGGTCATCGCCATCGACGTAGACGATGACAAGCTCGCCCCCATGCTCGACTACGGGGCGACCGCCGTGGTCAACTCCGTCACCCAGAACGCCCGCGAGGAGGTCTTCCGTCTCACCGACGGCAAGGGCGTGGACGTCTCCTTCGAGGCGCTGGGCATCCCGGCCACCTGGACCACCGCCCTGGACGTCTTGGCCGACGGCGGCCGCATGGTTCCGATCGGCCTGGGGGCCGGTGTGCAGACCGCCGGAGTGGAGATCAACCGCACCGTGCGCCGCTCGCAGTCGATCCTCGGCTCCTACGGTGCGCGCACCCGCCAGGACCTGCCAGCCGTCGTCGACCTGGCCGACAAGGGCGTCATCAACTACCGCGACGTCGTCTCGCGACGCCTGCCGCTTGAGGAGGCCGGTGCCGGCTACACCGCGCTGCGCAACCGCGAGATCCAGGGGCGCGCCGTCGTCGACATGGCACTGTGAGCCCAGGCGGTGAAGTCCCGGTCGCCGGGGCTTCACCGTGACCTCCCGTCCTCGTGCCTCCTGCTCGGGCCCTGCTGCTCTAAGTGGGAGGCGCGATGCGTGTCCGAAATCGAGGCGGAGGACGCGTCGTGTCCAAATCGGTGACAAAGGAACCTGTGGCTCGATCAGGCTGCTGTGTGATGTCTCGGGACATGGGTGACGGTTCTGTGTCAGGACTTCGGTGACGTTTGGTGTGTCGGGACATGGGTGACAGTTA
>ERZ772924.519-NODE-519-length-18530-cov-3.075345_pt1 | contig 18530 bp, 17 predicted proteins | sample MGYA00512116_ERZ772924 | MGnify/ENA primary metagenome ERZ772924 (study PRJEB29015, sample SAMEA2737920) | human oral metagenome | biome: human oral; feature: human-associated habitat; material: dental | place: China | collected 2134 ...
TATAATCAATATGCTCTCAAAACAAATGACGGTGAATATTACCTTGAAAGCATGGAAGACCGCGTTCTTTTCAACGCGCTCTATTTTGCCGACGGTGATGAAGCAATTGCCAAAGATATTGCCAATGAAATCATTCATCAACGGTATCAACCAGCAACTCCAAGTTTCTTGAATGCCGGACGTGCTAGGCGTGGTGAATTAGTTTCTTGTTTCTTGATTCAAGTCACTGATGATATGAATTCAATCGGACGTTCGATCAACTCCGCTTTGCAATTGTCTCGTATTGGGGGAGGTGTTGGGATTTCCTTAAGCAACCTGCGTGAAGCTGGTGCTCCTATCAAAGGATTTGCTGGAGCTGCATCTGGTGTTGTTCCTGTTATGAAGCTGTTTGAAGATAGTTTTTCTTATTCTAACCAACTTGGACAGCGTCAAGGTGCTGGTGTTGTTTATTTAGATGTCTTCCATCCAGATATCATGGCCTTTCTTTCAACCAAGAAGGAAAATGCTGACGAAAAGGTTCGTGTTAAGACACTTTCTTTGGGTGTTACCATTCCTGATAAGTTTTATGAATTGGCTCGCAGGAACGAAGACATGTACCTCTTTAGTCCCTATTCTATTGAACGTGAATATGGTGTTCCTTATAACTATCTTGATATTACTGAAAAGTATGATGAATTGGTCGCCAACCCTAAGATTATCAAAACAAAGATTAAGGCTCGCGATTTGGAAACTGAAATTTCTAAATTACAGCAGGAATCTGGTTATCCTTACGTTGTCAATATTGATACAGCTAACCGTGCCAATCCAATTGATGGCAAAATTATTATGTCCAACTTGTGTTCTGAAATTCTTCAGGTTCAAAAGCCTAGCCTTATTAACGATGCGCAAGAATTTGTTAAAATGGGAACCGATATTTCATGTAATCTTGGTTCCACAAATGTTGTCAATATGATGACTTCACCTGATTTTGGTCGTTCTATCAAAGCCATGACACGTGCTCTGACTTTCGTTACAGATTCATCACATATTGATGCTGTCCCTTCTATCAAAAACGGCAATAAGCAGGCACATACTTTTGGACTTGGTGCTATGGGACTGCATTCTTATTTGGCACAAAATCATATTGAATATGGCAGTCCTGAATCCATTGAGTTTACTGATATTTACTTTATGCTCATGAATTACTGGACTCTGGTCGAATCCAATAATATCGCCCGCGAACGCCAAGAAACGTTTGTCGGTTTTGAAAAATCAAAATACGCTGATGGTTCTTATTTTGATAAATATGTAACTGGTCAGTTTATACCAAAATCTGACAAAATTAAAGAACTTTTCAAAAATCATTTCATTCCACAAGCTGAAGATTGGGGAGCCCTTCGTCAAGCAGTTATAAAAGATGGCCTTTATCATCAAAATCGTCTTGCCGTTGCCCCAAATGGTTCTATTTCTTACATTAATGATGTTTCTGCATCCATTCACCCTATTACTCGTCGAATTGAAGAGCGTCAAGAAAAGAAAATCGGGAAAATCTATTATCCAGCAGCTGGACTGTCAACAGATACCATTCCTTACTATACTTCTGCTTACGACATGGATATGCGTAAAGTGATTGACGTCTATGCCGCAGCTACGCAACACGTTGACCAAGGCATGTCACTGACACTCTTTATGCGCAGTGATATTCCACAAGGCATTTATGAATGGAAAACAGAGAGCAAACAAACCACACGTGACTTATCTATTCTGCGCAATTACGCCTTCAACAAGGGTATCAAATCCATCTACTATATCCGCACCTTCACTGATGATGGTGATGAAGTTGGTGCTAATGAATGTGAAAGCTGTGTGATTTAACTGAACAGTAAGGATTGTAAGGATTGGAGCTAAAGCTCCTAATCCTTACACGGCAATCGCTAATGGCGAATTGCCTAGTTCACTTACTAACTTCGAAAATGAAGTATCATCGACTTCATTTTCTACGTGTCGTAAATATTTCTTTTTGATACTTTTCTTAAGTGGTGGGATCATCAGCGATCGACTACGTCGTTCCATGACTAAGTTCAAAGCCTAAAGGCTTTGAACTTCCTCGAGCGGTTACACCGCTCTTAACACCACAACGAAAAGTATCGAATTTGGGATCACGCTATTCGCCATTTCTACTAATGCAAAGCATGTAAATATTTGGTAAACAAGCGCCAAAAATAGAATTTCTAAAAAAATGATGAAGTCTCCCAAATAAATACTTGCTGCTGTGATAAGAAGATAATTAATCTAAAAGTCAATTATCTGGGAAATTCTCGAGCCTGAGGTCTCGAGAATAAGCAACAAAACACGTAGTCGGTCGCTTGCATTTACAACCCTTAGGCAACTATCAAGAATAAACAAAAAATAGCTCATACTTAATCAGGAGAAACACATGACAACTTACTATGAAGCAATAAATTGGAACGAAATTGAAGATGTCATTGACAAGTCTACTTGGGAAAAATTAACCGAGCAATTTTGGTTGGATACCCGTATTCCTCTGTCAAATGACTTGGATGACTGGCGTAAGTTATCTGCCGCAGAAAAAGACCTCGTTGGTAAAGTTTTTGGCGGTTTAACATTATTAGACACCATGCAATCCCAATCAGGTGTAGAAGCTATCCGCGGCGATGTTCGCACACCACACGAAGAAGCTGTGTTAAATAATATCCAATTTATGGAATCTGTCCACGCCAAATCTTACTCATCAATCTTTTCAACGCTTAACACTAAGTCTGAGATTGAAGAGATTTTTGAATGGACCAATAATAATGAATACCTGCAAAAAAAGGCTAAGATTATTAATGAGATCTATGAAAATGGAAATGCTCTCCAAAAGAAAGTTGCTTCTACTTTTCTTGAAACTTTTCTTTTCTACTCAGGTTTCTTTACGCCACTCTACTACCTCGGTAACAATAAACTAGCCAATGTGGCTGAAATCATTAAGCTCATTATTCGTGATGAGTCTGTCCATGGTACCTACATTGGCTACAAATTCCAGCTTGGCTTTAATGAATTGTCTGAGGAAGAGCAAAGCGAATTTCGTGATTGGATGTATGATTTACTCTATCAACTCTATGAGAATGAGGAACTTTATACCCAAACACTCTATGATCCAGTCGGCTGGACTGAGGAAGTCATGACCTTCCTGCGTTATAATGCCAATAAAGCACTCATGAATTTGGGACAGGATCCTCTTTTTCCAGATACCGCCAATGATGTCAATCCAATTGTCATGAATGGTATCTCAACGGGAACATCAAACCACGATTTCTTCTCACAAGTCGGTAATGGTTACCTGCTTGGTTCTGTTGAAGCCATGCATGATGACGATTATCTCATGGGAAAATAAGCCAATCATTATTCAAATAAATTAAAAAGAAGAAGCACTTATCAAATGTCTCGCTTTAGAGCTAGGTATATTGATAAGTCTTTTAAATTGTATTGGTCACTATTATTTTAGCAATTATTTTTATCAATTATGCTGTTCAAACACTTCCTGTAAAATCATTATGCCTTGATCGATCTCACCTTTGGTCAGAGTCAACGGTGGTAAGAGCCTGATAACATTGGTTCCTGCTGTCAGGACGATCAAACCTCGGTCGCGAGTAGCCTTGACCAGCTGACCAAGGTCAGCCGTCGTTTCAATACCTATCATATAACCCAGTCCGCGCACTTGAGTGACCGTATCAGCAACCTGCAAGGCAGACGTGAGCTGCTCTTGTAAATAATGAGCATTCTCCCAAGCCTGCTCTAAAAAACCTGCCTTAGTCATCATATCAAGAACGGCCGAACTGGCTGCCATGGCTAATTTATTGCCGCCAAAGGTTGAACCGTGCGAACCGGGACCAAAGGCACTGCCAAACTGCTTTTTTGCCAACATGGCACCAACAGGGACTCCGTTGGCTAGACCTTTTGCCAATGTAAAAATATCCGGTTCAATGCCATAGTGCTGGAAGGCATAGAGCTTGCCAGTCCGTCCCATACCTGTCTGTACCTCATCTATGATAAGCAACAGACCATTCTTCTGACAGTAATCAGCTAGGGCTGTCACGAAGTCCTGCTCAGCAGGCAGCACACCAGACTCTCCTTGAACGAGTTCCAGCATAACAGCAGCTGTGTTTTCTGTCACCAAAGCTTTAACACTGTTCAAGTCATTGAAAACGGCATAGTGAAAATGCGGGACAGCATCACCAAAACCGACTTTGATTTTATCCTGTCCTGTCGCTGACATGGAGCCAAAGGTCCTGCCATGGAAGGAATTCTGAAAAGTAATAATCTCTTGCTTGCCCGTTGCTTTACGGGCAATTTTAATAGCCGCTTCATTGGCCTCTGCACCGCTATTACAAAAGAAAGCCAAATAATCCTTATCAGCCATCAACTTAGCAGCGACTTCTTCTTGCAAACTATTTTGATAAAGATTGGGTGTGTGCCAGATTTGCTCAGCCTGTTTTTGCAAGGCAACTTGAACTTGCGGATGAAAACCCAGATTAGTCACGCCAATGCCTGTTGAAAAATCAAGGTATTTTTTCCCTTGTGTATCAAAGAGATAATTACCTTCTGCTTTGATAAACTCAAGATCAGCTCTTGTATAGTTTTGAAATAAGTTACTCATAACTAAATAGTGAAAACGAATAGAAAGTACGACATTTTTAGAACACAATACTATAAAAATTGAAAGAGCATCTTTTATGACGTCACTTTGCTTTAATGAATCTCTGTCCTTCTATTCGACTCCAATTCCTTTCTATTAATCTGCTGTGATAAGCGTTCCTGTCAATAAATTATCTCCAATTAAAACCTGCCCGACGCCTGCGGCTACTGTTTTAACAGCGCTCTCAATTTTGGGAATCATACCAGCAGTAATAACAGCTGTATCAATCTTTTCTTGGACTTGATGACTTGTTATCTTTTCCAGCACAGCTCCATTTTCTAAAACACCTTTAACGTTGGTCATCAAAATCAGTTTATCAGCTGCAAGTGCTACCGCTACTGCTGTCGCTAGATAATCCGCATTGATATTGAGCATGTCCCCTTCTTTGGAATAGCCTAAAGAAGCAAGAATAGGAATCTGCCTGTTCTCAAGGAATTCTTCAATGACCCTTTTATTAATATGCGTCACATCGCCGACATAGCCATAGGTGTCTTTATCTAGATAATCAGCAGCCACTACATGCTTAATGTCCGATTTTAACTGCTGACAGCTGACACCTGCCTGCCTTAATTTTTCCTGTAAATTCTTTCCAACCAAATCAAGAAGAGCGTGACTTACCAAAACCATGTCATCTTTGCTAGTGACTCGCAAGCCATTGATTTTTTTGACTGGAACCTGATTTTCTTCCATTAACTTATTAATCGCAAAGCCACCGCCATGGACGATAACAAGCTGTTTGCCAGCATCCTGCCAGTTCTTGATTTGACTGAGAAAATCTCCACTCAGCTGTTGACTTGCTACTCCGCCAATTTTAATAACAATAATATCTTTCATTTGCTTTCCTTTGCTAATGGCTCAGCTGCTAGGTCCGATAGAGGGCATTGATTTTAACATAATCATAGGACAAATCACAACCCCAAGCCTTACCAACACTGTCCCCTGCATGCAAATCCACAATAATCTTAATAGTATCTGCTCGCATGACATCCTGCATGTCTTCCTCATCAAAATCAACAGGACTAGAAGCTAGCATGACTGGAATGTCTGCCAGATAAATATCAATATTATCCACGGGAACATCAACACCAGCATAGCCAACTGCTGCCAAAATACGTCCCCAATTGGGATCTTCACCAAAAATTGCCGTTTTAACAAGGCTAGAACCAACAACACTTTTAGCCATCATACGTGCATCTAAACTATTAGGAGCATTGATCACTTCAACCTCAATGAGCTTAGTCGCCCCTTCACCATCCTTGGCAATTTTCTTAGCCAACTCTTGCATGACAAAATGAAGCATAGCTGAAAACTTATCAAACTCCGGTGTATCTGGCAGTATTTCCTTATTTAAGGTACAGCCATTAGAGAGGACAAGGACCATGTCATTAGTTGAAGTGTCACCATCTACTGTAATTTGATTAAACGTCGTTTCAACATTTTGACTAAGAGCCAGCTGCAGCGTTTCGCTTGAAATGACAGCATCACAAGTAATAAAGGCTAACATGGTTGCCATATTAGGGTGAATCATACCAGAACCCTTGGCGACACCTGCCATAGTAACCTCATCACGACCAAATTGCTCTGTTACAGCCACTGTCTTAACTTTTGTATCTGTCGTCAAGATAGCTTGCGCAAAATCATCTGAATTCCCATTGACCACTAATTTAGAAAGACCTTTTTGCAAAGTATCCATGGGCATCAAGTCACCAATGACGCCTGTTGAAGCAACACCAACCAACTCAGGAGCAATCTTTAGCTTCGTTGCTGTCCATTTTTGCATGGTATAAGCATCTTCCATTCCTTGAAGGCCGGTACATGAATTAGCAACGCCTGAGTTAACAACAAGAGCTTGCATTTTTTGAACCTTTTTCACAGACTCTCTGGTAACAATCAGCGGTGCGGCAATGACTTTATTGGTTGTATAAACACCTGCCACACTTGCTGGAACTTCTGACACAATCCAGCCAAAATCTTTTTTTCTCTTTTTAAAACCAGCATGTAAGCCATCCGCTGAGAAACCTAGCGGACTGGCAATATTTCCATCAATTATTTTCATATCGTAAACTTTCAACCTTCTAACAACAGCACTCTTGCAAAGTAATATCTTAAAAGAATGACTCTCTTTTAAAACCAAAACAAGCGCACTCAATTGTTTTCATTGCTCATCACTTTTAACAGTTGATGAGCTGAGGTCCTATTCCTTTCTTATCATTTTTATAAATAACTAGGTGTCATCGGGAAGCCTTCTGTCTCATCCCATCCCATCATCAAATTGAGATTTTGAACAGCCTGACCAGCTGCTCCTTTAACCAGATTATCAATAACCGAAATGACTGTTAGGACATTGGTTACTGGATTATAGGCAAAGCCAATATCACAAAAATTTGAACCAATGACATTATGCAATTCTGGCAAGTCTTGCTGTAAGCGGACAAAAGGCTTATCTGCATAAAGATCCTGATAAATTTTGCTAATGGCTTCATTGCTTAAAGGCTTTTTTAAAGTCACATAACAGGTTGCCATAATGCCACGATTAACAGGCAAAAGCGAGGTTGAAAATTGGATATGTTCCAAGTTGTTATCAAATCGTTTCAACTCTTGGACAATTTCAGGAATATGTTGATGGCGATTTAACTTGTAAGTAACGTAATTATCATGGACATTGACAAAATGACTGGACTCTGACAAGACCTTGCCTGCTCCTGTTAGTCCAGACTTAGCGTCCACGATGATACTGTTCACATCAATAAGTTTCTCCTTAACCAAAGGAAGCAAAGCCAATTCAGTTGCTGTCGCATAACAGCCCGGATTAGCAATGAATTTCTTTCCCTTAACATCTGTCAATTCGGCCAGAGCGTATGTGAATTTATCCAAAGATGCTTGTTCAGCTGCTGCTTTCTTATACCATTTTTCATAAATAGCAGCAGGCAGACGATGATCTCCAGAGATATCAATGACTGGAAAATCGGCTGCAATGAAGTCTTTAGCTAATTCTTTAGCGACACCGCTGGGGGTAGCAAAAAAGACCAAATCAGCTGTCGCCATTATTTTTTGACTATCAAAAGATTGAATTTCTAAATCACAAATTCCTTTTAAATATGAATAAATATCAGATAATTTTGTTCCAATCTCCTTAGTAGCATGGACAGATACAAGCTCAACTTTCTGATGGCCATTTAAGATTCGGACTAATTCTAATCCACTATATCCCGTAATACCGACAATCGAAACTTTCATACTTATTCACTTCCTTTATAAAGATGTTGTTTATTTTATCGTATATTTATTCATAAGTCAAGCTAAAAATGAATAAAACGTAAAAAGTACCTAGTTTATAACTAGATACTTTAACTCATGATAACAAAATTATTTCATTTTAAAGCTATAAATAAGAAATAAAGCGCCGTAGGCAAATTATTTAAAATATGAACAAGCATGGAATCCTTAATATTTCCTCTACGTGCATAGGCTAGATATAAAATAGCTCCGATACAAGCATAAAGGACAAATTCAAAAAGTGTTGTTGCGTGCGGAAAGGCAAAAAGAAGTGTTGTGATGATACCTGCTAAAACCTTGTGACTATTTTTAAACCAAAGGTGATTAGGAAAGGCACGATAAGCCATCTCTTCAATAATAGGTCCGACTATGCCAACTAAAATCACATACAAAAGTGTATAGAGAAAGAAGCCGTTTTTGAAGAAAGCCGTTAAACTTTGCAAAGCTGCATCATTGGTCGTCGTACTTTGTCCAGACAGTATTTGATTAATTAAAGTCCCTGTAATCGCAACTACCCTAGCGACTAAGAAAAATAGCAGAGCAATACCAATGTCTTTAGCTGTCATTTTTGAGTTGCCACTTCTGCTGAGTCATGCTTTTTGTGAGCCTGCCACAAGAAATAAATGACCAAAATAATTAAGGCAATATAAACCAATCCCAGACCCCACTTAGCAGGCAAAGACAGTTTGTTTTGATACTGCAAGAGATACATAGGAATAATATTACAAACAAGTGATAATAAAATCAATCCAATAACTTTAATACTATTTAAAACAATTTTCATTTTAATCTCCTCTGATTTATTTATAATATTCTCTGATCATTTAAAGTTTATAACTAAAATACAAGGATGAATGACAGTAGCAACAGTCACGCTTTGAGTAATGAGAAACCAGAGCTGCTTCCAGCAGTAGCGATAAACAACGGCTTAACTCTTCTTACTACAGCTCCGTTTAACTTTTTCGTTTTCTTCCTCCATTAAACTAAAGACATTCTCCACAGGTTCACCAAAAGATTTAGCAATCTTAAAGGCGATGACAACAGAAGGTGTGTATTCATTACGCTCTATTAAACTGACTGTCTGTCGGGAAATGCCAGCCAGCTTAGCTAGTTGGGTCTGATTAATGCCATCTCTAGCACGTAGTTCTTTAAGTCGATTTTTAAGTATTGGCATCAAATATATCCTCATTTCTCATCATGCTGATAATGATAAAAGACTAGGAATAACAGCTAAGCATAACATTTATTAAACCAAAATGACTTACTTCTTGGCAGAAAAACAAAACAAAGTAAAATTGTAAAATAACAGCGGTTTCTTCTATTCTCACTTTTTCACCCCAATTGAGTTTTCACAATTACAGTGTATCACCCCTTTTTAGATTTGACAAATATCATAGTCAAATCTAAAATAATATGCAAAAAACGGAAATAAAATGATTTCCGTTTTTTGTTTATAAAAGATATTAATAAAATAAAGTTTACATTTTAGCCAGTGGTAAGGCGACATCAACTCTGCCGCTGGCTGTTTTAGCATCATTGGATAAGCTCAAGCTTCCTCCATGCAAACGAATAATATTGTCTGCAATAGTTAGACCAAGACCGCTATGCTTGCGGTCATGACGGCTGGTATCATCTTGGAAAAATTGCATCTTTGCTTTATCTAAAGCCTCTCTTGAAAAGCCCTGACCGCTATCCAGACAGGTCAATTGAAAAAGCTCATTTTCCAGATGACAGACTAACTGCAGCTGACTGCCTTGGGGACTATGCTCCACTGCATTGGAAATAATGTTCATCAGTGCACGCGCCAACAATCCTTTATCCCAATAAGCAGTGAGCTGAGCATCAGACAAATTATTGACAAATTGAATCTTTATATCTTTCGTTGCAGCAAGGGCTTGGCTGTTTTGGGATAATTCTTCCAAAAAGGCTGCGACCTTTATCTTTTCAGGATGAAAATCTTGTAATTGGCTGTTTTTAGCTAGATAGGACAATTGCTGAAGATAGGTCTCTACCTGTCCAATATTTTTTAAACTGTAGCCAACAAATGCCTCCTGAGTCTCTGATAGCTCCGTTTGCTTAAGCAGTTCCGTATTCCCTTTAATGACTGTCAGCGGCGTTTTAATATCATGTGTTAAGGCAGCTATTTGATTTTGCTTCTCCTGCTCCACTTGCCAGCTGTGCATCAAGGAATCCCTCAAGACTGCTCGCATGGTATCTAAGCTATTTAAAACTTGATTAAATTCCTTAATATCAGATGATTGTACTGTGAAATTCAAATTCTGCTTGGCTATTTTCTGCGTAGCAGCAATAATCGGAGACAATTGTCGCTGAAGCCTGCGGGCAAAGAGTATCGTCACTAAAGTAAACACAAGCAATACTCCAAGCCCTGTCAAAATAAGTCCTAATAGACTCACATTAGGAAGATACTTATTCATCCAGGCAACTGAATAATGAGCTTCCAGTCGATAATTAATAATATAAACTTCATTTTTAGGCTTCAAAGTCATAAAATAACCATATTCAGCAGAATTGACAGTTTGTCCAGAATAACTGACCAGAGCTTGTTTCTGCAGCTTTTTAGGCATATTGCTTTCTTTGATCTTGCCATCTTTGGTCATTAAAAGATAAGTCGTGTCTTTGGGCAAACGTTTGGCTTGAAAAGTATCAGCTTTTTCAATTTTATCTTCTAAGCGATAGAGTTCTTGTTCGGTCTGATTGGCAGGAATGATAAGCTTGGTATTGAGACTTATGACAAAAATAGCCCAAATTAGGCATAGTAAAGCAATGAAAGCCAAACTAACTGTCGCAAAATACTGGGTAAAAATCATTTTTAAAGAGCGACCTGATTTTTTCATTTCCATTTATAGCCTATCCCCCAGACCGTTTCAATGGGCTCAAGCCCAATAGTTCTAAACTTAGCCCGAATATTTTTGATATGCTCTGCTATGGCCGCAGGTGTTCCCCGTTCTTCATAAGCATACAAATAATCATAAAGCTGATCTTTAGAAAAAACTTGACCGCGACGCTTGGCTAACAGTTCACAGATTTCATACTCAGACTTGGTCAAATCAAGTTTCTTTCCCTTAGCAGTAACCCGCTTAGCAGAAAGATCAAAACGGATAGGCTCAAGAACCAGACTGGCATGATGCTCACGCCTTTCTCGACGCAGATGGGCATCAACACGCGCCAGTAATTCCTGCATACCAAAAGGCTTGCAAATATAATCATCTGCTCCATAACTAAGCCCCGTGACAACATCTGCTTCCTGTGACTTAGCTGTCAGAAAAAGAATGGGACAGTCCACCAAATTCCGAATGTCCCGACAAAAACTGAGCCCGTCCACATCAGGCATCATAATGTCCAGTAAAATCAAATCATAGTCTGCTAATTTTGAGCAGTCAACCTGATTGGCACTGACAAAAGTCTCCACCAGATAGTTTTGCAGTTGCAAGGTATTTTTTATCAGAGCCAAAATATCTGCATCATCATCAATTACCAAAATATGGGTCATGTTACTTCCATTTCTATTTCTATTTGTTATACTGTTATAATCATATCATCTATAAAGTAATACTGACAAGGTATAAAGCAAGTAAATATGCAGAGGATAGAAAGCATAAAAGAGATATTTATTGCCTTTACCTCGTTTGCCATTGTACATTAGCATCAGAGGAGCTGCAAAAATTTCTAACCACTCAAAATAAGAAAAGAAGAGACCATGAAATGTTAACGGAACACCTGATAACCATACACGGCCTAAATCAATGATCAAAGAAATGATCACAAAAGCTATAACTTCCCTTTTTATAGTTTTTCGACAAAGATACATTGCTATTCCTACAATCAAAGTCGCTGTTCCACCATCCATAATGGAAAAATGTAATGGCAGAACAGTGAAATTCAGCAGATTAACCACAAACATACCTAAATCATTGTCTGAAGCCATGAAAAGACGATAAAAAGGCATAAAGAGAAAGGGAAGAATAATCGGAAAAAGGAGTGTCGGTATCCCTCTAAGATACTTTTTCTCCTCGATCCAAGCAATACCTTGTAAAGCAACCAGTAAGATAGCAAATGAAGACAGCATCATATTCTTTGGAAAAAAACCATCTCCCCGCACCAAAGGGTGAAGCACATTATAAAAGCCAAACTGAATAAGTCCCATTATAACAGCTAAGCCGTAAATCTTCAGGAAATATTTTTTTCGGTCATGAGTATGAATAAAACCCTCAATAATAGCAAATAAAAATAATGGAGCGGCTATTCTCCCCACTTGAGTAAACCATAGGGGAACCTTACCTGTGTACTCAAAAAAATAATGAATATGGTCCAATAACATAGCTCCTAAAGCAATGTATTTGAGCTGAAATCCCGTTAGTGTTTTTCTATTTGTCATAAATCAATCTCCTTTTCTTTTCATAAAATAAGTTTTCAATGTTAAGCATACAGACCCTCACATATCATAAAGTGTACAAATGAAATAAAATCACCATCTAATTGGAAAAGATTATACCAATTCTTTCCTAAGATCTTGTATTCATAATTTTTTTAACCGTTTCCTTGGATAGTAGGATGTAAGTGACTTCCTCAAGGAGTTCCATTGCTTATTTTCGAAGCTTCAGTCTCGAAACTCCTCTCAAATATTGCCCTGACGTCAATATCCTTTTTAGCACAGCGGAAACTGTTCTTTTACTTCTACCTTATAGTCGCTTTTGCTATGCCAACACTATTTCATAAGATAGAATATTTGCTGTGAATGCAGTTCTAAATTCTATTCCTCATTGCTACGTCCTTGCCATCTGTCGAACCAGATTATACTAAGGATTAAAGCCATTAAAGTTAGTGGAACTGCAACTTCCAGCCAGAGGAGAATCTGCTGGGCAAAAATAGGATTTTGATCAGGATACTGCAACATTTCAAACAAGGTTCCCATCAACCGTGCTGGCCAAGCAGCAGGCACAAATTGCCAGATATTATCACCTAAGCCTGTTAAAAGCAAGGCCGAAACCAGAACTTCAAAAATACCTAGACCAATCGTTGCCCCGCTATCAAATAAAAAAGCAATAACCAAATGCAGTAAATATAAAATAACTGTTGATACTATCAAAAGTAATCCCGCATAACCGTAAAAGGCAAGATAGGGGACATCTATTTTTGAACGATACAATAGACCAAAGACAGACAGAGCTAGGCAAACAGCGATAATTTCCATCAGCATAAGATTGACAAGCTTTATAAAATAAAGAACTTTTCGTTGACTATTTGCTAGGACAGTTTGAAAATGACCAGCTTCCGCCTCTAATTCAACAGCTTTGCTGCAAGTAATAGCAATGACTAACGGAAAAGCAATCCCCAGCACTTGTAAATAACCACTTGTAATACTCCCCCAAGAATAAGCAGGTGTCACCAGACCAAAGACAGCCGTTAAAACAGCGATGCCAACTGGTAAAATAACATGTATCCAAGGCAAAAAGGTACGGTTATATTTTAAAAACTCTGCCCAAATCAATTTAACCATTACTTGACCTCCTGTTTTTCAAACCAAAGAGCCGTCAGCCAGGTCAGTCCTGCAAAAAGGATAAGCGCCAAAGTTAAACTGAGCATAATGGACCAATTGCTGGTTGCTAATAGCGGTGCTGCGGCTTCTGATCCAGCTTTCAGACCATTGGGATATATTTTCATAAGAGGTATCATCAATCGTATGCTCCAAGCATAAGGACACAGCAACCAATAAGCAGTCGTTGAAAAAGCAATTCCCAAAATAACATTAGCTGTGAAATTGACTAACACGGTGATAACTAGGCCCAATTTCTTTGCTAGCCATAAACAAAATGGAAGCTGCCAAAGTACACTGAGCAATAAGACCATAGAAGCAAGAAGCATTTGACTAATAAGGTAAGTTTCTCCATAATGTGGAAAAATAAAATATTTCAACAAGACTAAAATAAAACAATGCAAGAAGCTGCTCAGAGTCAAATAATAAGCCAAAGTCAGCACTTTATTTATCCAAAATTTTCTTAAAGAAATGGGCAAAGGAAAGATTGCTCGATAATGCAGCTTTTTTTCTTCGTAAGTATTTATTAAAGCAGCAAATAAGGTCAGTAGTCCTGGAAAAATCATGATATACCACCAATTATAGGCATCCGTAATCAAATACTGAGGTACCATAAAACCATGTATTACTACCAATAGTGGACCAAGAAATAATAATTTCTTTGCCATCGTACGCTTCAGTTTTAATCTTTCTGCCTGAAACATGCCCAGCATATCACTCACCTCCTCGGTATCTCATAACCACATCAGTAAAAAGTTTTTCCAAGTCTTCATCTTGGTGAATTCTATCCTGATAACCCAGTACGCCATTAGCAATGATACCAATATGATCCGCTGTCATCTGAATCTCAGATAAGATATGACTGGAAATAATAACTGTAATTCCTTGTGTAGGGAAGGAACGAATAAGATTACGCAACTCCTGAATACCAATAGGATCAAGTCCATTAGTCGGTTCATCCAGAATCAAAAGTTGAGGTGAGTTCAAAAGTGCGATAGCAATACCCAGACGCTGCTTCATGCCCATAGAAAATTGCCCTGCTCTTTTTTTACCCGTATTGGTTAGATCCACTATTTTTAAAACCTCATCAATGCGACTATCAGGTAAACCCAGCATCAAGGTTCTTACCTTTAAATTTTCACGCGCAGTCAGGTTTTCATAAAGTGGCGGTGATTCAATCAGAGCCCCGATATTTTCCAAATCCTTGCGGCTCCAATCGTGTCCGTCTATAAGAATGTGACCAGATGTCTTTCTTAGCATTCCAGTAATCATTTTAAGTGTTGTCGATTTGCCGGAACCATTAGGCCCCAGCAAACCATAAATTGAACGACGTTCAACTTTCAAATTCAATTGGTTAACCGCTGTTTGCTTACCAAACTGTTTAGTTAAATTTTTCGTCTCTAGCATATAATCCATTATGATATCCTCCTTTTCTGCTTTTAGTATAAAAAACAAATTTAAGGACTTTATCAGGAAAGTTATTTTTTATTTAAACTCTATAAAAATTTTTTATGCCCCAGTCTAATTTTTATTAATTATGCAAATGATTTGACTAATAGTATAATGAGGAAAACAAAGAAAGGTGATGATTTTTTGGAGACTGCAAAAGACTACTATCGTTTATTTTTCGCTAGTTCTGCTATTTTGTTGACGATTTTAGCACAGCTTCTCATTCCTAAATCTGCCGTTAGTTTTACTAAAATCCAATCTTGGTATTTATATTTTCTCTGGATTTCTTTTGCTCTTTCGCTTGCAGCGGCCTTTTTTAGTATTGTACGCCACAAAAAAGGAAAATTTTATCACAAAAGCTATTTTATTGGTACCAGCTACTTGGCATTGGCCGTTTATAATTTTGTCACTGAAAAGTTGAGCTTACTACCTGAGATTTTCTTTCCCAGTCCCAATAAAATTCTGGCGGTCTTTGTCAAAAATGGTCCTTTCATTCTAAAATGCGATCTCTTTTCACTGCGGTTACTAGCTATTTCGTGGGCTATCGGAATTGCTTTAGGCTTACTGACAGGTATTCTAGTTGGTTGGTTTACCTCCTTTAATTACTGGTTAGATCCGATTGTCAAAATTCTGGGACCGATTCCGTCCACAGCTTTTGTCCCTCTGGCCTTGACAGCTTTTCCTACAAGCTTTGCAGCCAGTATTTTTCTGATCAGTCTTTCTGTCTGGTTTCCTGTGACGATTTTAACCAACTCCGGCATTCAAAATGTCAAAAAAACTTATTTTGAAGTCGCAGATACTCTTGGAGCTACAACTTTTCAAAAGATTGCTCATGTTGCCCTTCCAGCTAGCCTGCCCAATGTTTTTGTCGGTATTTTCAATGGCGCCTGTACCAGTTTTATCACCTTGATGACAGCAGAAATGCTGGGTGTTAAATACGGTATTGGCTGGTATATCAACTGGCAGAGGGAAGTCTTAGGCTATGCTAATGTCTATGCTGGTTTGATTACTATCGCTGTTACTTTTAGCTTGATTATTACACTTCTTTTCAAGGTTCGTGATAGATTGCTCTCATGGCAGAAAGGATTTATTAAATGGTAGGATTTCTCAGGATTAATCACGTTCAAAAGATCTTTAAAGCAACTGATGATGCGCATACAGAGATTGAGGCTCTGCATCAGATTAATACAGATATTGAACCCGGAGAATTTATTTCGCTTGTCGGCCCTTCAGGGAGCGGAAAAACAACTCTTCTGCGCATCATTGCAGGTCTGGAGAAAGCCAGTCAAGGTGAGGTTTGGCTGGATGATCAGATAATTAGCCAGCCCTCGCGAAAGCTCGGCTTTGTCTTTCAAGAAGCAACCCTTTATCCTTGGCTGACTGTTTATGATAATATCGCCCTAGGCCTAAAGTTGAATAAAGAAAAAGAACGTCTGGCAGAAGTTAAAGATTATATCAATTTAGTTGGACTGAGTGGTTTTGAAAAAGCCTATCCTCATAATCTATCTGGTGGTATGCAGCAACGGGTCAATATTGCTAGAGCATTGATTAATAATCCCGATGTCCTACTGCTTGATGAACCATTTGGCGCCTTAGACGCCTTTACCAGAAGCAAGATGCAGGCTGAGCTTATTGATATTTGGCAAAAACGCCAAATTACCATGATCATGGTAACTCATGATGTCGAAGAAGCTGTTTTTCTCTCTGACCGCGTGTTTGCCATGACACCAAGACCAGCTGTTATTAAGGAAAGTATTGCAGTTGACTTGAAAAGGCCAAGAGAAAGAGACTCTCAGAACTTTATTGCTATTAAGGAAAAGATCTTACACATATTGAACTTCTAAAGAAAAGAGGAAAGCACTAATGACAAAATATTCAACCCCAAATGCCCTCGGACTTGGACTTATTTTATTCATCATATCAGTGAGCTTGGCAGCCTGTTCAAAGTCCTCTATTTCGACATCTAAAAACTATAATGCTTCTGAAAAAGATTCTTATATCCTAAAAATTTCTGAAAACTCTGATCTTTGCGGTGCCCCCCAACAGATAGCTATTGAAAAAGGCTTTTTTGATGATGTTGGCTTGAAATACAAGGTTGTTAAAATCGGACAGGATACTTCTAATCTTGATGCTTTAAATGCTGGCAAGATTGATGCCTCTAACTCTTTGATGGCAAGTATTATTCAGCCTCTAGCTAATGGTGCTAAGCTAAAAATCACTACCGGCCTGCATACTGGCTGTCTGCAGATATTAACAAAAGATGGCAAAATCAAGTCTGCTGCCGAACTAAAAGGGAAGAAGATCGGGGTAACTGCTGTTGCGGGCAGTCCCGCTATCTTTGCTAAACGTGTTCTGGCAAAATCTGGTTTAAAAGTCTCTGATGAGAAAGGCGATGTCAGTTTTGTTACTTACCAAAGCGATCAGTTAGGGCAGGTTCTGGACAAAGGCGAAGTTGATGCCATTGCCCTCGGTGATCCAGATACTGAAGTTCTGAAAAAACAATACGGCTTTAAAACATTAGCTAATTCATCAACTGACAAAGGTTTTAAAAACGAATATTGCTGTGTCGCTTATGTATCAAACGATATAGTCAAGAAACATCCAGCTGTTGCTGCTAAATATACTCTTGCCATGCAAACAGCAGCCAATTGGGTGCAAAAGCACAAAGAAGAAACGGTTGATATTCAGTTAAATCAAAACTATGTTGCTGGCAGTAAAGACAGCAATCTTACCAGTCTAAACAGCTATACTTTTAAACCTAGCTATTCAGGTGCTTATGATAGCTTCGATACTGTAGCCAGCGACTTGCGAAAAATTGGTATTTTATCTAATGATGTTGACCTAAAAGCTTTAAGAATCAATTCCTTCTTAAAAGTGAAAAATGTTAAATAAAGCACTTATAAAAATCAGGACTGCCTGTCAATATATCACCCTCCAAAAAGATGAATACAAAACCTAACAATTGAGGGGCAGTTTAATGGTATGTGGTTTGTTTCACACGAGTCAGGAAACGGTCTAAAATTATACCATTACAAAAAAGGTTTTGGGATATACCCAAAACCTTTTGATTAGTTATAAAATAGTTCTTTTGCAAAGATAAGTTTTACAAATTCTCTGCTACTGCGGCAATCAAATCTTTGATGGCTGAGGCATCTGAGCCACCTGCCATGGCCATGTCTGGTTTTCCACCACCGCGACCTGAAACGATTGGTGCCAAAGCCTTGATGAGATTACCAGCATGGATATCCTTAGACTTGCTGGCAACAAGAACATTGACCTTTTTACCAATGCTGGCCACTAAAACAAGAACGTCGGAGTAATCTTTTTGTTTCCATTGATCAGCAAAGGTGCGAAGGGCACCCGCATCGGCAACTTCGACTTGACTTGCAATATAGCGAAGACTCTTCACTTCTTTAACATCTTTGAAGATATCGCCTGCGGCTGCTGCGGCTGCTTTTTCTTTCAGCTCGGCATTCTCCTTTTGCAGTTTATGCAATTGGTCTTGCAGCGAAGCTACCTTGTTGGCTACCTGATTCATTTGAGGCGCTTTAAGCGTTGCGGCAATTTCTTTAA